>JABAHQ010023811.1_pt1 | contig 27580 bp, 22 predicted proteins | sample 7062091 | NCBI WGS metagenome assembly JABAHQ01 (sample SAMN14534359, study PRJNA622989) | marine sediment metagenome | biome: marine biome [ENVO:00000428]; feature: marine pelagic biome [ENVO:01000023]; material: deep marine sediment [ENVO:00002113] | place: India: Gulf of Kutch | collected...
GCGTCCGTTGCAGCTCTTAACTCGTTAGGGCAGTTTTTTAACATCCTTAGGTACTTTAAAATATTAAATTATTTAAAGTATCTTGGCTCTCTAAGCAACTTAAAGCCTGAGACAGATAAAACAATAAAAAAGAAAACTAGTGAAGCAAAATATAGTACGGTAAGCAAAAGGAAGAGATAACCGATCAGAGCACCCAAAAAAGTTCCCCAAACCGCGAATATTATCAAACGTAGCTAGTTGTTTTGTTTGATTAACCTTCCTTTAAGAATATAAAATAAAAGAAGTATGCTGAGCGGCCATGATAGTATCTCAGTAGTAAACATAGCAAATGAATAATATCTAATGCTTTGTAATGGAGTAAAAAATAACCAAATTGCTATCTGAAATATCAAAAGGATAAACCACAGTACTTCCTCTGTCCTGCTATATCTAACTAAAATCACTGGCATTTCTTTTACGTTAGATTTCCGCGGAAAATAAAATCATTAAACCCTAACATAGTATTAACTTATTAGACTGACTTATGATACTTTTCCAATATTTGGAAAAATATGCCCATTTTCTACTGATACTTTTTTATATTTATCTCCTAAATTGTATTTTTCGGAAAATTGAGAATCAGTGGGTACCGAAAACTTGAACTCCTTCATTATATTGGCAGGGCAATTTTATATGTAAATCAAATTACCGTAATCGTGGGAAATTGTCAAGACCGGTTCCAGGAAAAAGTGTGGTACGGTTATAGAAAACTTACTTTTATTGAAGCTACTCTACCAATACCATTTTTCTAACCGCAAACAATTCCGCTGCATTGAAATTTACCACCTGTAGTATAGCCCTAATGTGAACGGTGCTGATTTGGGGACAAGATGACCGCTTCCAGCAGAAAAAGATGAGGCATTTATTCCCCAGTCGCGCGAAATCACCAGAATCAGTTTGAAACCATAAGCAACATATTCCTGACCGTTGGCATAGAGACCGGTCTGCTGCGAACCGTCAGCAGGGCGAACTCCGTCGGAGATGGTTTGCAGTATGTCTCCCGCTCCGGCAAGCCATAATCTTCCAAAAAATAGGTATCCTGCCTCGATATTGGCCATGAAGTCATTGCTGTAGTCATCGCTGCGCAGGCGCACGGCCGCTTCTGCAAAAGCGTAAAATCGGTGCGTGCCTCCCCCCACGATAACGGTGGGTGTAAAGCTCCATGCCGGATAACCGGTTCGCAGACCAGTGTACTGCTCCTCAGTTATTATCTTTGCGTCCAGCTGCATCTGGCCGGAGACAAGCACCGTTCCCCGGATGAAATTGATCTTTGCGGCAAGGGCAGGATTCCCGAAGCCGCTCAGGCTGCCCGATGCAAGCGTATTTGGAAAGTCACCGCCGGCATTCATGCCCTCATCGGTTTTAACCATTTTATAAGGGACATGAGCGATAAGGGTCAATTTATCAGTCAAACCATATTCAAAATAACCCAGCAGGGTAATGTCGGATACGTTCCGGTTGAGGGTAATACCGGAACCGTCTTCGGTATAGAGCCGGTCGTATGAGAATATTCCTGTAAAAGATACCTGACCGTATCCGCTGCCGGCGGGCTGAGTCCAAGGTCCGCCGGCGAACACCCATGCCGTGATGACAAACATCAGCATCAATACCATCATTACTACGTCACGCTTCATGAGAAGTCGTCTCTTATTTATTTGGAATTATTAAAATATATTGAACAAAGGCCGAATGATCAATTAGTTATGAAAATAATCTCAAATTCCGATTTTGATTGGAGGTATTAACAGCACCATATTGCTCGGGTGTTCCTGCAAAATGATGAATTCAGTTACTAAAAAAATAATGCTCCAAAAGCATCGAATTGGGGGCACAAACAACCCTCTCGCAAGAGCAACCGTGAAACCAAGTTTTTGGGGGAATGTCAAAACGAAAAAAATTTTGATATTCGTTGATTACTCACTGATGTGTGTAAAATCCAATGCTATACAGGGTGTGTTGCCAAGAACCCATGCATCGTGACCCGGACCTATTTCAAATGCGTCTCCTGATCCAACCTCTCTTTGTGCGCCGATAGCATCCTGAATGATCATGTGCCCTGAAATGATGTATCCGATATGATTTTCTGATGACTTACCAGTCTGAGCACCGGCATGTAGAGTCCATTTCCAGCCTGCTTGATAGATGCCTAAGCCTATTTTTGCAGAGTGTAGCTCCGCTTCAGAGCGAGTACTACCATCAAGAAAATTTCTCGATTTTTTTGGATGAGCCAAATTTTCAACTACCATGCTTAATTCCGTATTGTCTTCACTATACTTCATTTTCTCTCCTTACTCTACCGCTAATCGGGATAGGGCGGAGCCTCGCGACCCCGCTCTTCCCACACCACCGGACATACGGATCACGTATCACGGCGGTTTGGCTGATTAAGTCAGTTTCGGGTGCAGTTTTGGTAATCCCAGCGCCTCAAAGTAGTATGCTGGCAGGGCGAATGCCAGTCCCGGACTGCGGCTTAAACGCCACGGACCATGTGCAGAAGAGTTTATTCGACGATTCCTCCGGCAGGTGTTTCCAGATCGCTTTGTTAAGCTCAGATACTATGGCCTATTGGCTACCCGGAACCGGCCGCTATTCAAGAAAGTGCAACAACTCCTCGGAGTTGTGCAGGTATCTGTGCTGTTGGAAGAAGATCGCGAAAATACTCCCCAAACGATCCCCAAAGCTCAACCCCAGTTTGAGCAAACCCTGCCCTGCCCGAAATGTGGCACCCCAGGTGGCAGGTGCGGCTCCGCGCACTGCAACTCTTAACTCGTTATAATGCTTTTTTAGAGCGTGTTAAGTTTAGCCTTATGTATTCCTTTGAAAAAGGGCCATTTCCCACAAAAATGTTCTGGAATGGCTATGATAGGTAAAACCCGATTGGTTGATCAGCATTTTCATCCACTCTGGATCATGAACATATGTACGAAACGGGTTCCCTTTCAGCTTTCTCAGAAAATTTTCAAATCCTACGCCGACTCGCGCAGGCCAACGGTTTCGCGGATAACTCAATACAATCAACCGAACTGATTTTGAGAGTGATACTGAAAGTAGTTGCTCTGCAAATGGATAACAGCAAATTACCCGGTCAAGGGAAACAAGGTCAACTCTTGGAAGTTTCTCAGCCACATCGACGGCGTCACCATGGATAATCGTAATTCGATTTATTTGTCCCCGGCTCTGGAATTCTTTGCGTGCAATATTAAGATAGGATGATGACGCATCAATTAAAGTGGCCGATTTCATTCCCTCTTTTAATAATTCCAAAGATAATACACCAATGCCACTACCAATGTCGAGATGACTTTCGATATTGAAATTGGAATTGCGAATCAACGTCAGAAGTTCTTTCGTTGTATGGATTGGTCCATTAGTTTTATATCTTTTTAGGTCATTTTCAGCACGTTTTTCGTCAAAGTGTTGATCTGTTGCAACGCAGCAGTCTTTCATTGCCTTTGCCTTTTCTATTGTACCCGAAAACTGTTTTTACCCTTTCAAGAAGCAATACCCAGATACGCAAAAACTAAGCAAGATAAACCGATATCTTGATATCTATGTCGCTGTTAAAATTGTTGATCCGAATGTTAATCGGATTATTTTAAAAAAAGCCATCCTATTAGTATTATAACGTTTCACATCACCGACAGCAAAAAGCAAAGCGAGGAACGAGCGGCGCTTTTTGATGTCCGAGTGCATGTGATTGTTCGGCATGTTTATTTCACTGAAAATTCTTTCACCTTATCAAATGGCAGATGATCCCCTTCATCTTTGCCATAGTATGCCACCTGAATTATCCCCTCCCGATCAATCAGAAAATCTGCTGGCATAGTCGTCATGCTGCCTTTGATTGTAGTTGGTATATATCCTTTAAACATCGCTTTGAACAATGTAGGCATACGCAAAAACATTCCTATTAATACCCCTAAAATAGAGCGTTCGATACCATACTCTCTGTAATACGTGTTATGTTCATCTGCTAAAATGAAAAATGGTGCCTTGTGTCCTCCAGTATGACGTATCAGATTTTCCAGCGGCGAATCAAAAACAGCAATGATGGTAAAGTCGTTTCCAAACTCATCAAATCGTTTAACAAGTTCATTTACTCGCAAATTACAAAAAGGGCAACTTGCAAAACGTAAAAACGACAACATGAATGGTTTTCCCTTTACGCTTTCTAAATCAAACGTCGAGCCGTCAATTGCAGGAAGTCTTATGTTTTTTGCCTTCACACCAGAGGTAAGCCTCATTCAATTTCCTTTATGTTAATTACCTAACGAGTCTGTCGAAAAAGTCTCTTTCAGGAGTTAAAAGAAATTATAATTGATATTTATTAATTGCAAGAGAAATCATTCTATCTTATATTTACTTATGCTAACCACAGTAATAACAAAGACATAATCTCCCGAATTGGTGATGTCAAATGCCTCGTTACAAATCCTTTAATTATACACACCTGTCTGCTGCCAGGCAGAGATGACCATGATTCCCATCTCCCTGGAGAATCAGATCGTGGAAGGCACCTTGGAGCATACCATCCACTACATGGTGGAAAAGAAAATTGATACTGCCGCAATGATCATGAACGGGAAATCCCGTCAGCCCCCACAAGAAACGGATCAAGAGATTAGAACAGAACATCCATAAATTAGAACAATTCCTCTCTGAGAACGAACCCAAAGCCGGTAAGAGCAAAAAAGAGATCCAGAGTAATGCGACCGATAATGAGTCGGCCAAATTGGTGATCTCTCACAGAATTGTGCAGGGGTATAACGCCCGGGCATTGGTGGATGATAAACATCAGATCATTCTGCACGGGGGAGCCTTTGGCAACGCCCAGGACCAGGATAATCTAAAACCGATGCTGGATGGAGCAAAGGAGAACTTAACTGCTATTAGGGCCGGTGAAGACTATTTCCAAAACCAACAAATTACCGCAGATAGCAATTACGACGATGAAAAGAATCTTGAAATTTGTGATAGTGAAAAATTAGACGCCTACATTCCTGACCCTAATTTTCGAAAGCGGGATGCACGCTATGCGGCTCAGGAACGATTCAGAGAGGGGGTGAACCGCCGGCCTAAGAAGGGCGAGGAGAAGAAAAAAATCTCCCTGGAGAAGTTCCAATTAAGTGATTTTACTCATCAGGCAGAAAATGATACTTACTTGTGTCCAATTAGGAAATGTCGAATCGGTGTTTGCCAATATCTGCAGCCAAAAACACCTGGACCGCTTTACTGTGAGAACTAAAGTCGAAGTAGATATCCAGTGGATCTTATTCTGCATGGTTCATAACCTGGCGAAAATACTCCATTACGGAGATATATCCAAAATCTCGATAATGAGGGCTTAAAAAGGGAAAATAGGCTAATGGCCGGGATCTGCTTAAAAGAACGGGATAAAACAGCTTGGTTTGCGTTAAAAATCCTCAAAACCATCCCATTCATAGTGAAAATCCGAAATATCCCATCGATTTAAATGTTTTTTAGAATACTCCGATTGGGAAAAGGGGAAGATCACCAAATCGGCTTTTTCGACAATCTCAACTTTGAAGCTAACTTAGTAATACAGGGAAAATAACAGCAGAATTTTCCACCATAACATCTTATAGCATAGGAAAAAAATCCATATATTATTGTTATATGTCAATAAAATGGAAAATTTGCCGTGGTTTTTCCAGGTTTGTTTTGTATATTTATTCTACATAGAATATAAAGGTCATAAATTTGAAAAACAAACCTGAATTTAAACCCGATCCTAATCTTGGGGATCCATCCCTTTGGGAAAAACTGATGGACCAGGTGCGCCATGTTCTCCGTTATCATCATTATGCCTATCGAACCGAAGAGACTTATTGCAAATGGATTATCCGTTTTCTTAAACACTTCAATTATAAAATTCATCCTCATGAAATGGGGAAAAACCACATCGAATCTTATTTAAGCCATTTAGCTGTAAATTTAAATGTCGCTCCTGCTACCCAGCGCCAGGCGTTAAATGCCATCATGTTTCTTTTTCAGGAAGTTCTGGATTTATCGATCGAAGAAGAAATCGCTCCCGTTAAAGCCATAAAACGTCCTCGCCTGCCGGTGGTGATGACCCAAAATGAAGTGCAACGGGTATTGGCACAAATGAAGGGAACTCACTTATTAATGGCACAGTTGTTATACGGCAGTGGGCTGAGGTTGATGGAGTGTGTGCGGCTGAGGGTTCGAAACCTAGATTTCGAGAAAAACCATATTTATGTTAGGGACGCAAAAAGCGATAAAGATCGCGTCACCCTGCTGCCTGTTTTGATCCGGGAAGAGTTACAAAATCACCTCGCCGCTGTAAAACAATTACATGAAGAAGACCTGGCCAAAGGGTATGGAGAAGTCTATTTACCCCATGCCTTAGAAAAAAAGTATCCCCGTGCTGCCAAACAATGGGGGTGGCAGTATGTGTTTCCGGCAAAAAAGCTCAGTAAAGACTCTCGCAGCAATAAGCTCCGCCGGCATCACGTATTGGAATCGGGACTGCAGAAAGCGGTTAAAAAAGAGGTACAGAATGCCGGAATTGCCAAAATGGTAAGTTGTCGAACTTTCCGGCATAGCTTTGCTACTCACCTGTTGGAAAACGGCGTGAATATCCACGTTGTGCAAGAACTAATGGGCCATGCCGATGTGAAAACAACGGAGATTTATACTCATGTCATGGAAAAGGATATTTCCGTGGTTTCGAGTCCGCTGGATCAGTTAATCCGGAAAAGCAAGAATAGTTAATGATGAACAAGACTATCTTCATCATTGTCAAAAGAGTAACTCAATTACGAGTAGTAAAGGTAATAACCTATTTAGAGCATATTAATGAGCGACAATAAAACGAACCAGCAAATTATTCCGGACATTAAAGATTTCCGTGCCGGGTATGTGGCGGTGTTAGGACCGCCCAATGTGGGGAAATCCACTCTGCTCAATCAACTGCTGCATTATAAACTGTCTATCGTTTCCAAAAAGCCACAGACTACCCGGAAAAATGTGGTGGGAATTCTGAATGAGGAAGGCTATCAGATCATATTTATCGATACGCCAGGAATGCTAAAGCCCCGCTACGGTTTGCAGGAATATATGTTGAAGAATGTTAAATCGGCCATAACCGATGCAGATGTGTTGATTTACATGATCGATGCCTCGCAACCCCGGCAAAGGCCGGAAGAGGTCAGTCATCAATTAAAGAAGGTGCAGACACCGGTAATCCTGGCGCCGAACAAAATCGATTTGATCGATAAACGACAACTGCTGCCTTTGATTTCCGAATTTACAAAAGCCTATCAATTTAAGACCGCGGTCCCTATTTCCGCCCAAAAAAGTGACGGATTGGATGAACTGTTAAACGAGATTGTGCAGACGCTTCCCTACAGCCCGCCCTATTATCCAATCGATTATATCAGCGATCAACAGGAGCGTTTTTTTGTGGGCGAGATCATCAGAGAAAAAATATTTAATTATTACGGAGAAGAAATTCCCTATTCTACTCATATAGAAATTGAGGAGTTTAAAGAGAGGGAAAAAGGGAAGGACTACATCCGGGCTAACATTCTGGTAGAAAAGGAAACCCAGAAAGGCATTTTAATCGGCAAACACGGAGAAGCGCTAAAACGCATCGGGCAACTGGCCCGGGAAGATATCGAAATGTTTTTGGGACACCCGGTGTATTTGGATTTGTATGTCAAGGTGAGTGAAAATTGGCGTCGCAAGGAGGCGCAACTCAAAAGGATGGGATATGCATGAGCGCTCAACAACCTGAAAGAAGATTGCTTTTATTTGATGTGGACGGGACTCTGATTCTCAGTGGTGGCCGCGGCCGAGAGGCAATGATTGCGGCGATGCAAACAGAATTCAATTGCTCCATTGATGGGGAATTTAAAGATTTTGCCGGCTCCACGGATCGTTTGATTGTCCGAACCTTAATGAAACGCAACGGCATTGAATTACAAAATGTGGAAGAAATGATCGATCGCATCATGGAAAGATACCTGGAAAACTTGAAACCGGCTTTGGCAAATCCGAGCATAGTGGAGGTACTGCCGGGAATCCGGGAAATTCTGAATGCTACCTTTCATAACGGAGAATTTGGGCTGGGATTGGTAACCGGCAATATTGAAGCCGGCGCCAGGTTGAAACTGGGATCGGTGGGTCTGAATCGCTACTTTGCCGTGGGCGCCTTTGGCAGTGATGCTGTGGACCGGCATGTGCTGCCACCGATTGCCGTTAAGCGGGCGGAGTCCTACTTTCAGCATACATTCAAGTCCCGAAATATCTGGATTATCGGCGATACGCCCCGCGACATCCACTGTGCGCAATCAAATGGATTACGCTCACTGGCCGTTGCCACCGGTGGATGCAAGTTGAGTAGTTTAAAAAAGCACCATCCCGACGTCGTATTAGAAGATTTAAGTGATACCGAACGGGTGTTGCAGCTTTTCCATTCTTGATTAATCTGATTGCAATTCTTGGTGTCCCTCAGAAAAAATCAATGCTAGTGGGTCATTTGTCGTACATATCAGCATTAAATTCGGATTGAATAGTTTCAGTCGTCCCTACAGGACTATAGTATTACATTTTTTCTTCTTTCCACCGATAAATCGGGGGGCTATTTTCACATGCTCCCGTATGGGAGCCAACGAGAATTTCCCCGCGATTCATCGCGGGGAAATCTAAGGAACCCGATTCATAAGTCCCGCAGGGACGACTGAACCCGTTTATGCCGATAAGCGTAGCAAATGACTCACTAGAAACGGATGACGACCACTTCTCCAAATTCCTGAAAACTGATACAATTCAAGTCCAATACTGCCTTCGGAACAGAGAAGGATTGACGAAGTTTGAATATTAGTAAATTTATAAGTTATATAAAACTCACTTTCTTATCTTAGCTATTATGAAAATTGCCATGCTTTTATCGGGCGGAGTGGATAGCTCGGTGGCCCTGCGCCTTCTGAAAGAAGAAGGTCATGACATCACCGCTTTTTACCTTAAGATCTGGTTACAGGAAGAGTTCTCCTTTCTGGGTGACTGTCCCTGGGAAGAAGATTTGCAATACGTACGCGCAGTCTGCGAACAACTGGACGTACCTCTGGAAGTGCTACCGCTGCAAACCGAATACTGGGATTTGGTCATCAGTTATACCATTGATGAAATTAGAGAAGGGCGAACGCCGAACCCGGATATGTTTTGCAATAGTCTGATCAAGTTTGGTCAATTTTATCAAAAAATCGATCCGGGATTTGAAAAAGTCGCTTCCGGTCATTATGCGAAAGTTTCTCAAAAAAATGGTCAGTTTGTGTTGGAACGATCTCCGGATCCGGTAAAAGATCAAACGTACTTTTTAGCTCACCTGACTCAGGATCAGCTGGCCAGAGCATTTTTCCCCTTAGGGAAATATACCAAAGCACAGGTGCGAACTCTGGCCAGGAGATTTAATCTTCCGACTCAGGCGCGCCGGGATAGTCAGGGCCTTTGCTTTTTGGGGCAAATCAAATTTTCCGATTTCATCGAACAACATGTCGGTATCCGAAAAGGCGACATTATTGACCTGGATAATGGGATCAAGTTAGGGGAACATAATGGCTATTACTACTACACTATTGGTCAAAGACAGGGATTGGGATTGTCCGGCGGCCCCTGGTATGTGGTACAGAAGGATATTCCGAATAATCGAATCTATGTATCCCGCCGCAACAATATGCAAGACAAGCTTCGTGACACCTTTACTGCTGGTAATTTTAACTGGATTTTCGGCGAAAGACCGGATCGAACGGATTTACAAGTAAAGGTCCGCCATGGTGAAAAAATGTATCATTGCCATTTGGAATATTTAGCTGCGGACAAGGCTATCGTTAACTTGGATCAACCGGATCGAGCGGGGATTGCTCCCGGTCAATTTGCGGTCTTCTATGATGGAAAAGTGTGTTTGGGCGGCGGTGTTATTTTGGAATAGCGGGGAGCTGTTCTTTTTCGAAAAGCCCCGGAAATTTCAAAACCGGGGCTTTTTTGTTTTTTTGCATAATCAAGCCTGTGCCTTCTGACAAAATAAATTTTGTCACTCCGAAGAATTGCAAAAAATAATTTGTCAATTATCATAAATGGTGATAAACTATAGGCCAATTAAGAAGTTTTAAGAATTTTTTGTATGACATAACCTCAAGGAGGTAATCATGGGTTTTAACTACTCTGCAAAATTAAATACGATCATATTGTGGGTCGTTACTATATCATTTGCCATCATTTATTCGGTTTCGGCTCAACAGGGAGCCCCCGGGCAATCCCATCCGGAGTTCAAAGGAGCCGATATTATGATGGATGAAAATAATGAGGCGCCGATCATCATCCGTTTTCCGGAAGGAGCTGGTCTTACTCCGGACAATTTTTTTGATGAATATCGGAGCGCTTTCCAGCTATCGTCCGATAATCGGGTACGCCTGCTTAGATCCCAAAGCGATCAATTGGGATTTACTCACTATCGCTATGAGCAATTTTATAAAGAAGTGCCGCTGGCCGGAGTGCAATACCTCCTCCACGATAAAAACGGCAACGTAGTTACTGCCCATGGAAAACTAATCCACAACCTGGATTTGTCAGTTACGCCAATCTTGTCGGAAAAGGACGCTTTACAAGCGGCCCTGGATCATCTCAATGCCCAATTATACATGTGGGAAGACCCCGCCAGCGAGCAGTTTTTAAAGCAGCTTCGCAACGATCCGGCAGCGACGTTTTATCCCTCCGGCAAATTAATGCTAAGTGCTGGCAATCAAGAATATGTCGCGGAAAATTTTCACCTGGTTTACCGATTTGATATTTTTGCCAAAGAACCCTTTATGAATTACTATGTCGATGTGGATGCCCGCAACGGAACCATTGTTAATAAAATTTCCCGAATCGCCGATGACGATGTCCCCGGCCAGGGCACCAGTCTCTACAACGGAACAGTCAATATGATGGTGGACAGCGTCAACAGCACTCTTTACCGGTTGCGGGAAGCCGGTCGTGGTAGCGGCATCCAAACCTTTGATGCGTTGAATCAAACCAATCTAAACGCAGCCGTGGATTTTGAGGATACCGACAACATTTTTACCGCTCCTAATGATCATGCAGGCGTTAGCCTGCACTGGGGTGCAGAGCAAACTTACGATTACCATCTTACCGTTCACGGTCGAAATAGCTACGATAACGCCGGAGGTCTGATTCGTGGCTATGCCCATTTTGATGATGGCTGGGTCAACGCCCAATGGGTCGGCAGTTTACAAATCATGCGTTTTGGTGACGGAGACGGGACCTCTTATGATCCCCTGGTATCGCTGGATGTGATCGGGCATGAATTTCAGCACGGCGTCGATCAGTTTTCATCGAATTTAATTTATCAGGCCGAGTCAGGCGCGTTGGATGAATCCTTTGCCGATATTTTTGGTACGCTGATAGAATTTTATGTAGAAGGCCCCAATGCCGACTGGCTGATTGGGGCGGCTTTCGCTCTAAATGGTGTCCCTTTCCGTTCCATGTCGGATCCCAATTCCCTGGGTGATCCGGATACATATTTTGGAAATTTCTGGGCGTCACTGACTGGTGGAGATAACGGAGGCGTGCACACCAATAGCGGCGTTCAGAACTTTTGGTTTTATCTGCTTAGCGAAGGTGGCAGCGGTGTCAATGACAATGGAGATACGTACAACGTGACGGGCATCGGGATGGATCAGGCGGCACACATTGCCAACCGCAACCAGAGCTTTTATCTTGGGCCAAGCTCGAAATACTTTGACGCACGCCTGGGGGCGATTCTTTCTGCTATCGATCTTTATGGCGAGAATTCTCCTCAGCATCAATCAACAGCAGAAGCCTGGGATGCAGTAGGGGTTTATTATCCTTCCCTGGGACCTTCGCTGGGCTTACCGGATACGGTAAATTTTATCGCCGAAGTTGGCGTTGATAGCGATACTGCCGAAGTTAACCTGTTTAACGGCGGCCTGGATACGTTGATGATTAGCGATATTCAAATCTCCGGTAATGATTTTCAAGTGACTACGGCTTTGTCTTTTCCGATTCAGTTAAATAATTTTCTGGACAGCCTCTCTATGAACGTGTCTTTTACACCCACAAATGAGGGAATCACCACCGAAACGCTTAGCATCACCAGCAACGATCCCATGAATCCGGTAAAGACCATCACTTTGGTTGGAAAGGGGTATGTGATTCATCCGGCAGACCAGGGTGTCATCTATGCCGTTACCAGGGAGGGTGCAGAAAGTCAGCTTTTGACCCTTGATGCCAACAATGGAAACGGTACTTTGGTTGGTCCATCCGGATTTGATGACATAATGGCCGTGACCGTACATCCGACAACGGGTAAGCTTTACGGTATTGCAAACACCGGGGAGACGGTGCTGGTCAAAATCAATGCCCAGGCCGGCGATGCCTATGCCGATAAAGTTATCCCGGTTGAGAATGTAAGAGCGATGACCTTTGATAATAATGAGAACCTTTACTTAGCACAGTTTATTCGCGGTGAGCTGTATCGCGTAAATTTCAACAGCGGAGATACAACGTTTATAGGGAATAGCGGAGCGCGACTCCTGGCCGGGCTTGCCTTTAACCCGTCGGATAATCAACTTTACGGTGTTACTATCACCGATCGTTTTTACCGGATTGATCAAACTACCGGACAGGCAACGCAGTTGGGTAGTACCGGATTGCAAAAGCCTTCCGGGTTAGAGTTTGATGACAATGGGGCGCTGTTTGGCCTCAGCGGTTTCGATGGCGAGCCCAGCAGTTTAATCAGCATTGATCCGAGCACCGGCACCGGAACCTTGATCGGAGCTACCGGTTTTGCTGGAATCACCGGATTAGCGATTAACGGATCGGTAGTGGTGGGCATTGATGAACCATTGAGCGAGAAGCTGCCCAGCGTATTTCGCTTGCATCAAAATTATCCTAATCCGTTTAATCCCACTACCACCCTTCGTTATGACCTCCCCGAAGCGACACAGGTGACATTAACCATATACAATGCCCTGGGACAGAAAGTGCGAACGCTGGTCAACAACCGCCAGCCTGCCGGGTATAGGTCTGTTACATGGGATGGTAAAAATAACCAGGGCAAATCGCTCAGTTCCGGAGTCTACCTCTATCGGCTGGAAGCAGGGAGCTTTGTTCAGACGAGTAAGATGTTGTTGTTAAGGTGATAAATGGTTTTTTAAGTCTTGACTACCTTGTTTGACTTACAACTGTAATGCTTGCAATTGTCATAATTTTTGCGAGCATTGTGGAATCATTTTAGGCCAATGGCTTTATATGTCTCAGCCCAGGGTTCGTTTGCTACGAACCCTGGAAGTTTAATGGAAAAAATTACAATTTAAATCTGCTCCAGTATCTCCACAACACACAAATAACCAAATACAACCAGGGAAAGCAGTAACAACAAATTCACGTACCATTGGTTTTTGAATTCACTCACCCAATCACGCCGGTTGTTCATATAGAGCAGCGTGGCGGCCAGGAACGGCATAAAAAGAGCACCGATAATTGCATAAATCACCACGATCCATACCGGTTTATCAAACAGCAAAAGCAGCATCGGAGGAAAGGCCATATACAGTAGATAGCCCTTGTAATAGATAGAATTAACATTTACCTCGATGGGTTTGGAAAGATCATCTTTTTGTTTCTGAATCAGCATGAAATCAGTGAAAATATAGGGAACGCCCTGCCACACCCCCAGCATGGAAGAAAAAACCGCTCCCCAGAATCCAATTAAGAATATCCATTTGCCTAAAGGCCCGATTACCTCCCCAAGTTGATTAGCCACAGCTAACACCATCTCGCTGTCGGTTATAACCTCCGGGTGAACGCCGGCGGAGATAACCATTAACGCAATTCCAAACAGGCTGATCAATCCATAAGCGGCGCCCAAATCAATATTTGTGTGTCGCTTAAAATCTTTTCCATACCAGTTCTTTTCTCGTATCCAATAGCTGTAATTCAGCAGGGTCAAACTGCCGCCCACACCACCAATGACACCCAGCAAAAATTTTCCCGATCCGACAGGAAATGAAGGGAGAAAGAGGGAGGATAGCAGTGTTGCCCAATCAGGTATCACCATTAATGCACAGATGATAACAACGCTGAACATCATCGCCACAAAGAGTTTCATCAATCTTTCAAAAAGAGCGTAGCGTCCCATATATACAAGGAGCGCTGCTGCAATCGAATGAACGATTCCCCACCAGCTTACCGACAGTTGAGGGATCAGGGCATGGGCGGCCAAACCGCAGGCGACTATCAATGCGCCAGCCACGATAAATGACCATAAAATCAGATAGACTGCAAAGAAAACCGATACCCGTCCACCCAATTTATCAATCCATCCTTCCAGCAAAGTTTGTCCGGTAGCCAGTTGCCAGCGGGCTATTCCTTCATTTAAAATGAATTTTATGAGGGCGCCCAGGACTGCCGCCCAGAGAATAACCGTGCCATACTTTGCACCGGCCACAGCGGCTGCAATCATGTCACCGGCGCCAACACCGGTGGCAGCTACCGCCACACCCGGACCGATAATTTTAAGTGTATCGACAAGAGTGGTTTTTTTCAATACAGGCTCATCCGTTGAGTCACTTTTCGTAAGTAATCTCGGGTTTCACCATAAGGAAGATTGTAAATCAAATGATAATAGACCCGATCCGGTTGCATGCGGTTGACCATAGGAATTGCTCTTGCCACATCTCTTTGCCCCACAAAGGCCACGGCAACGTTGTGGGGGCCGGTGTTGTATCCGGCCGTCACTAAATAGCGGCGATTTTGATCATCATTTACAGTGACGAAATAATGGCGCTTCAATTTGTATAGATAGGCAATGCCTAATTCGATGTTGCTTTCCGGGTCAAATAATAAGCCGGGAGAAGGTTCTCCACGACCACCTACAAATTCGTAAGCCTCACGTCCGCCGGAGTAAGGCACTAACTGCATGAGACCGTAAGCATGACCGATCTGCCCGTTTGAACGGCGAAAGGTAGAAATGGCTTTGGGATTGAAGGAGGACTCGGTATGAATCATCGCCATAACCAGTTTGGGGTGGATGTCATATTTCTGGCAGAGTCGCTGGACGATGGGAACATATCGTTGCGCGCGAATACGGAGATGATCCTCTCGGAAGGGTATGTTAATCAACATTTTGTGATAACGTTTTCCTTCGGGAGAGATATAAGGTTCAGTAGTGGTGTAGTCGGCTGGCATTTTTTGAGGAGTTACATCCCGGGGCAATTGATTGTTGAGAATCGGATCCTGATCCTCCGCTGCCTTTTCCCCAAGCAAATCATCCAACATGTTCATTCCTCTTTTGCGGAGCTCATCAGGAGAGGCATCCCGCTCATCTAACAACTCAATTGTCAAATTCCCGTTATCGAAATCTACTTTAAATCGGCTTTCTTTATCGTCGGAGTATCCCACCCAGGTGCGAACATCGGAAAATATCATCTCGCGCCATTTCTTTTTGACGGCTTCTACGTGGGCTTGCCACTTTGCAGACTCCCTGTCAACCATATCTTGCCAGCGTTGACGCTCTTCACGGTTCATTTGCTCCCATCTCTCTTTTTCGCGCCGGTTTAATTCCTCCCACTCTTCTTTTTCTCGCTTATTCTGCTCTTCCCATTCTTTCTGCTGTCCGAAAAGGACCATACTGGAAAAAAAGATCAGGAGAAACAGAAAGCTAAACGTATTTGAGTTCATCGGACATTCTCCAAAATTTTGGATTAAGGGGGGAAAGAAATAATGAACCAAACCAGTTTCTTTCTTTATTTGTCAATTCACAGATAACACGCTTACATTTAATTTTTCCCACCTCCCAGAGTTAATCAGGTTAATCTTTTGCAAATTTCATAATAATTGATGAGTACATGACTGAGGTAGGTAGTGGACTGTTCAATTGGCGGTATTCTTCCGTAAGGCTTGTACATACCATCGTCTAGAGTGCTATACAATCCGGCGTTGTATCCTGCCGCGGCGGCTAATATGTTGCCACTCCTTGCTCTTAATCCTTTGGCGACCATTTCTACCATGGCAAATACAGGCTTTTTGTACGTTACCCTCTCATCGAAATTGAGGATAAAGCTTAAATCGTTATCATCAAAGATATTTCTATTTTCCAAATTGGCTAACAAATATTCCCGATAATCTTCTCTGGTTTGCAGCACTTTTTCATCAAACTCTCTTAGTTTTTCCATATAGTTTAACTGCTCACCTGCCGTCTTCCGAAACCCACTGGTATCTGCTGTATGAATAATATGCAATGCTTCTTCCAGATTCAACTCTTGTCGCGGTTTTTCGGAGCGACGAAAATTGGATCGCTCTTCACGGAGCCGGTAATATTCACGGGCTTTTTCGGCAAATTCCCCTAATTTATAGGGTGGATAGCGATGCGCGGATTTCTCCCCCGCACAAAGCATGTTATACTCCTGAGCGGTTGGTTGAATAAACTGGCAAATGCCCACCGCTAATGCCTGGGAAATAGCGAATTCGTAGAAATAGGATTCTTTCATAATCTGGGCCACGATCCAGGCCGGATCCAGCGGATATATCTTTTGATGTCTTGATATGGCTTCCATCACCCAATAGACAATATTGGTGACCCGTTTCTCAAAGTCAATTTCGGAATAGGTTTTTCTCCAGACTGGCATTGGGGTGTGAGTGAAGTTATCTTTTAAGACGGTCAAAGTAGCGTTGGTTAGCTTATAGGAATAGTTCTTTTTCGACGAACCGATTGGTGGCGTGTAATTGCGGGGAATGATAATATTGACTAGGGAAGGAGCTGATTTGTGTGATAAACTCTGGTCAGCCAGCAATGTGCGCAAATCAGCTAAAGATAGTAAGCAAGCGTTCCCGGCTGTTTTTAGAAATACTCTTCTGCTGCTCATAAAAAGATCAACTTAGTGCTTAGTTGAAGTGAAGACTGCGAACATAGCTGGTTAAATTCCAGGCGTATTTTTGCCCTTCTTCCGGCTCCGCTCCCAATTTTCCGATGCCGGCGGTTACGATGTAATAATTTTCCCATTGGGGATGATTGACAACAAAGGGTTCTTTCTCTATTGCTCCATTAATCGACTGATTGATCGGTATCGATTCACTCTCATCCAACCAGATGATGGGTTTATTCCGTGGTTTTTCACCAAAAATCACCGACCATTCAACCACGTCCGGAATGTTGGGATTGCGGCGCTTATATTCGATGACTTTTACGTAAAAATTTTTGACTTCATCATAACGAATTGCCTCGTTTAACTCCACCCGTTGTTCGGGGAACTCCAATTTGCCCAGGTTTTCATCGATTTCAAATATACCCATTATTTGGGTGGTGTCTCTGCTTTCCGGTAATACCAACCACTTGTTACGAGTGATCCGTTTTAAACTGAGAGGCTTATTTCGGCCCAATCCATAATGCCGACCCAGGGCAGGGAAATCTTTTAAGATCGTATTCATACGGGATTTTATCTTCGGATCGCTGACGGCCTCCGGATCGACGGTAACATCCAACCACGATTCATGAACACCGGTGAAACGCAATGCCAATTGTGCGTTCCGGGCGCTCTCGATAAGCGCTTGCTGTGATTCACTCTTTTCGTGAATAATAAAGGAAACGGTACTGACAACGAGTAATAAGATGGTCAATACGGCGATCGCTATATAGGCAAAATTTTTGATCCGACGTGAACTCTGAATCTCTTTAACCATTTCCTGAAAAATTTCGTTATGCCGCTGATTCCATTCCGGTGAATCTTTCAAAAATGACTGGGTCATCTTTATGTATTGATCGACCCTTTTCTTGTTACTGTCAGCTACTTGTGTAAGCTGGTTTAAAAGTTCCTGTTTGTCCATAACGCCTTCCCCGCCTGAAAGCATCTTAAAACGATTTGATAATAATAGATTTAATCAAGTTTCAACTGTGAAATATATGTATAAAATATCCAGAAATGCAATTATTCTTCCAACATCATTTTCTAATCTATCACTATCATTGACCGATAATTTTTGTAAGTTCTTGTGAAGAAGCTAATATCGTAAAATTTTGGTTGTTGCAAATGCATGCAAGGAAGCCCAATTGGATACCGATAATAAATTTTCACCCCTGAGTAATAATATGGAACAAAAGCCCTCTCAATCTCAAGAGGGGAAAAGTCGGTTTGATTTTTCCCAACAAAGCCAGTCCAAATCTGTCCGGGGAGATGCTAAACAAGTTTCTTTTGGGGGAGAAAAATTACTGGTAATTGATGATGAAGAAATGAGTTTAAGATACCTGTGTGCATTATTGAGGAATGCGGGATATGGCATTTCAGCCACTCAGTCTCCCGAAGAGGCGTTAAAAATATTGGACGATGAAGAGATCAGCCTTATTGTGACAGACCTTAAAATGCCCACGATGAGCGGACTTGAGTTGGCTAAAAATGTCCGTTCCGATTCAAGGTTTGAAAATTTACCCATTATTATTTGTACAGCATTTGTCGACCGGGAGATTATCCAGGCAGCGGCAAAGCTCAACGTAAACGGCTACGTGATAAAGCCGATCAATAAAAATGTGTTGCTCGAAAAAATTAATGCTATATTTCAAGTGAAATAGATTGAAACATTATTTGAATTTTGAATTATCTGCTTGCATGACAGTCAATCTTCCCAAAGCGATATAATTGGTAGTAGTGCCACACCTTTTCACAAAAATGCCTTACTGAATCATTATTGGGAATTCCCCTGGCTTTATATACCGTACTCCAGCCCACATTCCAGGCAGCGGCTATGAGCTTTATTTTTTGTTCTAAACCGACATTGGGAAAATGTTGTTCCACTAATCGAGTTAACCAGGCAATATGTTTGGCAGCAATTCTAAGATTAATTCGAGGATCTTTCAGCTCCTCTTCAGTCACATGTGGCTGATGCTGTCTTGCGGTTGGTAATAATAGTTGAGTTAAACCGATTGCCCCACTTGGGCTTTCTACATCGGCTCTCCCAGATGATTCCGGTATAATCAATGCTGCTAACACAAAAGGATTGATACCCAGCTTATCTGAGGACTCAAATACGAGTGAACCATACGGTATTTTAGAAGGAACTGTCTTCTTCCCAGAACCTTTTGGAGAAGGATTAGTTTCCTTTTCGGAATGCTCTGTCCGCAGAGGGCTGCGGGCTGGATGACTGCCCGGTTTCGGAAAATAACAACCCAAAAAAGAGTATGTTACAATTAATACAACAAACACTGCCCACTGAAAAGTGGATTGAAAATTAAAATTGACCTGTGACATGATCAAGACCTCCAATTTTAGTTAATGATGATTAAATGGAGGCATGTCCCTATTTAAGCAGGAGTTATATCGTTATTATCGAGACTCCGGCATCAATAGGTAACAATTTTATCTTCACCGAGGGATTGGGAGTTGATGATCCAGCACAGAATTGTGAAAATGAAATGACAATATGAGATGCAATTGGAGAGACTTCTTTAGAGTAAAGTTGCAACAGCTACACCCGGAAGCAATCCTGGAGCGCAGCCATTGCAATTGACCTTTAGATGCCGGTCAAAACCTCCCACAGTTTCGCGCACACATCTAATCGGAATCGCCACTCTCTCCCCCGCTCAACTCCTTAGGGGACTCCTCCGTCAACACTAAGATTTATTTAAGTAAAACCTGACATTGCAACCTCCACGTTTTGTATTCTGTTAAACGTTTCAATACAAGGAATGTGCCATCAATAGAAATTTGAACCGTTAGGAAATAATGTCAAATTAATTCATCAGAATTTTTGTAGACTAAGTTATTGTGGTTACTAAGATTGAAAAATGGAAAGTGAAATTAAATTGATAATTTTGTATTTTTTTATCACTCTTACTGGGGAGAGAAAAGTCCTTGGATGTGACGCTTTCATCACACACTATGTAATGAACATGTCACATCGATTAATTTTTGCCAAGTTATTTTGGGGAAGAGAAGAGATTGGACGACTTAGAAAGTAATATTTGCAAGCCTTTCATAAATTATATAGAATTGAGAATAATAAAATTTAATTGGCAATTAATTTGCAACATTTTTATCCTTGTTATTTCTGATTTTAAAAATCAGTAATTTTTTTGCCTAAGAGAGTGACTTGTTGAGCAAGAACATCAATCATTTTTTTTCGGTCCTGACCGAAAGACTGATTTACATACCTGCTTTTTAGGTGCATAGATACCACTGATCAAATTTGTTGAGAACTATGAAAATAATTGAGATTCTGCTTATATGAATTTAATTCCAGAAGTCCTGGCCACTGTTGCACGGCAGGATATAAAAGATATCGAAACATTATGTCGCATTCATGAGAGAACCATCAACTCTTATATTAATGATATTCATCTTATTTCCTATCTCAATATTTTTGATATTGAGAAGAGCAATTGGCTGGGAGAGACGGGCGGGAAACCGGTTTTTTATACCCACTGTTTTTCAGAAGAAAAGGTTCAACAGGATTGGGATAAGGCATATCAATACCGGGAATCAAATAAAATTAAAAGTTTGCGCCACTATTTATTTGAAAAAGGAATGAGAAAGTATCCGATTCTTTTGATTACTCGCGAGGAAGATGCCAAAGAATTTTATCCGCAGTTCAATAATATTCTATTCCAAATTCCGGCTACAGAAGCAGGGGCAGAAAGGCTGGCCAGAGAGTTAGAAATTACGAAAACTGATGAGAGGGAAAATTTTTTGAAAACATTTTTAAATCTCAATACTCATTTTTCTAACTGGCAATATATATATTACTATATTACCCCAATCAGACGACAGAATGCTGTTACCGGCACTTCTCTATTTACATCGCAGCCAATTTCTCAGGAAAACCTTTTGAATATTATTCCTTTGTTTGACATGTTATTTGCCCACTTAGACTTGGTGCTCATCGAGAATGCCTTTAAGAATTTTAGCCTCCGTTCTGCCGTGGCTACAATCATGTCGCGGAATATGTCCCACAATATCGGAAGTCATGTTTTGGCCCGTATTGCTACCAAGGGAATTAATGGATGGACTCAAAATAAGAGTATCCGTGAAATTTTGGATACCATAAGTGAAGGGGCAAGAGAGAAATCCAGATCGTTAGTTTTTTGGTCCAAAGATGCTCAAATTTTGGCTCGGTACATTCAGCAACGGATGGATTTTATTGCCCAGGTGTCTGCCAATCTGGTTAATTGGACCGAATCCGCCTACCTTGTAAAAAATTTGATGCGATGGTTTCTTTCTCAAAAACATCTTCTCAATTTTATCGCGGCTTCAGAGAACCTCCGTGCGCATACCTTTACCGAGAAAAAGACTACTGAACCAGATAATTTTTATGGAGATATTCGGTTACACATTTTCCTTACCCCGGAAGCGATATGGAAAGACCCCATTTCAGAAAATAGTCAAACTGCACTGGTGGAAAACCGGTTGAAACAAAACAAGTCTCATTGTGCTTTATATCCTCAAAATCCTCATCTCTTAGGATGTTCTGATCAAAAGAAATGTTCCATTGCCCAACCCTCGCCCCTCGGCGATGAATCTATTGAAGAAAATTCTATACAATGGCAAAATCCATGTCGGCGCATTCTTTTATTTACTCCTGAAAGGGGAGAAGCGGAATGCCAGGTAGATGAAGATATCCTTTTGGCCATACCCGGTGGGTTGGTTGGTTATCATGCCTTTTTTGTGATTCTGGAAAATGTTATCCGCAATGCGGCAAAGCATGGCTATACCAAGGAAAAATCGGATCACTTGGATGTGGTCATCGAAATTTATCATGATCCTGAAGAAAGGATTGGCATTCAAAGTCAAAATAAAAGAAAGGTTCCCGCCTGGTTGCTGCGGATATATGATAATGTCAGTTTTGTAAACGAAGGTGAAAATAGCAGAGCCGGCGTGCTGTTATGGGGGCGAAATGAAGGCGAGAAAGGGATTAACGAGATATTAGGGAGTTCTTTCATTACCGAGACCGGGGACTTGAAAAAAGAAGATTGGGGCCTGGCGGAGATTAAAATCGCCGCCGGGTATTTACAGCGACGAACAATTTCCATGATGGGAAGAACGGGAGAGGCAATCACCGGAGCCAGACCGGGAAAATTTAGTGAGGATAAATTGGATGATGAATTATGGCGTTTGGCTTCCGCAGACACCCATCAGGGCAGTGAAGCGGTTATCAGGGCAGTGAAGTCCCCCATAGGCACCCTTGGCTATGAATTTTATATTCCCCGTCCCAGAACAGTTGGTATTTTATATGAGGAGTAAATTATGTCACCGTGCGAACAGTTACTTAACGAGAGTGACGTATTAAGGAAAAATTCGATCTATATACGCAAGGAGGGCGAAGACAAAGATTTCGAATTCTTTATTTTAATTGATCCCGACAGTCAGGATAAACGTGGAGAATTTCTTCAGGAATTATATCAAATATTACTTAAAAATGGGGAAGAAGATAGCAAAGAGTTTGCCCTGGATAAACATCGAGTTGAGTTGGAACGTTGGATGGGGAAAAAAAAGTCGGATTTCGTGACTCCTCTGAATTGGATAAAAATCGCAATCGAACAGTATCCATATCGTTTTTTTATTGCCATCGATGCAGAGAAGGCTGAAGCAGAAGAAGGGGGATGGAAGAATCACAATGGCTTTACCCCGTCCGATGACGAGTTTTGGTATCGAAAGAAATCATCACGGAGTGGGGAAAGCAAAAAGTCTGGTAAATCGGAAAATTCATTTGATAGCAATAGAGAATGGCTTCACTCCAAATTTTTATATAAGCGCATTTGTTGGTTAAATAAAAATGATTTATGTCGAATTTTATTAGAGTACGATAAAATTCAAGGCAGTGATGCCTATGCGTTCAGGGAAGTAAAAGCTCAGACTGGGGAAGATTTGGCTAAGGAAGGCTATTTAAAATTGTGGTTATATTTAACCTGGATCGTTCATATTTGCAGAAGAATCAGACGAATAAAAAGTCAGTACTTGCTGGTTCACTTTTATAAGTTGGGCACGGTTTCCGAAGAAGCTACCGAAAATCCCCCCTATTTTACAAATACGCTTCCTGCCAAATTGAGAGAAAAAAAACCTGAACGATACACAGAATTCCTCTCCATTGATCTGGACAATACCATCCTGGATATAAGCACTCAATCGTCTCACGATTTCGCTTATCCGACACTTTTATTTCGAAGACACGCCAATGCATTCCGTCTTTATGGAGAGGAATGGCAACCCGAATACAGCGGTTCGGATAGTTTTTACTACGGTGAAAGTATGTCCGGGGCTCTATCTTATTGGACCGTTTTTATCGATTCGGTAACAAACATAGGGCAAGAACGGTGTGTACATTTTGCCCTTTCCTTGATCGAGCAAGCGTTAATGCGAATTTTCCTGATTGATGAAAGAGTGCAGGAATGGTTTGATAACCTCGACCGGGAGATGGCCGGGTACATAATTCAACAACGTTTGTTTATCAGTTTCCTCGATAATACGCTCAAATACAATCAAAAAGGGGAACCCCATCATAATCTTTATGGAATTTTGAAGACTGATGAAAATAAAGATTTTGATCTGGAATTTAGTAATGAAGATTTTTTTAGATTGATTTCAGGCAAACAATCTATCCATAATTACTTAGACGGTTTAATCATACATCAAGGTATTTTAGATAAATGGAGTTCCGGAAGTAGTGAGCTATTAGAAGTTTTATTGAAATGGAAGGATTCTGTCCCCTATATTGTCATCACTTCAGGTCGCGGAGTCCCGTCAAACTTACCATGCGGGGTGAAGTTCCTGCCATTTAGCGGTTTGGAATCTTGTATTACGGATTCGTATTTTGAGAAGCTTACTCTAATCAGACAGTTCTTTTCCCTTAAAATTGAGGATGTGAGATGAAATATGTGCTAATAGTTAAAAAATTTTGCATCTATAAGAATTACTTAACTGATGATGCAGGCAAAGTTAAGCCGCTAAGAAATGAAAAAGAATCAGGAATTTATCACTTTACCCGAAACGACCGGCGAGATAATTTGTACATCTTAGAAATTGGAAAACACACCGAATTGAAAGCATATTATGAAAATCAATACTTAAAATTGACGCAACCCGATTTTCAGAACTATAAAATTCCACTTGGTCCTGATCCTTGTTTGATTGTGGTTCACCATTGGGGAAGGGGGGTCTCTTTTGAGCTAAATGATGGTACTCCTCCATTAAAACCCCTCCAGGTTGGTTTGAAAGGTAAATGGGAGATTATTTCCTGCCAACCCTGCATTGCTGTTACTTCCGGAGGAACGGATCCGATTTCCGATTTAATCGAATGCTTTTTTAAACCAGATGAAGAAATTAGCGGTAATTTCCTCAAGATTGAAGACAGATTAAACAATGAGTGCGCTGCCCAGGAAGAAGATTTAAAATAGTTCTTTGGCTGTATCTAATTGGCTGATAAATCGTATTTGATATTCAAGTGGTTTTATTCGGGAAACACTATCTGCTTAATCATTGCAACTTTTTCATCGGCCATCCTTCATCAAACGCTTCATTGTGCCTTCCTATCTAAATTTTTTCATTCTTCTATTTTGTAAAATTATGACCTTGTTTTAGATATAATAATTTGGTATTATTTAAACAATATGAAAGCTTGCGTATAAATATTAATCATCATAAATGTTGTCATTCTTAAACAATAGGGTATTTGAGGTAGCTCGTTAAGCGTCAGAGAGAGTTGCTCATGAAACGCACCATTGTCTGGACCTACTCGCTGGAAGAAGAAAAATACTTTGATTCAGTAAACTCATTTATTGGGAAACCGCTGCAGAGTGAAGCTGATAGTTTACAAGTGTTTATTTTTAAGCAGAGATGTGTTGAATTCAGAAAAGAAGCGGATAAAACCAAAATAATTTTCTCAGATTCTGCTGATGATTCTCATTGTCCTGAGCATGCCGCCTTAAAAGAGATCGAACTTCTTGAGGGCATTATTTTGTTTCATCACAACTGGAAAGAAATTCCCGGTAATGAATACATCCCGGCTGAGGTTATGGTTCTGGACTATAGTTCCACCGATAGCGCGATTTATCCTCAAATGATGACTGAAGTTCAAGAGACCAAAACGGAGCAGAACATCATAGAGGTGGCTCAAAAGTATGTGAATATATATAATAACGAATTCAAGATAGATCCGATTCGGCGCCTGAAACACCGGGCGATGAATCTCTTTCTGCCGCTCAATGTTGATATACAAAATATTCGCTCTCTCTGGCAGAAAAAGAATGATTATGAAATTGAACGGGTTTTTCGGGAATTAATCGAACTGTGGAAAGGCTCAGCTCCGTACTCGAGATCACCTTATGCTGAATTGTTAAGGTTGTGGTACATGCTTGTCGGAGAAGAATTAGAATGGACGAAGCTAGGTTCGGGGACTCCTCATGATGTATATTTACCCAAAGACCGAAGCGGAAAAGAGCAGCCCCTCCTTTTTTGGTTAGCCAATTTTTACAGTGACACTGCTATCCAACAATTGGAACCGTGGTTAAGTATTTTAAAAATTAGCGGTCTAATATATGATGATCGTCGCTATGAAGTAAATGACTCCGCTTGCATTCTCAATTTTACCAAAGTTATTCACCATATCGTCAGCAGTGGTAAATCACAAAACTGGCTACATACCCTGAGCGCCTTAGCAAGTGATGAGGACAATTCTGATCCACTGCGAGTTCTCTGGCGAATATTATCCGGCCTAGAAACTAATGAATATGATGTTGGTTTTTTGTTCGATGAAATTCAAAATTTTGACGAGTTAAAGACAGAATTGGCCAAAATTGCCATTCAAAATTATCAAATTAAGATTCGTGATTTTTCGGAATGGTTGAACTCCTTGAACAAACATTTTGAGAAATTGCAAATGATGGAAATCTGATGAGTAGAAATATATTACTGATAAGTTATGAACCTCTATCCGCTCGTTTAAAAAGCTATATCGGGCAGCAGTCTCAAAAGCATATCGATTGTCTGAACCTGCCAAGGTCTTTCTTTGATGAAGAACTGAGCTACGATATTAATGAATATATTCGGTATTATGAAAACATTTGTCGTTATTTGGAAGACCTTCCTTCACCCTCATTAAGAAATTACCTGGTTGTTTGTACAATCTGGGTCGATTACGAGAAATATGAAAATTGGAATCCTCTGCTGCATTATGAGGTGAAACGATATAGAGCCTATCCACCGGAACTATTACTAAGTTGGCTTTCGCTTACCTACCCTGAAATTCGATGGATATGCTTTAGTGATAGCGGTGGTATTAGTCATAAAATCTCTCACAAATATCATCAGCTCAATCCCTTACAAAATTTATCCGAGATTTTTAATCATACCACCTGCGTTCCTCTGTTTGATTCATGTGGTTTCAGGAATCGGATAAGAAAAATTCTATTAGAACTGAAAGATAGCAACGGCCGCTTAATTGCAGGTGATATTCCCCGAAGAACTGCCCTTGCTGCCGCCATTGATGAAGAGTCAAGCTACGCGTATATGAATGCTTACACCGCTTATCGATTTGGCTGTCGCGCCTGGGCAATTAATTCCTGGGAAATGTTGCGCAATAGATTTGAAGATGGGAATGCTGATATGGAAATTGTATTTGAAGACCTTTATTTAAATTTTCCCGACAATAATCCCACCTTCGAGGATTGCCAAAAAAAAGCTGAGTGCGATCAGAATTATGATTCTCAGGTTCAACATTTGTCTAACCTGAGGTTCCGGGATTGTTTGTTACCCTTATTAAAAAAAGTGAACCGCCGCATTTTAGTAACCGTCGGGCATCAGCGATTTGCTCCCAATCAGGCAACCTGGGAGAATAATTTAGAATATTTGGAAACCCTGGGTGTCACCAAAGCGATATTGTTCAAGCCTTTTGCGGGTATTTTCGATTTGTGGAAAGGGGCGGGATTGTGGAATAATAAAAAACGCTCACCCAGTTATCTCGGAGATTATCATTGGCCCCCGAAATATCAGAAAACAGAAAATAAGGGAGGAACACATAGTGCGCCGGGCAGATTGCTCGCAATAGCGGAGAGGTTGATAAAAAGAGCCATCAAAATTTTAAATGCTACCAAAACCGTTCCGGATGCCATACATGCTGCCGTTCTTGCTCTTGAGGCTAAGGAACTGCTTGCCGGTAAAACACCAACAACGGCATTGGAAGCGTTGGCCATTCAACATCAGGCCGAGATTATGGCAGAGAGCATGTTTTATGGGATTAACTATAATTTAAACGTTAAAGATCGATTTAGAGATATTGAGAGAGAAGTGGAAGTAATTAGCCTCTGGTTCAATCCCAGGTATTACAAATCCTCTCAAGTGAATGCCCGTCTTACCATTATTGAAAACCTTGCTAAAATTTTCAGGGAACTCAATCAGTTTGAAGAAGAAGCAGATTGTCTGGTAGAAGCGCGCAAATTAAGCTTTAATTTTTGGGTGCGTCAAAAGATATATCGCTGGCTGGCATGGCCATTTTTGAA
>JABAHQ010001937.1_pt2 | contig 27547 bp, 30 predicted proteins | sample 7062091 | NCBI WGS metagenome assembly JABAHQ01 (sample SAMN14534359, study PRJNA622989) | marine sediment metagenome | biome: marine biome [ENVO:00000428]; feature: marine pelagic biome [ENVO:01000023]; material: deep marine sediment [ENVO:00002113] | place: India: Gulf of Kutch | collected...
GGTGACCTGGCCGTCGCCGCCCATGGCCACACGCCGGCCCCGGCGCACAGAGAGGATGGTGGTGCCGCGGGTCTGGGTCATGGCCTCGTCTTCTCGTCGGGGAAAGGGTGCGGTGAGAGGGCAGGGGAGGGCTTCCCCCCCCCGCCCTCATTCGGGCTTTCGCGTGAACGGATTGCTGCTGCCGGGCCTTATTATACCGCCCAGCCGCCTATTCCTCACGCTCCCCGTCGATCGCGGTGGGGCTCTTCCCCCCCGGGTGGGTCCCGCGGCGGGCCCGGGGATGGGCCCGGTCGTAGACCGCGGACAGGTGCTGGATGTCCAGGTGGGTGTAAACCTGGGTGGTGCCCAGGTTGGCGTGCCCGAGCAGCTCCTGCACCGCCCGCAGGTCTCCCGAGCTCTCCAGGAGGTGGCTGGCGCAGCTGTGACGCAGGGTGTGGGGGGAGGCGGCCCCGGCGCTCCAGCGCCGCACCCGCTCCTGGACCGTGCGCACGGCAATGCGGCGGCCGCGCGCGCTGATGAACAGGGCGGTCTCGCCATCGGCGGCTCGCCAGGACCGGTGGGGCAGATATTCGTCCAGGGCGGCCAGGGCCTTGGCCCCCACCGGCACGATGCGGGTCTTGCGGCCCTTGCCGGTGACGCGGGCTTCGGCGGTGTCGCAGTGGAAGTCGGTGAGGTCCAGGCCCACCGCCTCGGAGACCCGCACGCCGCTGGAGTACAGCAGCTCGAACAGGGCCCGGTCGCGCAGGCCGGCGAAGCCCCGCGCGCCCTGACCGAGCAAGGCGGAGGCCTGCTCCGGCGGCAGGGTCCGGGGAAGGGAGCGGCTCGCCTTGGGGGCGGGGACCTGCTCGGCGGGATTGGCGGCCACCAACCGCTCCCGGACCAGGTACCGGAAGAAGGTGCGCAGGGCGGACAGCGCCCGATGGATGCTGGGCGGGGACAGGCCCCGGCGGTGCAGGTGACCCACGAAGCCGCGCATTTCCTGGCGGCGCACGGCGGTCCAGTCCGCCTCCTTGCCCAGGTAGGCCCGGAAGGCCTCCAGGTCCCGGCGGTACCCTGCCACGGTGCGCGGAGAAAGCCCCCGCTCCTCGGCCAGATGGGCAACGAAGCGCTCCAGGGGCGGATCGGTCACCCCGGCCTCCCGATCAGGGCCGGCCCTTGCGGGCCAGCAGGGCCCCCGCCAGCTCGGCGAGACGCTCGAGGTAGGTGGTGCCCATGCCGGAGGTATAGCGGCGCCGCTCCCCGCTGCCGAGGCCCAGCACCCCCACCAGCTGGCTGCCATCGCGCAGGGCCATCAGGGCATGGGAGCGTACCGGGGGCTCGGTATCGCCGTACAGACCCCGGGCCACTTCGGGATCGGCCGGCGGCCCCAGGACCACGCTGCCGCTTCCCACGAAGCGCGTCTGGATCCATAGCTGGGGTGCCAGGAAGCGGTCGTCGAGAACGGGAGCGAACCACTCCCGGGCCATGCGCAGGCCGGCGGCCTCCACCTGGAAGTTCTGGCGCACCCCCTCGAGCAGGGTGTGGGCCAGCTCGTCGCCGTCGGCGCAGCCCAAAAGCTCGACGGTTAGCCGGTGCAGCTGGCGCGCCAGGCGGTCGTTGTCGCGGGCGGCGGTCACCAGGCGCTCGAGCTCTCCCTCCAGCTCCCCCACCCGGCGCTGGAGCTGGCGGGTACGGGCATGCTCGAGGGCCACCACGGTGGCCTCCTGCCCCGGCTCCAGCTCCAGCCCCTCCAGGAGGTCGGGATGATCCCGGAACAGGCCGGGGTTCTCGCGCAGGAGATCGCGCAGGTGCTTGATCGGATCGGTCTGTTGGTCGGTCTGGGCCATAATGCCTGCTTTGGTGCCCTGAAAACGATCACTTGTCAACCCCGGGAGGAGAACGGCCGGGAAGTTGCCTCCCGGGGCCGGTCTTGCCAGAATTATCCCGTTTGAACGGCGATTGGGCTCCTTCACCCGGCACGGACACCCCGCACCCCATGGCCATCGAGCAGCTCCAAGACCTTCTGGCCCAGGACCTTGAAGCGGTGGACCAGGCCATTCACGGCCTGCTGGCATCGGACATCCCGCTCATCCCGCTGCTCGGCAATTACGTGATCGACAGCGGCGGCAAGCGGCTGCGGCCCATGGTGCTGCTGGCCGGGGCGCGCATGTTCGGCTACGGGGGGAGCCGGCACACCCGCCTGGCTGCGGTCATCGAGCTCATCCACACCGCAACCCTTGTCCATGACGACGTGGTGGACCATGCCGAGCAGCGCCGCACCAAGCCCACGGCCAACGCCATCTGGGGGGCCCAGGCCCCGGTCCTGGTGGGGGACTTCCTGTTCGCCCGCTCCTTCCAGGCCATGGTCGCCGACGGCGAGATGCGGGTGCTGGAGATCCTCTCCGGGGCCACCCGGGAGCTAGCCGAGGGCGAGGTGCTGCAGCTGCAGAATACCCACGATCCCGAGGTGGACGAGGCCAGCTACATGCGGGTGGTCACGGCCAAGACCGCGGTCCTGTTCGAGGCGGCGGCCCGGCTGGCGGCGGTCATCAGCGGACGGCCGCGAGCGGAGGAGGAGCACATGGGCACCTACGGGCACAACCTGGGGGTGGCCTTCCAGCTCATCGACGACTGCCTGGACTACAGCGCCACCGCCGAGCTCTGGGGCAAGCAGCTGGGCAACGACCTGGAGGAGGGCAAGCCCACCCTGCCCACCATTCACGCCCTGGCTCACGCGGACCGGGCCGGGCGGGATGCCATCCGCCGGGCCCTGGAGGAGGAGGGTGTGGCCCTGCTGGACCCGGTGCGAACGGCCATCGAGGGAACCGGCGCGCTGGACTACACCGCCGCCGCCGCCCGCGAGCGGGTGGAGGCCGCCAAGGCCGCCCTGGGCCGCCTGCCCGACACCCCCGAGCGTCAGGCGCTGCTGAACGTGGCCGATTTCGTGATCACCCGGGAGTTCTGACCGGCCCAAACCGAGCGACCGCCGCCATGATCCTGCGCCTGATCGCCCTCGCCGTGCTGGCCTTCCTCCTCTATCAGGGGATCCGCCGGGCCCTGCGGAGCCTGCTGCCCCCGGAAGGCCCGGACCAGTATCCGGGCAGCGCCGGCAGCCAGCCGGTGGTGCCGTGCAAGACCTGCGGGACCTTCGTGCCACGGGACCGGGCACTGACCGACGAGCATGGCCACCACTACTGCTCTCCGCAGTGCCGGGAGCGGCCACCCGGCTAGGCGGGCGCTCGGCTAGCCGGGATTCGTCCGTCCGGGGTGACGAATCTTGTCACACCATGTCCCCAGCCCCGCTGAAAAGCGCCGGACACCGGGGACAGCATGAATGGCACAGCTTTTGCCTTAAATTTCCCGCGGCCGGGCCAGAAGGCCCCGCCACCGCCGCCGGGCCTCTCCGCCCAAGGCCCCCTTGGGCGGAGAGGCGCCAGCGGCGACCGGATACCGGTCACCCGCAAACCCAAAAGGAGGAGCACCATGCTCACCAAACTCACCGCCCGCAAGGGGGAAAAGGGCTTCACGCTCATCGAGCTGATGATCGTGGTGGCCATCATCGGCATCCTCGCCGCCATCGCCATCCCGCAGTTCGCTCAGTACCGTCAGGGAGCCAATGACTCTACAGCCCAGAGCGATGCGCGTAATGCCCTGACCGCAATAGTCGGGGGCATGTAGGCCTCGACCGCGATTGAACGATCCTACCCGAACAAGGAGTAACGGCCATGAAAAAAGAACTCGCAATCGCTCTGCCCCTCGCGCTCGGCGCCCCTCTGTGCGCCCACGCCACTTGCTCAACCTATGCTAGCGGTACCGCCGCGACAACCACGACCTGTACCGCCGGCGCAGGGAATGACTTAACCCTCCTTCGCAGTCAGGTTACCCTGCAGGCCTCGGCGGGGGTGGCAATCAAGGCCCAGGACGGGAGCTCCGGCACCACCTGGGGCGCCAACGATATCGCGGTCTCCTCCTGCCACGACGCCGGGGCTTCCGCCTTCTACGGCGATACCGGCGGCGGCAGCATCCAGAAGAATGCCGATTTCGGCACCGGTAACTGCACCGCGGTTGGCTCCATCAGCTACACCTTGGCTAGCAGCGGCTGACTCGGTTACGGTCTTTTAGGCGACCGCTGGGAGGCCCAAAGGCCTCCCTCTTTTTATTCCGCGGGATAACCGGCAGCCTCCATGAAGGGACGTATTTCCTCCCAGGCCTGCCCGAAATGCGCCCGATAGCGGCGCCAGCGGTAGCGGGCATGACCATACAGGGGCTGGGTTACCTGGGTCCGGCTCGGCGTGGTGATTCGTCCCCGGCGGAGGGCGGTTTCTCCGAATTCCCGCACCTCGTCCTCCCAGGGCAGGCCCAGGAACTCCAGGAGCCCGTTTACCACGGCGTCGAAGTCCACCACCAGCTCCTCGTAACGGATCTCGTGCACCCGCATGCCGGGAAGCGCCCGGCGGTACTGTCCCCACAGCTCCATGACCGCCCGGTAGTAGCGGGCAGCATCCTCTAGGGTATGGAAATTGGCCATGGCCACGTTGGGCGCGAACATCTGCATGAAGCCGCTCAGTACGCAGTCCGCCGGATGGCGCCGGGCGAAGAGGAAACGGGCATCCGGGAACAGGCGGTAGACGAGTCCCGCCTCCACGGTCCGCAGCGGCATCTTTTCGACTACCAGCAGGGCATCAATGTCTTGCCGATAGCCCTCCCGAACCTGACGGTAATACTCCTGCATCTCGGCGATCCCCACCTCGTCCATCTCGGCCAGGCCTTTGAGGTCACCGCCGTAGCGACGCCGAAGCTCGTTCGCCACCTCCTCGAACACCTGGCGCTCGCTGAGGACCTCCACCTGGCTGTGGCTGGAGAGCACCTGGTCCAGCAGGGTGGTGCCTGAGCGCGGGAAGCCCAGCAGGAAGACAGGGGGATGCTCCCAGCCCGAGGCCTGCGACGGAGCCCGCCATGCCTGGGCCCACTCCTCGGTCACCGTGGCCTTTAACCGGACAACCCGGGAGAGCGCCACCTCCTTGGGGTAACGGCGGGCCACGGCCTGGCGGGAAAAACGTTCGTTGGCCTGGCGGAAGCACGCCATGGCATTGTCGGGGTCCCCCATCCGGTCATAGAGGTGGCCAAGCTCCGCCTGATAGGTTGGATTCTCCCGCATCGATCCGGAGAGGGAGCGAAGGCCCTCCAAGGCCTCGGCCTCCGCACCCTCCTGCCGCAGCATGCGCAGCTCCCGGAAGCGCAGACCCTCCTCCTCCGGGAACCGTGCCCGGGCCTCCTCCAGCAGAGCCCACGCCTCCTCCCTTCGGTTCAGCTCCGCCAATGCGGTAATCTCTTCTCCCCATGCCTCCGGACGCTCGGGATGGGCACAGCGGACCGCCCGGAGGGTCTCCAGCCCCTCCTCTTCATGGCCCTCCAGGAACCGCGCCCGCCCGTACAGGATCCGGGCCTCCGGGTCCTCCCGCAGGCCCAGGGCCTCCCGGGCGCTGGTCGCGGCCTCCCCGACCTGCAGCTGGCTCAGGTGGACCTTCGCCAGAAGCCGGTGGGCCGGAAAATGGTCCGGGCAACGAGTCAGGGCCCGCTGTAGGGACTGCTCAGCGGCGTCCGGACGGTCCCGCAGGAACTGAAGGAAAGCCCACAATGTATGGCCTCGGTGGGAATGGGGAGTCCGATCAAGGGCCCGCCGGGCCCACTCTTCCGCCTCCTCCAGATTTCCTTTCTCGGCGAAAAGCCGGCCCAAGCGGAGCGCAGGCAGCTCCCGTTCCGGGGACCTTGCTGCCAGCGCCTGCAGAGCCTCCTGAAGCTCGGCCCGGCGACCCGCCCGCTCCAGTGTCTCGGCCCACCCCGCGCGGGCCTCGTCCGTCTCCGCCTCAGCCAGGGCGGCGTCAAAGAAGGGCTCGGCCTCCGCGAGCGCTCCCTCCCCGAGACGGAGCCAGCCCTCCTCGGTCCAGCGGGCCGGCCCCGGCGAGACACTGGCAGCCTCAAGGACATTCCTGGCCTCCCGAAGGTCACCGGCCTTGCGGAGGCACCGCACCCTGGCGAGCACCAAATCCTCGCGCTCCCCGGAATCCGCTCGGAAGCTAGCGGCCTCCAGGGTGGTGCGGAAACAGGCCTCCGCCTCCCGGTACCGCTCAGCGGCCTCAAGGGACCGCCCCAGGCGGTCGTGGAGATGATTCCGCCGCACGGGCTCCCACAACAGGGCACGCCGGAAGGACCCGACCGCCTCCTGCACCTGACCACGCTTTAGCTGGCGCTCCCCCAAGCGGGAGAAGCTACGGAACTCCCGCCGAGCCTCTTCCGGCAGCCTGGCCTCCATGCCGGCGGCACGCGCAAGGGGCAGCAGGTGCTTTTCGTAACGCGGCCAGCGCTGGACCGCAGAGCGGTACAGAGGCTGCCGCACCTGGGCCTGGCTGGCCGTCCGCACGGTGCGCTTGGTCTCGAAGAAACGCAGGCAGGCCGGCTCCCACTCCAGCCCGCAGTGCTCCAGCAATCTTTCCACTTGGGGCTCGGGGTCCATCACCAGGGCCTCGTAGTCGATAGGGAGCAGGAAGTCTGCGGGCAGGACCGCCTGCCAGTGCTCCATATGCGGTCGGACGCTTTGCAGGAAGCGGCCCAGCGTCTCGAGGTCGAAGGCGAACTCAATGGACCGGGTAAAGCGGAGGGAGAACATGGACACCCCCGAATCCAAAGGTTCCCGTTGACACAGGATCACCCGGGCCCTGGGGAAAAGAGCCCAGATCAGGCCCAGGTTCTGGAAATTCCCCGGGGTTTTTTCGACGACGCGCTCGGCGCCCGGCGCCAGCTCCCGCAGCTTCTCCCAGTAGATCCGTCCCAGCTCGGCGCTGCGCTCAGGGGTCAGGGAAGGCTCACCCTTCTCGGACACCTGCAGATCCGAATCCCGCAAATGATCCCGAAGGACCTCATGGACAAGCCCGGTTTCTCCCACCCCCGTTACCCGGGGATGGCTTGCAAGGATCTGTTCCACCAGGGTTGTCCCGGAGCGGGGCATACCCACTACGAAAATGGGCGCGGCCTCCGGGTAGCCCCAGCTCGCCAGGTCCTCGATGACCTGTGAGGAAAAAGCCTGGCGCAGGGAGCTCCAATATTCGTAGCGCCGCTCCAAGCTCTGGGCGACGGCCTGGTGGCCCTCGGCCTGGTTGGCCTCCAGCCAGTACATGAAGGCCGCATCGTGCTCCTTCTGGGAATCGGCATAGGCTCCCAGGGCGAACGCACAGAGGCTGCGGGCCTCTTGCCCCGGATCCGGGGACTGTAGGAGAGCCTCCGCCCGGTCACGGGGGAAGGGCCTGCCCAGCCTGCCCGCCAGTGGAGCGAGGTAAAACAGGGCCTGGAGGTCATCGGGATGTTCGGAAAGCACCTTCTCCAAACGCTCTGCGGCGGCCTCCAGTCGGCCAATGGCCTCTTCCGCCCCAGCCCTTTCGACCTCCAGCAATGGGTGCCTGATACCCGCCGCCTCCGCTTTATCGGCAGTCTCAAGGGCCTCCTCCACCCGTCCCATTTGGACCAAAAGGCCCAACCGGTGAACCTGGGCCGGGAGAAGCTGCGGGCTCTTTTTGCAGGCTTCATGGAACAGCTCCAGGGCTCCGGGGAGGTCGCCCTGCTCCCACAGGAGCAGGCCAAGGTTGGTGCGGGCCTCCGGCGCCTCGGGATCCATGTTAATGGCCTCCCGGAAGGCGGTCTCGGCTTCCACCACCCGTCTCTCCTGCCTGAGGAGCCGCCCCCGCTCGTTGAGGGCGGCCGCATTCCCTGGGTCAAGGGTCAGGGCCAGCTCGTAGGCCCATAGCGCCTCATCCAGCCTACCTTGGCCTTCCAATAACTGGCCCAGGTTGTAGTGGTAGGTTGCCGACCCGGACCGCATTTCCAGTGACTGCCGGACCAAGTCCTCCGCAGCGTAGGGCTCCCCTCCCTGGAATTTCGCCATCCCCAAAAAGTGCAGGGCATCGGGGAGGGTGGAGTCCTGGCCGAGGGCCCGCTGGTAACATTCCTGGGCCGATTCCAAATCTCCCTGCTGATGAAAGGCGAGGCCCTCCTGGACCCATTCGACAGCGGTTCGCTCGGTCACGGACATAGCTCCCGGTTCAGGAATGCTTTGCTGGGAAACCCCTCATCCAATTGCCGGATGGTATCATTTCCGCCTCGAAGCCCGTCCTGTTTCCAAAGAGCGAGCAAATGGTGGCGAAGGCTCCCGCTTCTCCGCCCGAGGCTCTGGTACCCTTCCAAGGAGGCCAATGAATGGGCTGGCACGCCTGGTCCGCAATTCGCCTCGGGCTCCGCCGCCGCAGCCTGTTGCTGATCCTCATTCTTGGACTGATAGTGATTTCCGGAGGCGCCCTTTTCGGGGAATTCTCCGGGCGGCAGCCGGCAACCGTTGCCGTGGACTTTGCCCTGTCGGCCTTCCGCGTGGCAGCCCTGCTGCTGGCCCTGTTCTGGACCCAGGAGCTGTTCGCCAAGGAGCTGGAGCAGGGGGCGCTGCACACCTTGCTGAGCCTTCCACGGCCACGGCACCACTACCTCCTGGGCCGTTTCCTGGGCGTGGCCGGACTTGCCGCCGGAACGCTCCTCCTGTACGGCGCCCTCCTGGTGGTCCTGGGCTGGACCGCCTCGGCGGGCTACAGCCAGGCCACTCCCATCCATAACGGCTGGCCCGTAGCCGCGGTTATGGCCTACCTCTGGCTGGACCTGATAACGGTGGCCGCCTTTGCTTGGCTTATGGCCACCCTGTCAACCACCCCTATGCTGCCGCTTGCTCTGGGGCTGGCCTTCGCCTGGGCGGGCCGCGCGCTCGGCCCGGTGCTCGGCTATCTGCTTGGGGAAGGGCAGGAACGGCGGGATCTGCGCGGTATCCTGGCCGGCCCGCTCCAGGATCTGCAGTGGCTTCTACCGGACCTGAGCCGATTGGATATCCGCGAAGCCCTCCTGTACGGGCAGTGGCCCTCCGGCACCTCCCTAACTGCCGCCGCCGGCATGGCCCTGGGCTACGCGTCCGTACTCCTGGGCCTCGCAATCTGGCGCTTCAGCGCCCGAGAGCTAGGATGAGGCTGCCGCGCCCTCCACAGGTCGCCCTCGGCTTAGGGGTCGCCGGTGCAGCAGCCTTCACCGCGGGCACCGCTCATTGGGCGGACCAGCCCTTTGAGGACCCGGCCACCGGCGCGGAGATTCGCGCCATCCCGCCACCCCCGGCCGCTGTGGCAATGGCCTTTGGTGACGCCTATTTGGCCGCCGACCTGGTCACGGTCCGCGCTGCGGTGGCCATGGACCATCTGGACGGGAAGCGGGACGAGGCCCAGCTTGCCCGGCTGCTGGGGCTGAGCCTCAACCTCAATCCCGCCCACGAGGACGCTTACTACTTGATGGAGGCCATGCTCCCCTGGCAGGGGCGGGTGGAGCGCGCCCAGGAGCTGCTACGCATGGCCGAGCGGGCCCGGCCCTGGGACTGGATGCCGCCATTCTTCCGCGCCTTCAACCGCTATTACTTCCACCGGGAGCCCATCGCCGGGGCACGCATCCTGAATGTGGCCGCAGAACGTGCCGGACCCCGGCGTGCCGCCGGACTCCGGGCCATGGCAGGACGCTGGTCAGCGCTGGGCAGGTCTCCGCAGCGCGCCCTGGAGATGGTAAAGGCCATGGCGCAAGGCGCCGCCTCCGGGCCCCTGCGCCGGAACCTGGACAAGCGGGCCCAACAGCTCCGCGGCCTGATCCGCCTCCGAAAGGCGGCCCGGGTCTTCCGCGAGCAAAAGGGGATCCCTCCCGCCGACCTGGAGACATTGGAAGGCTATGGCGGTCTGGAAGAGATCCCGATAGACCCTACCGGGGACGGGTACATCGTGGACGAATCGGGACAGATACGCGTCCGTCCTCCCAACTTCGACCGGATACGCACTCCCGGAGAGAGGAGAGGGGAGTGAGCACATGGACCCACACCCTCTAGAGGCCGTGAGCCTCGCCAAGACCTACCGGCGCCGGATGTGGACCGGCGCCGGCCGGACCACGGAAGCCCTGCGCGGCATCGACCTGACGGTCCATGCCGGGGAGGTCTACGGGCTGGTGGGGCCCAACGGCTCCGGCAAGACCACCACCCTTAAGCTGGCCCTGGGCCTGCTCCAGCCCACCCGGGGCCGGATCCGCCTTAACGGCTATCCCGGGGGCGACGCCCGGGGCCGAGCCAGCCTGGGGTATATGCCCGAAAACCCCAGCCTGGTGCCCCACCTCTCGCCCCGGGAGCTTGTGGCCGGGGCGGCGCGCGTCCGCGGCCTCTCCCGGGTCGATGCCCGCGCCGACGCCCACCGCCTGCTGGAGCGCCTGGGGCTGATTGAATCGGCCCGCCAGCCCCTGCGCCAGCATTCCAAGGGCATGGCCCAGCGGGCTGCCCTTGCCTTCGCGCTGGCCGGGGGACCGCGCTTCCTGATCCTGGACGAGCCGCTCACCGGCCTGGATCCCTTGTGGCGCCACCGGGTCACCGAGCTCCTGGGAAAGTTCCGCCGGGAGGGAGGAACCATCCTGTTCAGCTCCCACATACTCTCTGATGTTGAGCGTCTCGCGGATCGCGTCGGCATATACCAGGCAGGGCGCAAGCTTCGCGAAGCCCGGCCCGCCGACCTGTTCGAGGAGCACCTGACCGGCTACGCCCTGCGCTTTCGCGGCGAGGCACCCCCACCGGGCTGGAATACCGTTCCGGAAGGGGCAGGCCTGTGGCGGGCGGAGCTTGACGCAGCCGGCCTTTGGTCCGCTCTGGAGACCCTGCGGGAGGAAAGACTGGAGCTGCTGGCCGTCCAGCCCCTGGGAGCAGGGCTGGAGGGTACTTTCCTTGAAGCCACTGGTGAAGAGCCTCAGGGGCTTGGCGATCCATAACCTTCATCCTTACAAAGGGAAATCAGGTGCCACGCCAGCTCGCGCCACCCTGGTCCTGGCCGCCCTTGCGGCCGTGGCAGGCCCCAACGGCTGGTTTTTAACTGGCCTGACCCCGACCCCCTACGACCACCAGCGACTGATGATGGTCGCCGGACTGTTGGGGCTAGCCATCCTGCTAATCTTTTCATCCGGTTTGCGCAATGCGGCGAGCGACACCTGGGACAGGATTTCCCCGTGGGCCCGTGCGACGCTTCTAGGTTTCTTTGCACTGGGCTTAATCTCGGCGACGCGCACGCCTCTTCCCACGGCAGCCTTCCTTGAATGGGGGGTTTTTTTGCTGGGAACGATAACGGCACTGACGTTGGCCGGGGCCCGGCGCGTCCTTGGCAGCGAGGCCGACGTGCTGTTGCTTTTTTTGGTGATAATCGGAGTAGCAGTCTATACCGGCGATTTCCTTGCCTTTTATCTGCCCACCGTTCCGGTGCCAGATGTCACGATCTTCTGGACCAGCCCCTTCTTCCATTTTCTAAATGTCCGCTTCTTCAATCAGTTCCAGACCTGGACCCTGCCCCTGCTGGCGGGCGGGGTGGTTCTGGCAGGCACCTACAGCCGCTTCCTGGCAGCCCTGCTGGGCTTGGTGGGGAGCTTCTGGTGGGCGCTGCTCTTTGCCACCGGGGGGCGTGGAACCCTGGTTGCGGTAATTCTGAGCACCCTTTTGACCCTGTTGTTCCTGCGGAAAAGTGCCCTGCGCTGGGCCGGCACCGCCTTGGTCCTTGTGGCGGGGGGGGTAATCATCTACATCTTCCTGTTCCACCTGCCCGGGGGCATACCCGGCATAGACCGGGCCATGGACAAAAGCGGTGCCCCCGGCCAAGGCCGCATCCAGCATTGGGCGAAGGCCTTGCAGGCGGCGGGAGCCCACCCCCTCCTAGGAGTGGGCCCCATGCAGCTTTTCCCTGGCCATCCGCACAATGCCCTGCTCCAGGTGGCCGCGGAGTGGGGGATACCAGCCGTCCTGGTCGCGATCGTCCTGGTGGCCGGAGGCCTGGGGGCTTGGCTCCGGAGGTGGCGCTCCTGCGGTTGGACTGAAGCGGCACCATCGAGTGCCACAGAAGCGGCCGTGCTTCCGGCGGTTACCGCCTCCTTGCTGGCCGGATTGGGTCACGGCATGGTCAGCGGAACGCTAGTCATGCCGGTGAGCCAAGGGCTTGCTGTGCTAGTAGCGGGCTGGATGCTTGGGTTACATCATGCCCAACATCCGGTGGGAGAACCGCACTCCGGGTGCGCGTCGAGTACGGGAACCGCCAGAGTGGCCATTGCAGCGGTGACAGGTGCTGTCGCCCTTGTTCCCGGATTCGGGCTGACCCTCAAGGACCTGCCCGAGGCCCACGAAACCTATAAAGAGCAGGGCCGGGGACGGTTCATTCCACGCTTCTGGAGCCAGGGCGACCTCTGCCTGCCCCCTTGGCCAGTGGGCGAAGGGGCCAGCATCTGCCCTGATTCCTCGAAGGAGGGGGAAAAATCATAAACATTCGTGGAAGCAGCCAGGTCCTAGGGGTCTTCGGGGACCCGGTTAGCCACAGCCTCTCCCCCACCATCCNNACCATCCACGCCCGGTTCGCTGAGGCCACCGGGGCAGACACGGTCTACGTGCCCTTCCACGTGCGCCCGGAGACCCTGGCACAGGCCCTTTCTGCCCTCCCTGCGCTGTCCATCCTCGGGGTCAACCTCACCGTCCCCCACAAAGAGGCTGCACTCCGCTTGATGGATCGCCTGGAGCCGGCGGCGCAAGCCATCGGCGCTGTCAATACGGTCACCAACGACCAGGGCCGACTGGTGGGGGAAAATTCCGATGCCGCCGGCTTCGTGGCCGACCTCCGGGCACGCTTCCCAGAGGCGGACTGGGAGGGTCGGCCCGCCCTGGTCCTGGGCGCCGGAGGCGCGGCACGAGCAGTTGTTTTCGCCCTCCGCGACGCCGGTGTTCCGGGCATCCGGGTCGCCAACCGCACCGAGCCCAAAGCCCGGGAGCTGGTAGCTGCGCTTTGCCCGCAGGCCGGCGCTGCCCTGGATCTTTCGCCCGCAGCCCTTGCGGAGGCAACGGCAGAAGCGGGCCTGATCGTCAACACTACCAGCCTGGGCCTCAAGGGCGAGCCCATTCCGGGACTGGACCTGAGCCGGGTCAGCCCGCAAACCGCGGTGTACGATCTCATCTACACGCCCGCCGAGACGCCGCTTCTACGGGAGGCGCGCGCCCGGGGACTGGCTGCGGCCAACGGGCTTGGTATGCTTGTGCGCCAAGGGGCCCGGAGCTTCGAGATTTGGACGGGCAAAAAACCTACAGTAGAGCCGATCATCCAGCAGCTGGAACAACAATTCACCTAGGTCCCAACCCCAAAAGGGGAGTCTGGCATGGCCGGAGGCAAGGAATCGAAAAGGCCCGATCCCGTTAAGTTCCAATGGAAGGGGCGGGACCGTCAGGGCCGGGCGCAGAAGGGGGAGATCGCGGCGGTCTCCTCCGAGGCTGCCGCCGCGGTCCTGCGCCAGAAAGGCATCATCCCCTCCCGGGTCAAGAAAAAGCCCCAGCCCCTGTTCCAGAAGAAGGCCAAGATCAAGACCCACGACGTGGTGGTGATGACCCGCCAGCTCTCCACCATGATCAACGCCGGGCTGCCGCTGGTGGAGGCCTTCAAGCTGATCGGAAAAGGCCACGACAACGCCGCCGTCCGCAAGGTCATCGACCAGGTGGCCTCCGACCTTGAAACCGGCCAGCCCCTGCAGGAAGCCCTCGCCGCCCACCCTCAGGTCTTCGACGAGCTGTACGTGAACATGGTGCGGGCGGGCGAGAACGGCGGCATCCTGGACACGATCCTGGACCGGCTGGCCACCTATCTGGAGAAGACCGAGGCCCTGCGGGCCAAGGTCAAATCGGCCATGTTCTATCCGGTGGCCGTCATCGTGGTGGCCGCCCTGGTTACCGCGGTGCTCATGATCTTCGTGATCCCCAAGTTCGAGGAGATCTTCGCCGGCTTCGGCACCACCCTGCCGGCCCCCACCCAGTTCGTGATCGAGCTGTCCCGCAGCTTCCGGAGCAACTGGTACTTCGTCCTGGGCGGAATCCTGGGCGCTTTCTTCGCTTTCCGAGCGGCGTATCGAAAGAGCGAGGGCTTCCACCGCCAGGTGGACAAGTACGTACTCCAGCTGCCGGTCTTCGGCGACATTGCCCTCAAGGGCTCGGTGGCCCGCATGACCCGGACCTTCGCCACCCTCAGCGCGGCGGGCGTGCCCATGCTGGAGATCCTGGATACCGTCAGCCGGACTGCCGGCAACAAGGTTGTCGAGGAGGCCCTGCAAAGCACCCAGGAGGCGGTGGAGCAGGGCCAGCGGCTTTCCGATCCCCTGGAGGAATCCGGGGTCTTTCCGGTTATGGTCACCCAGATGATCGCCATCGGCGAGGAATCCGGCAGCCTGGAGACCATGCTGGCCAAGATCGCGGACTTCTACGAGGCGGAGGTGGACGCCGCCGTGGACGGGCTTACCGACCTTCTCGAGCCCATCATCATGGTGGTCCTTGGTGTGGTCCTGGGCGGCCTGATCATCTCCATGTACCTGCCGATCTTCAAGATGGGCCAGGCCATCGGCAGCTAATCCGACCATGGGCGGCCGCTGGACCCCCTCGCTGGCCACCCTGCGGCGGGCGGTCCTGTATCGCACCGTCCTGGGCCTGCTCCTCGCGGCCATGGCGGTAATCTGGGGAGAGGCCCCTCCCTTCGACCGCCTCCGGCTGAGCGATGCCGGCCTGGCCACCGGGATCGTGGTGGCGGTTGGCTTGTGGGTGCTCCACCGACTGCGTACCGGGGCCCATCCCCTGCGATTGGCGCTGGCCCTCTCCATCGGGGATTTCCTGGCGGCCACCCTGCTAATCTGGCTCACCGGACCCATCACAGGGCCCCTGGTCTTCCTCTTCCCCCTGGTGGTGGTCTCCACCAGCTTCCTCCTGGGGCCGGGCACCTCCTACTATGCCGCGGCGGTCGCCTTCGTTCTTGAGGGGCTGGGCTTCCTGGTCATGGGGGAGGTCGCCCCGGCGGCGGCCATCCGTGGCCTGACCCTCAACGGACTGCTGCTGGTAGCCCTGGCCGCCCTGTCGGACGGCCTGGCTACCCGCCTTCACCGTCACGAGGTCCGGGCCCAGCGGCGCGAGCAGGACGTGCGCACCCTTACCGCCCTGGCCGACGAGGTGCTGGAGCGGGCCGATACGGGGCTCATGGTGGCCGACGAAAATGCCAGGCTGACCCTGACCAACCCCCGGGCCGAGCGCTTCCTGGAGCCGGCTCCCGCCTCTGCCAGCAGATCGCTGGAGCTGGCCGCGCCCGAGCTGTATCAGCTGTGGCTGGGCTGGCGGCGAGGAGAGCGGGAGGCCCACGGGGAGATCCTCAGCCTTCAGGATGCCGGGGATACGGAGACCCCTCATGTGCTGGCATTCCGGTTCACCCCCTTGGGCGCCGATGGCGCAGGCTCCACCCTCATCCATCTCTATGACATTACCGAGGCCCGCGAGCAGCAGCGGGAGCAGGAGCTCAACGAGCGCCTGGCGGCCCTTGGACGGCTCTCCGCCAATCTGGCTCATGAGATCCGAAATCCGCTTAGCTCCATCCAGCACGCGGGGCAGCTTCTGGCCGAGCAGAATGCCGATGCCCGCATGACCGGCATCATTCAGCGTGAATCCCGCCGCCTGAACGAGTGGGTGGAAACCCTGCTACGCCACCTGCGCCCCTCTTCCGGCTTGGCCCAGCCCGTGGCTTTGCGGCCAGTGCTGGAAAGCACGGTCCGGCTGCTGAGCATTGAATCCGGGATGGACAGCTCCCCCTGCTTCGCTTGGGAGATCGAGCCTCGGGATCTGACGGTCTGCGTGGACGAGGGCCACCTCCATCAGGTCCTGTGGAACCTGGGGGTCAACGCCATCCGCCACGGCCAAGCGGGGGGGAGCTCTGTGGCCGAGATCCGGGGGTTCGTCTCCCGCCCCGGGCGAGTCCGGATCGAGGTCCGGGACCAGGGTCCGGGGATTGCGCCGGAGAACCGGGAGCGGATCTTCGAGCCCTTCTACACCACAGCGGCCCAGGGCACCGGCCTGGGAATGGGACTTGTGCGGGAGCTTGTTGAGGCCAACCACGGTACAATCAGCGTCGAAAATCTGCCCGGGGGAGGAGCCTGCATCGCTGTTGAGCTGCCAACCCGCTGTAGCTCCAAGGGGGAAACGCAAGGTTGAATCCCGTTCTTCTCGTCGTCGATGACGAGCCTTCCATTCGTGAGCTGATCGCCCTGACCGTTGAGCCGCTCGGGATGGACGTCCGCCAGGCCGGGGATCTGGCGGAGGCGGAGCAGGCCCTGTGCCAGGCCCCGCCTGATCTGGTCCTGACCGACCTGCGGCTGCCCGACGGCGACGGCATGTCCATCGTGCGGTGGGCGGGGACACTGGAGCCCGCCCGGCCGGTGGCCGTCATCACCGCCTACGGCACTCCCGAGAATGCCGTGGAGGCCATGCGGGAGGGGGCCTTCGACTACCTCTCCAAGCCCATCGATTCCAGCCGATTGCGCTCCCTGGTCCAGCACGGCCTGCGGCTCACCGAGTCCCTCGGCGCCGCCCCCACCGCCCTGGACTCCGAGCTGGTCGGCCAAAGCCCCGCTATGGAGCGGGTCCGTACCCAGGTGACCCGGGTGGGCCGCAGCGAGGCGCCTGTGGTGATCTTCGGGGAAAGCGGCACCGGCAAGGAGCTCGCCGCCAGGGCGATCCACAAGGCGAGCCTGCGTGGCGGCGGCCCCTTCGTCCCGGTCAACTGTGCCGCCATCCCCGAGCACCTGATCGAGAGTGAGCTGTTCGGCTACCGCAAGGGGGCCTTCACCGGGGCTACCGCCGACAAGAAGGGCCTATTCCAGGAAGCGGAGGGGGGCACCCTGTTCCTGGACGAGGTGGGAGACCTGGCCCTGTCGGTCCAGGCGAATCTGCTGCGGGCCCTGCAGGAGCGCTCCATCCGCCCCTTGGGAGCCACCCGGGAGGTGCCGGTAAACGTCCGCATCCTGGCTGCTACCAACCGGGATCTCACCGAGGAGGTGGAAGCGGGCAATTTCCGGGAAGACCTCTACTACCGGCTGGACGTGCTCCAGGTCCGATTGCCCTCGCTTCGAGAGCATCCCGAGGACATCCCGGAGATCGCCGTGACCCTTCTGGCCCGGCGCCACCGTCGCAGGGACGACCCACCGCCTCCGGCCCTCAGCCAGGGGGCCCTGGACCGGCTCAAACAGCTCCCCCTGAGGGGCAATGTCCGCGAGCTGGAGAACATCCTGGAGCGGGCCCTGAGCCTGACCGAGGGGCCGGTCATCCCCGCGGAGGCCATCCAGGTCGGCCGCGACCGCCAGAGCCAGCCCGAGGAAACGGCCCCTGCCTTCAAGGAGGGCGGGTTCCAGCTGGACAAGCACCTCGCCGACACCGAGCGCGGCCTCATCCGGGAAGCGCTGGAAGCAACCGGGGGAAACAAGACCGCGGCCGCTCAGCGGCTGGGGGTCAGCCTCCGCTCCCTGCGCTACCGCATCCAGAAGCTGGAGATGGAGTGAGCGGGCCGGTCCCTTTGGTGGCCGCCGCCGCAGTCCTCGGGCTAATCGTGGGCAGCTTCCTGAACGTGGTGGCCCACCGTCTGCCCCGGAAAAGCTCCCTGATCCGGCCGGGCTCGGCCTGCCCGGAGTGTGGGCACTCGCTGCGGGCCTGGGAGAACATCCCGGTAATCAGCTATCTGCTCCTGCGGGGCCGCTGCCGGGAGTGTGGCGCCCGGATCCCGCTTCACTATCCGGTCACCGAGACCGTTACCGGCCTGGCCAGCGCGGTGGTGGCGGCAGTGGTGGGCCTCGGTCCCGTTTTGCTGCCGGCTCTGGTCTTTACCTGGACCCTCCTCGCTCTGGGCCGGATCGACCTCGATACCCAGCTTCTGCCCAACCGCCTGACCCTCCCCCTCGGTGCCCTCGGTCTGGGCCTCAGCCTCGCCGTCGCCTGGCTGCCGGAGCTGGCTGCTGCCCCCGAGAGACCGGTTGGCCTGCCCGGTCCGCTGGGCTCGCTGCTGGGAATCGGCCTGGGCTACGGTCTGCTGTTCCTGGCCGGTGGGGCCTACCAGCTGGCCACCGGAAGGGAAGGCTTGGGCGGCGGCGACCTCAAGCTGCTGGGGGCTATGGGCGCCTGGATCGGCCCGGTCGCCACCCTGCTCGCCTTGTTCCTGGCCGCCCTTGGGGGTAGCCTGATCGGCGGGCTGCTGATCCTCCTGAGACGGGGTGACCGCCACCTCGCCATCCCCTTCGGCCCATTCCTGGCCGCCGGGGGCTGGTGCCTATTCCTGTGGAAGGGAGCGATCATCCGATGGTATTTCGGCTTGTCGGGATTATCGGGCTGACCCTGCTCTCCCTGGCGGTTTCGGCGGCGCCGCTGGGGGTTCATGCGGCCCTGGACAAATGGCTTCGGGATGGGGGCGTGAGGAATTATCGCTACCAGGCGGTGGGGTCCATGGACCGCCCCTCCGATTGGCCAGGGTGGCTTCTGGTCCCGGCAGGAGCGGATGCCCTCAACCGGGCCTTCCTGGACCGCGGCCTCTTTCCGGAGACTGTCAGCCTGGACTGGCGGCGGGGGTCCGGGGCGGTGCTCATCTTCGGCAGCCCACCGGGCCAGCCCGGAATGCAGCTGATTGTGGACCGGGACCGCCAGCGCCCCCTGGTCCTGCGAACGGCCGCCGGGGTGACCTGGACCTTCACCGACTATCGCTCCCGACCCGGCCGACACACCGGCATTCCGGGCCGAATCGTACGCCTGGGACCGTACGGCGTGCAGACCGTCCTGACGCCGCGCTAGCCATGCTGGTGGTGGGCCTCACCGGCGGGATCGGGGCCGGAAAATCTGCGGTCGCCCGGGCCCTGCGGCAGCGCTGTGCCCACCTGATCGACGCCGACCAGCTCGCCCGTGAGCTGCTGGCGCCCGAGGGCGACGCCCTGCAGGAGGTGGTCGACGCCTTCGGGAATGGGATCCTGGACGCCCAGGGCCGGATCGACCGGGCCCGCCTGGCCGCGGAGGTCTTCGCCGACGAGGCCGCCCGCGCCACCCTCGAGGCCATCCTCCACCCCCGCATCAATGCCCTTGCGCGCCGGCGTGCCGCCGCCATCGGAAGCCGCCTCCCCGAGGCTGTGGTCGTCTACGAGGCCCCCCTGCTGCTGGAGTCGGGGGCCGCTGACCAGGTCGACCGGGTGCTGGTGGTGGATGTTACCCCGGACGTCCAGTGGGAGCGGGCGATGTCCCGCGGCGAGCGGCCCGCCGACCAGATCCGGGCCATCATGGCCGCCCAGTGGGCGCGCAGTGACCGCCTGCGCCACGCCGATGACGTGATCGACAACAATGGCCCCTGGGAGGACACCGAGGCCCAGGTGGAGGCGCTCATGGAGCGCTACCGGGCCCTGGCCCGCACCGGCGGGAACCGCCGGCGGTGAGCCGGCTGGTGATGCAAGACGCCGGGCGGGGTCCTCTGGCGGGAGTGGACCTCCGGCTGGAGTCGGGCCGGATTGGCTGGGTGCAGGGGCCTTCCGGCAGCGGCAAGACCCTCCTGCTGTACCTCGCCGCCGGCCTTGTGGAGCCCGCCCGGGGCCGGATCCGGGTGGATGAGGCCCCGCCCGGGCCGGGCCGCGTGGCCATGCTGTTCCAGAACCCCGACTATCAGCTGGTCGCCACCCGCGTGGCCGACGATGTCGCCATGGGGGCCGAGATGGCCGCGGTGTCGCCGGCCCTGGCGGCAACCGGCTGCAACGAGCTGGCCGACCGGCCCATGGACGGGCTGTCCCCGGGACAGCGCCGGCGGGTGGCCCTCGCCGGCGTACTGGCCGCCGCCCCCCCGCTGGTGCTTTTAGACACCCCCTTTGCCGGCATGGGATGCAGGGAGGCTGCCGAGCTCTGGTCCGCGGTACGCCTCTTTCTCGTGGAGCAAGGCTGCGGGGTGCTGATCACCGGAGAGCCGCCCGGGGAGGCCCCCGGCGACCCGGTCTGGGACGTGACCCGATGGCGGAGCCCTTCCGCTCCCACGACCTAAAAAAGCCTGCCCCTGGGGCAGGCCTTCTCGGCAGAAGGATCGGAATCGCCGCGTTCCCCCGCGGCTCAGGCCCCGATCACCACGGAGAAAAAGCTGGCGTAAGCCGCGGTGGTAAGAGTGGCGATGACCCCAAGGGTTATCCGCGTATGGTCCATGGCTGCAGATCCCATTGTCGGCTTGATCGTTTGGCTCGGGTAAAAATAGGCTGATTAATTTATAACCGTTTTATTAATTTTTCAAATATTATTCTTCCTTCTCTCGCCCCTCCCCGCCTTCCTCCGGGGGATCCTCTCTCTGGCCGGGCCGGTTGAAGGGGATCCGGGGATCATCATCATCGTGAAGGATGCGGTAGGCGGGTCCTTCCAGGTCATCGAACTGGCCGCTCTTGATGGCCCAGATCAGCGCACCCACCGCCAGGGCCAGCAGGGCCAGGACCAGGGGTATCAGACCGAACAGGGTTTCCATGGCTTGCCTCGCGGGTCAGCTGCTAACAGCCGGGGCGGTGGGGGGCGCGGTCGTAGCCACCGGTTCCGACCGTGCGGTCCTGCCCCGCAGCCGCAGGGCATTGCCTACCACCATTAAGCTGGAGGCGGGCATGAGGATGGCCGCCAGCCAGGGGGTCACCCAGCCCAGGGCGGCAAGGGGCACCACCAGGGCGTTGTAGGCGAAGGACAGGCGAAGGTTCTGCCGGATATTGGCCAGGGCTGCCCCTCCTGCGGCCGCCACCTCCGGGATCCGCCCCAGGCGGTTGGACAGCAGCACGAAGTCGGCGGAGGCTCGGGCGGCCTGGGCGCCCGCCCCCATGGCGAATGAAACGTCGGCACCGGCCAGGACCGGTCCGTCGTTGAGGCCGTCCCCCACCACCGCCACTACCTCTCCGGCGCTCTGGAGGGCCCGCACCCGCTCCAGCTTGTCCTCGGGACGCTGCCGTGCATACACCTCCGAGATTCCCACATGCTCGGCCAAGCAGGCTGCAGCAGCCTCCCCGTCACCGGTAAGCAGGGTTACCGACCACCCGCGCCGGCGCAGGGCGGTAACGGTGGCTTCGGCCTCCGCCCGGATCTCGTCGCCGATTCCGAACACCGCCTCCCAGCCAGTGGCACTGGCCAGGCCGATCACCGTCTCTCCCCGCTCCTGGCGCTTCCGGGCCTCTTTGGCCAGGTCCGGAGGCGGCTCCCCGCTCCCCTCCGCCACCCAGTCCAGGGCACCCACCCGGTAATCCGTCCCCGCCACGGTTGCGGCCACCCCCCGTCCGGGATGGTTGGAGGGGGCCGCCACCGCAGGCAGCTCCTTGCCTTCGACGGCCCGGGTCAGAGCTCGAGCCACGGGATGCTCCGAGGTCTGCTCCAGTGCCGCGGCTATTCCCAGCGCCCCGGGGCTGCCTGCCCAGNNGCAGGCGGTCCTCGTCCATGCCGTTGGCCGTACAGATGTCGGTGACCAGGAGCCGGCCCCGGGTCAGGGTGCCGGTCTTGTCAAAGACGATTCGTCCCACCCGGGAAAGGGTCTCCAAGGCCTCGCCCCGGGCGGTGAGCACGCCCCGCTTGGCCAGCTCCCCCGTGGCTACTACCAGGGCCGTGGGGGTGGCCAGGGCCAGGGCGCACGGGCAGGTGACGATGAGCAGCGCCACCACCACCTGGAAGGCCCGATCGGGGTCATGGACCCACCAGGCCGCCCCCACCGCGGTGGCCGTGGCCAGAAGCCCCCACACGAACCAGCGGGCGGCCACCTCGGCCCGCCGGGCGATGCGCGGCCGCGCCGCCTGAGCCTCCTCCAGCATGCGGAGGATGCCGGAGACGAAGGTCTCCTCCCCCACCCGCTCAACCTCGATAGTCAACGGGCCCTCGCCGTTGACCGTCCCCCCCAGGACCCTGTCGCCGGGCCCTCGATGGACGGGGCTGGCCTCTCCGGTCAGGGCCGACTCCTCCACCGCCGAATGGCCCTCGGCAACTGTGCCGTCCACGGGGACGGTCTCTCCCGGCACCACCCGCACGCGGTCCCCATGAGCCAGCTCCCCCACCGGGACCCAGCGGATGCTGCCGCCGGTCTCGAGCTTGCGGGCCAGGTTGGGGACCAGCTTGGCCAGGGACTCGTTGGCCTCGGCGGCCCGCTGGCGCGCGCCCATCTCCAGAAGCCGGCTAACCAGCAGGAAGAGCACGAACATGGCCATGGTCTCGAAATAGGTGGCGCCCTGGCCGGAGACCGTGGCCCAGACCGAGGCCCCAAAGGTCAGGCCAAGGGCCAGGGCGACGGGAGCCTCCATGCTGCCCTGGCCCTGGCGCAGGCTGGTAGCCGCTCCCCGGAAGAAATCCCGGGCGGAGTAGCTGATCACGGGCAGGGCCAGGCCGAGGGAGACCCAGCGGAAGAGGTGCAGGTAGCGCTCCGCGATGGGATAGAAGTCGGCCGCGTAGAGGCCCACGGCGATCATCATGAGCTGGACGGTGGCCATGGCCGCCACGGCGATCCGCTTGAGCAGGTCGCGGCGCTCGCCGGCCAGGGCCGCCTCCTGGCGCTGGGGATCATAAGGGTGGGCCACGTAGCCAATGGCCGCGATCCGCTGCAGGATCCCGGACAGGGAGATCCGCTCGGGATCCCAGCGCACCCGGGCGCGATGGGTAGTGTAGTTGACCTGGGCGTCAAGGATCCCAGGGGTCCGCTGGAGCTGGCGCTCGTTCAGCCAGACGCAGGCGGCGCAGGTGATCCCCTCCAGGATCAGGGAAGTCTCCCGAGATCCCTGCGCCTCCCGCACGAAGGTGCGCTGGACGTCCTCCCGATCGAACAGGACCGGGTCCTGCGGGAGGCCGGCGAGGGTCTGCTCGGGGGTCTCCGGCAGGGCTGTGCGCTGGCGGTAGTAGTCGGCCAGGCCGGCCCCATCGATGGCCTGGGCCACGGCTTGGCAGCCGGCACAGCAGAACGCCCGCTCCATCCCACCGACAGCAGCCCGCCAGGGATCTCCGGAGGGAACCGGCAGGCCGCAGTGGAAGCAGCCATCCGCCCGACTGTTCACTCCAGGGGCCCCTCCACCCACAGATAGCGACGGGCGGTGTAGGTCTTCCCGTCCGCGCGGACGGTGGTGAGCACATCCCAGTTGCCGGGGGCCGGCAGCCGGACCATTCCGGCGTAGCGGCCCCCGCCCGCGTCGGCAAGCCGCACCCGGCGGTCCTTGCGTGCGTTGATGTTGCGCACGAAGTGTACACTCACCTCCGCCCCGGGAAGGCGCCGGCCTTCCCCGTCCTCCGCCCGGACCACGATCCGCAGTGGCTGGCCGGCCACGGGCAGGCTTGGGATCTCGGTGCTCAGATCCCAGCCCAGGCGGCGCTGGGACTCCAGCCGCTGGGCATGCTGGTTGAAACGCTCGTAGTTCTCGAAATAGTCATTGACCACCGATCCCGGGTAATCCCGCTGGGCGAGGTAGATCATTGCCGCGCTATAGCCCAGTACGGCTGCGGCGAAGCCCGCTCCGGCCAACCCCCAGAGCCAGAGGGAGCGGCGGGTGCGGACGTCCTCGGTGGTGCCGGAATTGACGCCGGACATCTCTTCCTCCTAGAGAAAGCGCTCGGGAGCGAAGAACGTGGCCGCCGCCTCGCGGGTATCGCCCTGCCCCCCGGGCTTCAAGTCGACCCGCTCGGCGCGGAAGGCGAAGGTCGTGCGGGACTGCTCCAGCTTGTCCGGGGGCGCCCAGACATAGGCCTTCACCGTGAGGTTCTCCCCCGGCTCCACGGTGAACTGATTGAAGCCCCCCTGGAACCGGTATTCCGCCATGGGCAGGCCCTGCATCGAGACCCGGTAGCGGTGAGGCTGCTGGTCCTTGTTGTTGACTCGCAGCTCGTAGACGTTCTTGATCCGTCCGTCCTTTTCCAGGATGTAGCTGGGATTGCGGACCTTGTAGACGTTGAGATCCATCAGGGACTGGGTGGCGATGCTGTAGGCCAGGACCCCAATGGCGCCGACCAGGATCACCGCATAGCCGAGGGTCTTGGGCCGCACAAGCCGCAGCCGGCCCCCCTCCAGCTCATGCCCGGAGGTATAGCGGATCAGGCCACGCGGGAAGCCCTGACTATCCATGATGGTGTTGCAGGCATCGATGCATAGCCCGCAGGTGATGCACTGGTACTGCTGGCCTTCCCGGATGTCGATGCCGGTTGGGCAGACCTTTACGCAGTAGCCGCAGTCGATGCAGTCGCCGGCCCCCCGTTCGACTCGCCCCGCGTGAGACTCGCCCCTCCTGGGGGGCTGCCGGCCCTGGGTGCGCTCGCCGCGATTGAAATCGTAGGCGACGATCAAGGTGTCCTCGTCAAACATCGCCCCCTGGAAGCGGGCGTAAGGACACATATAGGTACACACCTGCTCCCGGGCCCATCCGGCCATGGTGTAGGTGGTGGCGGTCAGCAGCCCGGCCGTGAAATAGGCAGGCGCCGGGGCCTGGCCGGTTACATAGGCTCCCCACAGCCAGCCGGTATCGGCAAAGTAGAGGGTGAAGGTGATGCCGGTGAGGCCGGCCACTGTCAGCCACAGCACGTGCTTGAGTATCTTCTTCGCCGCCTTGGGCATGCTCAGGGGCTGGCGGTCCAGGCGAATCCGCCGGCTTCGGCCCCCCTCGAGCCACTCCTCGATCTTGAGGTAGACATCTGTCCACAGGGTCTGGAAGCAGAAGTAACCGCAGAAGACCCGTCCCGCCAGACTGGTGACGAAAAACAGGGCCACGGCGGCGATGAACAGTAGCAGGGACAGCCAGATGATGTCCTCAGGGGCCACTCGCAGCCCCAGCAGGAAGAACTGGCGGCCCGGGATGTCGAACAGGAAGGCGTCCCGCTCCCCCCAGGGGACGTAGGGGAGAAGGAAGTAGACGGCATAGGCCACCAGCAGAATGACCCATTTAATCCGGCGGAAGAGTCCCCGCACGGTCTGGGGGTAGACCTTCTCGTGAGCCGCATACAGGACCTGGGAATCCTCGGCCATGTGCTGCCTCGTCCGGGCGGGAAAGTCCCGCAATGCTAGATTAGGGCTGGCTTATATTCCAATCGCGACCAATTCCATTCGACACGTCCCCCTCGCGGGGATTCCCCGGTCCGCCAACGAAACAGGCCGGGCATCGCCCGGCCTGTGGTCGGTCCGCCCCTCCGCGCGTCGGCGGCTCGGGTCATTACCCTCCGCCGAGGGCGTGGACATAGGCCGTCAGAATCTTGATCTGACTGTCCGTCAGACGGTCCTTCCAGGCGGGCATCTGGCCCCGGCGGCCCTGGGCGATGGTCGCGATGACCGTCTGCTTATCACCCCCGTAGAGCCAGATGGCATCGGTCAGGTCGGGGGCTCCCAGGGCGGGGTTGCCTGTGGCGTCCTTGCCGTGGCAGCCGTAGCAAGCGGCCTGGCTGCCGTGAAAGATCGCTTCCCCCTTCTCGATTAAAGTCTGGTCCGCGGCCCAATCCTGGCCGCTCAGGCTGCCCACATAGGTGGCCACGGCCTCGATCTGCTCGCCGGAGAGCTTGTCCGAATGAGCGGGCATGAAGCCGTCGCGGCCGTTGAGGATGGTCTGGTGGATATTCTCGGGCTTGCCCCCATAAAGCCAGGCGCTGTCGACCAGGTTGGGGTAGTACCCCTTCACGCCCTGTCCCCCCGCCCCGTGGCAGGGGGCACAGTTGTCGCCGAACAGTACCTTGCCCGAGGAGCTCACGAAGCTCATTAGCTCCGGATCGCCCAGAAGGGCTGCCGGACTCTTGCCGGCGATCTCCCGCAGCGCCTCTTGGCGCTTGGGGTATTTCCTGCCGGACTCCACCGCCTTGATCTCTTCCTGCAAGGCTGCCCGTTTGCCGTAATCCCGGATCCCGGGGGTATAGCCTTCTCCTACCGGCCAGGCAGGATAGAGTATCCAATAGATGACGGCGAAGACCACGGTAGCGTAGAACACCCACACCCACCACTGGGGCAGGGGGTTGTTGTACTCGGCGAGGTCGCCGTCCCATACGTGTCCGGTAGTCTGTGCCTGCTGCTTTTCGTTACTCGCCATGATCGGCATTCCCCTTCTGCTCGTGGCCCCTCGACCCGCCCGACGCCTCCCCCTCCTCGTCATCCAGGGGAATGTAGCGGTAGCTGTCGAAGCGCGCCTTGCGCTTCTTGCCCGTAAGCACGTACACGAGGATTCCGCAGAAGGTCAGGAGGAAGATCACCAGGGCAATCTGTCCCGCTTTCTGCAGGTCGGTATGGGCATCGGCCAGCCAGGCCAGTATCTCGCTCATCGTTGTGCGCCCTTGCGCCGGGGCCGGGGACTAGAAGCCGCGACTCCGCCCCTGCTCCGGCTCGCTGTACTCGCTGAAGTCCACCATGGTGCCGAGCACCTGAAGGTAGGCCACGAGGGCATCCATCTGGGTCAGCCGGTCGGGCTGCTTGTCGAAATTGCCCGCCTCGGCTTGTCGGCGCAGGCTCTGCTGGGCGTTGGGAATGTGAAGCATATCGGCCATCTCCTGGCCCCAGCGCTCCGCGTTCTTCCGGTAAAGGTCGCTCTTCTCTTCGGTATAGGGCACCCCGACAGCCTTTAGGGCACGCATGCGGTCCTCGAGCTGGTCCGTGGCCAGATCCTTTGCCAGCAGATGGGGGTAGTTGGGCATGACCGACTCGGGCACTACCGTGCGGGGGTAGCGCAAGTGCTGTACCTGCCAGGCGTCGGAGTACTTGCCTCCCACCCGGGCCAGGTCCGGGCCCGTACGCTTGGATCCCCATTGGAAGGGATGGCTGTATTTCGACTCCGCGGCCAGCGAGTAGTGACCGTAGCGGATCTGCTCGTCGCGGAAAGGCCGTACCTGCTGGGAATGGCAGACGTAGCAGCCCTCGGCGACGTAAATATCGCGCCCCCGCTGCTCCAGGGGAGTGTAGGGGCGAACCCCTTCCACCTTCTCGACCGTATCCTCGATGTAGAACAGCGGCACGATCTCCACCAGGCCCCCGATGCTGATCACGATCAGCACCAGGACGGCCATCAGGCCGACGTTCTTCTCCACGCTCTCGTGACGCATATCCGATTCCTCCCTGCGGCCTGATTCCTAGGCCTGAGCGGCGGCGGGAACGCCGGCGCGGGCCTGGGCGATGGTCTTCCAGCAGTTGTAGGTCATCAGGACCATCCCGACCAGATAGATGAGGCCTCCGAAGGCCCGCATGGCATAAAAGGGATGCATGGCCTCCACCGATTCCGCGAAGGTATAGACGAGGTTGCCGTACTCGTCGAAGGCCCGCCACATCAGCCCCTGCATGATGCCGCTGATCCACATGGCCACGATGTAGAACAGCGTGCCGAGGGTGGCCAGCCAGAAATGGAAGTTGGCCAGGCGCGCGCTGTAGAGCTCGGTGTTCCAGAGGCGCGGAATCAGGTGGTACAGCGACCCGAAGGTGATCATGCCCACCCAGCCCAGGGCGCCGGAATGAACATGACCGATGGTCCAGTCGGTGTAGTGGGACAGGGCGTTGACGTTCTGCAGCGACATCATGGGCCCCTCGAAGGTGGACATCCCGTAGAAGGACAGGGCCACCACCATGAACTTGATGACGGGGTCCGTGCGCAGCTTGTCCCAGGCCCCGGACAGGGTCATGATGCCGTTGATCATTCCGCCCCAGGA
>JABAHQ010004852.1_pt1 | contig 27533 bp, 21 predicted proteins | sample 7062091 | NCBI WGS metagenome assembly JABAHQ01 (sample SAMN14534359, study PRJNA622989) | marine sediment metagenome | biome: marine biome [ENVO:00000428]; feature: marine pelagic biome [ENVO:01000023]; material: deep marine sediment [ENVO:00002113] | place: India: Gulf of Kutch | collected...
CCAGCCCGATCCGGCCCACCATCTCCGGCAGCCCTCCGGAGAGCTTCTCCCAGCTGTCGCCACCGTCGGTGGTCTTGTAGATCCCTCCCTCGGTGCTCCCCGAGTGGATCGCCCACGGCTTCCGCTCGGCGGTCCACATCCCGGCGTAGAGGGTGGCCGGGTCGTCGGGGCTCACGATCAGGTCGATCGCACCGGTGGAGTCGCTCACGGAGAGGACCTGCTCCCAGGAGTCGCCACCGTCCGCGGAGCGGTAGATCCCCCGCTCGGGGTTGTCGCCGAAGACGTGGCCGAGGGCGGTCACGTAGACGAGCTCCTCGTCGTCGGGGTGGACCCGGATCACGTTGACGTGATGGGACTCGGGGAGCCCCACGTGCTCCCAGGTCTCACCCCCGTCCAGGCTCCGGTAGATCCCGTCCCCGACCGAGACGTTGCCCCGCACCCCGCCGGAGCCCGTGCCCGCGTAGATCCGGGCCGGGTTCGAGGGCGCCACGGCCAGGGCCCCCACGGGCCCCACGCCCAGTTGCCCGTCGGAGATGTTCGTCCACGTCTCCCCGGCGTCGGTGGTCTCCCAGATCCCGCCGCCCACCGTTCCCATGAGGTAGCGGTAGGGCTCTCCCCGGAAGCCGGTGACCGCCGTGACCCGGCCTCCCCGGGCGGGGCCCACGTTCCGGAAGGTGGCGTCGTCGTAGAGCGCCGGGTCCGCCGAGGCGAGGCTCGCCTGGGCGGAGGCCGGAGCGGGCGCGGCGGAGGGCGCGAGGAAGGCACCGACGCAGAGCGCCATCGGAACGAGCATACGATCTCGGACAGACATCACGACCTCCCGGACCGGTGGGTCACACGCTTTCGGGGGGAACGTCAACGTCTGGTCCGGGCGCCCGGGAGGCAAGCGGGTCCGGACGACGAGCCCCGTGGACGGTTCCGTGGGCCCCGCCGGGTAGGGCGGGCCGGGACCGGGCAATCCCCGCTCGGGGCCGTCCCCCTCGAATTCTCGCGCCCCCTCCGCCGCCATCTGTGGACAACAGCCTCGGTCGTTCGGTGACCCCCGCCCCGTCGGCGTGGAATCCTACGCCATCGCGACCGCGTCGGTCGCGGGCTCTCCGGCCGCCAGCAGAATCCGGAAGGAGATCTACCCGGGCGGCCTCGGCGTCGTTTGGCTGGCCGTGATGATCTCGTGGATCGCGTTCCGGAACGCGATTCTTCCCGGGGTCGCGTGAGCCGGACTTCTCCACCGTCCTTCGCGCTGGGCGCTGGACACGGAACGGAGGGGGCCCGATTCTGGAACCCGGGCGGGACGCCGGAGCCACCCCCGGCGTTCCGGTGAGCTCACGGTCCGGGGACGGAGCCCGAGCGGACGGAGGAGAAAGGGAGAGCGGCGTGGGCGAACGGAGCGCGCACTGGGACGGGGTCTACCGGGAGAAGACGGCCGACGGCATGAGCTGGCACCAGCCGCGGCCCGAGCCGTCGCTGAGCCTCCTGACCGAGGCCCTCCCGGACCCCCGGTCCCGCATCGTCGACGTGGGCGGCGGCACCTCCCTCCTCGTGGACGGGCTCCTGGAGCGGGGCTACCGGCGCCCGGCGGTCCTGGACGTGTCGGCCGTGGCCCTGGAGCGGGCCCGGGAGCGCCTGGGTACCCGGGCCGACGAGGTGGAGTGGATCCACGGGGACGTGACCCGGTGGAGGCCCGAGGGAATCTGGGACGGCTGGCACGACCGGGCCGTCCTCCACTTCCTCGTCGACGAGGAAGAGCGGGAGCGCTACCGGTCGGTCCTGGACCGGGCCACCCATCCAGACTCCGTGGCGGTGATCGCCACCTTCGGCCCCGAAGGACCGACGCGCTGCAGCGGGCTTCCCTGCCGGCGGTGCTCGGTTGCCGAGATCGAGGAGTGGCTGGGCGACCGATGGCGGCTCGAGAAGAGCGCCCTGGTCGAGCACCGCACCCCCTGGGAATCGCCGCAGCAGTTCCTCTTCTGCACCCTGCGCAAGCCGGGCGAGGCGCCGGCTTGACGGGACCGGGCCCGGAGGCGCCGGCCGGGGGCGGGAGCCCGCCCGGCGTGGGCGCGGGGGGACCGGGCGACGACCGGAACGCCCACGCCCGCCCACCGTCCCTCTGGGAGCGCTACCGCTCCCTCTCCCTGGGCGCGAAGATCCTCCTCTACATGGTGGTGGGGGGAGCCCTGGGCTGGGCCGTGGGAGAGCGGGCCACCGTCGTCCAGCCCGTGGGCGAGCTCTTCATCCGCCTCCTGGTCATGGCGGCGATCCCCCTGGTCTTCTTCAACCTCCTGGCCGGGGTCACCAGCCTGGTGGACCTCCGGACGCTGGGGCGCCTGGCGGGCAAGATCCTCGCCTACTACCTGACCACCACTACCCTGGCGCTGATCTTCGGGCTCGCGGTCATGCACGCCCTGGAGCCGGGCCGGGGGATGACCCTCACCGGCCAGGTGGACGAGGCCCTGGGCGACGTGCCCGCCCTCACCGGCGTCGTCCTCGACCTCTTCCCGGAGAACGCCTTCCGGGCCTTCGCCGAGGGGGAGGTGGCCCAGATCGTGGTCTTCGCCCTCTTCCTCGGCGTGGCCACCGTGCTCCTCCCGGAGGACCGACGGGAGCCCCTGCGCCGGGGCTACCAGGTGGTGGCGGCCCTGCTGCGCAAGCTCGTGGACGTGATCATGTGGTTCGGGCCCCTGGGGATCGGAGCGCTGGCGGCGGCGACGGTGGGGGAGTACGGAGCCCGCGTCTTCGGTCCCCTGGCCCTCTTCATCGGGGGCGTGTGGCTGGCCCAGGCGTGCATGGTCGGGGTGTATCTCACCCTCCTCACCACCCTCACCGACTACGCCCCCGGCCGCTTCCTCCGGGAGACCGGGACGCTGTGGGCCACCACCGCCGCCACCTGCAGCAGCCTCGCCAGCCTGGCGGTGGCCTTCGAGGTGGCCGAGGACCGGCTGAAGCTGCCCGAGGGGATCTACACCTTCACCCTCCCCCTGGGCGCCCAGCTCAACAAGGACGGCACCTCGATCATGCTGGCCGGCGTCCTCCTCTTCACGGCCCAGGCCACCGGCGTCGAGTTCAGCCTCGCCTCCCAGGTGTCGATCGTCCTCATCGGCCTGATCCTCTCGGAAGGGTCCGGGGGGATCCCCGGCGGAGGGCTCGTCATCGCCCTCATCTTCGTGCAGGCGTTCAACCTGCCCCTGGAAACCGCCGCCATCGTCGGCGGCATCTACCGCCTCATCGACATGGGAAGCACGACGATCAACGTCATGGGTGACATGGTGGGCACGGCGCTGGTGGCCCGTTCCGAAGCCCGGCGGGCGGAGGCCGCGCCGTGAGCCGGCCGGACTTCGGTCCCTTCCGGGAGCTCTTCCCCGGCGCCTCCGAGGGGGTCTTCATGAACGTGGCCCAGCGGGGGCTCATGCCCCTCCCGGTCCGGGACGCGGTGGTGGCCTACCTCGAGGGGCGCACCGGGCTCGGGTGGGAGAAGGAGGCCCTCTTCGAGCGGGTGGAGGGGACCCGTGCCCGCTTCGCCCGGCTCGTGAACGCGGATCCCGTCGAGATCGCGTTCACGAAGAACGTCACGGAAGGGATGGGGATGATCGCCGGGGGGATCGCCTGGCGGCCCGGCGACCGGGTGGTGCTCTGCGCCGACCTGGAGCACCCGGCCAACGTCGTCCCCTGGTACAACGCGGCCCGGAAGCACGGGATCGAGGTTCGCAGAGTGGCGCCCCGGAAGGGCGGGTGGCTCGACCCCGAGGCCGTCGCGGCCGCCGTGGACGACCGCACCCGACTCGTCACCGTTCCCACGGTCTCCTTCGCCCCGGGCTTCGTCACCGACGTGGAGCGCATCTCCCGGATCTGCCGGGAGGCGGGGGCTCGCCTGGTGGTGGACGCGGCCCAGTCCGTGGGCATCCTGCACACCGACGTGGAGGCCCTGGGCGTGGACGCCCTGGCCGTGGCCACCCAGAAAGGTCTCCTCTCCTGCTACGGCCTCGGCTTCCTCTACTGCCGCAGGGAGTTCGCCGAGGAGCTGGAGCCGGCGGCCCTGGGGCGCTTCGGCGTCGCACTGGAGGAGGGGGCCCACGAGACCGCCCTGGCCGACGAGGGGTTCGCCTACGCGCCGGGTGCCCTCCGCTTCGAGGGGGGCAACTACAACTACCTGGGGATCACCGCGGTCCACGCGGCCCTGGCCCTCCTCGAGGATTGGGGAACGGACGCGATCGAGGCCCGGGCGCGGGGCCTGGCCCGGCGCCTGGCCACCGGCTTCCTCGACGTCGGGCTCCCCGTCTGCGGCGGCGCGCCGGGCGAGCACCTGGGCCACATCGTCTCGGTGGGCACCAGCGGGGGCGGGCGCCACTACACCGCCGACGACCCGGCCATGAACGCGCTCCACCAGCGCCTCACCGCGGAGGGGGTCCACCTCTCGATCCGGAGGGGGGTGCTCCGCTTCTCCCTCCACGCCTACAACGACGAGAGCGACGTGGACCGGGTGATCGAGCTGGCCTCGTAGGGGACGAGGCGCCCCCGGCAGCGCCGTCCCGGCCGCGCCAAGACCCTGGCGAGGGCCTCCCGCGATCGCGAAGATTTCCGCGATTGCCGTCGCCAACCCCCGGACCAGCCATGCGCCACTTCCTCGTCTACGTCGAGTTCCTGGTGACGATCAGCGTGCTCGTCACCGCGGTCAGCAACTACCTGATCGTCAACAAGCTCTGGAAGCGGAGGCAAAAGAAGGAGGTGGCCGAGAGCATCTCGATCGCGGCCGCTCTGCTGGGCATGGCCACCGGCCTCCCCTTCTTCGTCCAGTTCACCTTCATCGACCAGAGCCCGGCCCCGGCGGTGAAGACCGCGATCAGCCTCGCGACGGGCGTGGTCTTCGTCGCCATCGGCTCGGGAATCTGGGTGCAGGAGAACCGGGGGAAGGGCCTCCTCAAGCTCTTCCTCGGGGCGCTGACCCTGGAGCGGAAGGAGTCCACCTACCTCCTCAAGGAGCTCGCCCGCCCCAAGGGGGCGGACCAGATCGTGGAGATCCTGCGACTCCTGGCCACCATCGACAAGCACGTGGACGAGAAGGAGATGGAGCTGATCCGCGAGTTCGCCGACCGGTGGGACGTGCAGGTGCCGGACCTCCAGACCGGGGAGATGGAAGAGGGGGGCGGTGACCTGATCCGCCTCCGGAGCGGCGTCGTGGACTACCTGGCGGTGGAGCCGCCCGCCGAGCAGGCGGCCCACCTCCTCGACGTCCTTCAGCTCTTCGTGAAGGCCGACGCCAAGGTGACCCGGGAGGAGGAGATGGCCCTGGAGGAGCTGTCGGCGCTGATCACCGGGTACGTGAGCGAGGACGAGGAAGCGCAGGAGATGCACGAGGTGCTCATCGTGCCCCAGAGCGATCGCCAGTTCGACGCCGTCCGGTCGCTCTTCCCCGGCACCGACGTGAAGACGACCCGGGGGGGAGAGGTGTTCTCGGTGGGTCGCTTCTTCTCACCCCGCTACGCCGAGGCCGTCTGCCAGAAGTACATCGACCTCGGCCTCTTCACGACCCGGGTGGAGGGGTGAGGCACCCCCCCGTCGGCGTCAGAAGATCGCGTAGATGAAGGGCGCCACTGCGGAGCCCTCCAGGAGCACGACCAGGGTGCCGATCAGGAAGAGGAGAAAGGCGATCGGGATCATCCAGTACTTCTTCTCCTGCTTCAGGAATCGGAAGTACTCGGAGAGGACGGAGAAGTGCTTCATGGCGTGCCCCCCCGGTCCAGCCGCTCCAGCCAGCCCAGGGCGAACTCGTCGCCGGGGCTGAGCTCCAGGACCTTCTCGAACATCTCCCGGGCTCGATCCGGCCTTCCCCGACGAGCGGCGATGAGCCCCAGGTTCTTGTAGGCGTTGAAGTTCTCCGGCTCCAGCTCCAGCGTCCTCCTCAGCGCCTCCACCGCCTCGTCGTACCGCTCCACCGTGATGTAGACCGCGGCCAGGTTGTTCAGGGCCCTGGAGTGGCTGGGATTGAGCGCCAGCGCCTTCCGGTAGGCCTCGATCGCCTCCTCGGGGCGGCCCTGCTGATAGAGGGTGTTGCCCATGGCGAAGTAGGCGTGGTCGGCGTCGGGCTGGATGCGGACGGCGCGCTCGATGGTGGAGGCCGCCTCGTCCAGCCGCCCGGTCCGCTCGTAGACGCTCCCCAGGGCGTTGTAGGCCCGGGAGAAGCTCGAGTCCAGGGCGATCGCCCTCTTGTAGGCCTCCTCGGCCCGGTCCAGGCGACCCTCGTACTGGTAGAAGACGCCCTGGAGGTACTGGGCCTCGGGATGGTCCGGCAGCGCTTCGGCGGCCCGGGCCACGAAGGGAGCCGCCTCTTCGTCCTTGCCGAGCCAGCTCAGGACCTTCGCCAGGTTCAGGTCCCGGGTGGCGTAGTAGGAGCTGTCGAGGGTCGCCGCGACGCTGTCGTACAGGGCGACGGCCGGGAGCTCCTCCAGAGGCGTCTCGGGCCGGATCCAGCCCTCCTCGACCGCCGTCTCGGCCAGCTCCTCGGCGAGCTTCTGGTGCACGAGGATCCTGGGGTGGGCGTGATCCAGAAAGAACTCCCTGCCCAGGATGTCGTGGCCGGAGCGCTCCAGCGTCCGGCCCTCCAAGAGGGCGACGAGGTCGATCACGGGAACCTCCCGCGCCTCGGCCACCCGCCTCACGGTCTCCTGGATCGAGGAGGTCGCCCGCAGGGGAGCCACGTCCAGGTCCCGGGCGCTCACGAACTCCCGCTTGGCCTCCTCGTACCGCCCGAGGGCGTAGAGGGCCTCCCCCGTCCGATAGCGGAGGTCGGCGTGGCAGGAGTCGATCGCCGCGGCCCGCCGGAAGGCGTCGAGGGCGGCGGCGGGGTCCCTCCGGTCGAGCCTGGCGCGCCCCTCCTCGTAGAGCTGCGTCCAACGGGCCCTCTCCTGCCGCTCCAGAGGGCCGCAGAGCTGGGACTTGAACGGTGAGAAGTCCTTCTCGTTCGCCGGCGGCACGACGAAGACCAGCCGGACGCCCCGGTCCTCGGCCAGGTCCACCATTCTCTCGAGGTTGTAGCGGAAGTGCTCGAGGATCGCCCGGCTCTGCTCCGGATCCCGCTGGTACTGGTCGAGCCCGAAGGACTGGTCCAGGATCGCGGTCACCTCTCCCGACATCTCGAACTTCTCCTCGGCCTCCGCCCTCTCGCTCGCCTGGACGCGGAGCCAGAGGTCCCGGGCCAGGGAGTAGGTCCGGGAGCGGTGGAGGAAGGTCCGGAGTCGGGTCACCAGGGCCGGCTCCTCCAGGATCTCCGAATAGGTCCTTTCCTCCAGGAACTCGTTGTGTCCCGTGTAGACCACGAAGAGGTCGGGATCGTGCTCGATCACCTCGTTCATCAGGTTCACGATCCGGTAGCTCGCGTAGGACACCCCTCCGACGTTCACGACTTCGTAGCCGGTCGAGGGATCCGCGGCGATCAGGAGGACCCGGAGCCACTTGGAGAAGGCCGTGTCGTGCTCGTAGGGCCGTCCGTAGGTGGTGGACCCCCCGAAGCAGAAGATCCGGTAACCGTTCTCCGGCTTCTCGAGGGCGAACTCCTGGTAGTTGAACCAGGGCAGCTTGCTCTCCCGGGACGCGTACACCGTCTCGTGGGGGGGGTCGACGCTCTGCCTGCGCTCGAAGAGGGGCGTGACGGACTTGAACCCCAGGAAGGGATCTTCCCGCTCGTACGTCGTCCGGTAATCCGCCAGAGCGAGAACGAGCTCGGCGGCCAGAAGGAGGAGCGCCGGCAGCCCGAAGAGGGTGACCAGCCGGAAGACGCGTCGCTTGTCCATGACCACCCGCACGGTACGAAGGGACCCATACCGTGTCCAGCGGGGCCGGCCCCCCTCACCCGATCAGGAAGAGCGCCGCCACGTATCCCCCGTACGCGATCGTCATGCAGGCGCCGGCGAGGCGCCCGATCGGCCTTCGCAGCCACACGAAGAGGGAGACGACGCACGCCGCGCCCACGAGGAGCGGGAGGTCCAGCACGACGAAGCGAGCCGGAACGGGGATCGGCTCGGGGCTCAGAGCCGCCGAGACTCCCATGATCGCCACGATGTTGAAGATGTTGCTCCCGACGATCGTGCCCAGGACGACCTCGGTCCGCTTCCGGAACGCCGCGACCCCGGTCGTCGCCAGCTCGGGCAGGGAGGTGCTGAAGGCGACGATCGTGAGGCCCACCACGGTCTCGGTGACGCCCAGCTCCACGGCGATCTCCACCGCGGCGTCCACCACGAGGCGGGCGCCCAGGGGAAGCCCGACCACCCCGGCCCCCAGGAAGACCACGATCAGCACCGGAGAGGACGGGAGGCCCAGGACCCACTCCAGCGGCGTGCCTTCGGCGATGTCCCTCTTCGCCCGGAGGGCGTCCCTCCCCGCGACGAAGAGGACTCCGACCATCCCGAGCACGAAGGCCGTCCCGGCCACCCGATCCAGGCCCGTCGTCACGCAGAGTCCGGCGAAGACGAGGCTCAGCGCGACCATGACCGCGGCGTCCCGGCGGACCGCGTCGTCGCCCGGGGCCACGGGATAGACCGCGGCGGTCAGCCCTCCCACGAGGAGCACGTTGGCGACGTTGCTCCCCACCACGTTGCCCAGGAGGATCCCCGGATACCCGGTCAGGAGGGCCTGGATCGCCACGATGAACTCGGGCAGCGAGGTCCCCAGCGCCACCACCGTGAGCGCGACGACGAGGGGAGAGACCTGGGCCTTCCGGGCCAGGGCGACGGCCCCCCGGACGAGGAGATCGGCCCCGGCGAGGAGGTAGATGAGCCCGCCGACGAGCTCGATCAGGTCGAGGTGGATCAGGAATCCGCCTGCAGCTGGGCCTCCGCCTGCTCCAGGCGTCGGGCCAGGGAGCGGATCTCCTCCTCGGCGTGCTCACGGGCGTCGACGTCGACGAGGGAAGCGAGGACGTGGAGCTCCCGGGCCATCCGGATCGGGGTGAGCTCGACCTCGAGCCGGACCTCGGTGCCGTCCTCCCGCCGGGCCGCCAGGCGAAGGATCTCCCGCCCTGGGGCGTCCGGATCCCACTCCTCGCCGTCGGAGAAGGGCCCCTCGATCAGGGCCTGGATGTCCAGTGGGATCACTTCCTCGAGATTCTCGCCCAGGAGGCCCCTCTTCTCCCGGCGGAAGAGGAGCTCCGCGGCCTGGTTCGCCAACAGCACCTCGCCGCTGGAGTCGACCATGATCATCGCCGTGGACGAGGCCTGGAGGGCCCGCTCGAAGCGCTCGTGCTCCTCCTTCAGGGTCGTGATGTCCCGGGCCACCGCGTAGAGGAGCCCCGTCTCCGGTTCGGGGTGGGTGGCCCAGAGGAGGCACTTGTAGCTCCCGTCGACGCAGCGCAAGCGATTCTCGAAGGAGACGGTGGGAATCCCGGCGGCGAGCTTCTCCACCTCCTTCGCGGTCCTCTCCACGTCGTCGGGGTGGACGAAGGTGGCGAAGGGCACGGAGAGGAGCTCCTCGGCGGTCCACCCGAGGGTGCGCTCGAAGGCGGGATTCACCCTCTTGAAGTATCCGTCGGTGCCGGCGATGCAGAGCATGTCCAGAGAGTACTCGAAGAGGAGCTCGAACTCCCGCAGGCTCGTCATCTGCGTCTCGAGCTCGTCGGCCATCCTGTTGAACGTCCGGGCCAGGAGCCCCACCTCGTCCTCGGACGAGAGCGACGCCCGGGCGTCCAGCTCCCCCGATCCGAGACGGCGGGCGACTTCGGCCAGGTCGTGGATCGGCTTCGCGAAGTGGAGGGCCAGCACCGTCGCGAAGAGGATCGCGAACGCCGCCAGGGCCAGGGCCAGGCGGACGAGCTGGCCCCGAAAGGCGACGAGGGGAGCCCTGGCCTCGTCGGCGTCCATCTTCACCACCACGCTCCACCCGGCCTCGGGGGCCGATCGGATCGCCGCCCACACGGCCTCGCCCCGGTGGTCGGTGAGCTCCTGCCAGTAGCGACCCTCGGCTCCCTCCACGGCGAGGCGGACCAGCTCGCTCTCGTCCCGCTCCGGCCCCCGGAGGTCCGTCGAGGATCCCGCCGACCGCGTCCGGACCACCCGGGACTCTCCCTCCACGTCCCGGGCGACGATCATCGTCTCGCCGCTCTCCCCCAGGCCGGTGCGGTCCTGGGTCAGGTCGCTGAGGGCCCGGGCGCTCATCGTCACCCGGAGGCTCCCCACGACGTCGCCGTCGAGGCGCAGGACCGTGCGGAAGTCGACCCGGGGACGCCCGTCCTCGTCGTGGGAGATACCCTGGAAGGACACGCTGGTCGACGAGGAGAGAGGAAGGACGGACTCCACCTCGCCGTCGTCTCCCGCCGAAGCGACGAGGAGCCCCAGCGTGTCGTAGACCGCGGCGGAACGCACGAGGCCCACGGATTCGACCGCGTCCGAGAGGATTCGACCGATCCGCTCCGGCGCTCCGGGGTCGCCGGTCCGGACGTAGGCTCCCAGCGTCCGCCGAAGCTGAGTGCGGCTGGCGATCAGCGCGACCCGGTCCCGCCACGCCTCCGTGATCTGGCCGAGGGCATCCCGCTCCGACTCGGCCAGGGCCTCGAGCTGGGCGAGTCGGCTCTCCCGCAGGGCCTCGTCGGCCCTCCCGTACATCGTCGCGGCGAGGGCCATCATGCTGGCGAGGGCGACGCCCACCAGCACGAAGGTGAGCTTCGTCCGGATGTCCATGGGATGACGATACGTGCCCGGCGGCGAGCGGTCCACAGGATCGTGATCCCGTCCGCCCCCCGCCACCACCCGCCGGTCCTCAGCACCACCGCACCCGCACCCGATACTGGATCACCACCTCGTCCCGGGCGGGCACGGTCACGTCGAAGGCGAAGGTGTGGGCGTCGAGCCGCTCCACCGGATGGCCGGCCGAGATGATCTCCCAGTCGCCGCCCACCGGCTCCATCGCCCGGACCTCGGCGGCCTCCTCCTTGTGGTTCCTGAGGCTCACCCTCCACGAGCTCTCGGAGACGCAGCTTCCCAGGACCCGGTACTCCATCTGGCGGCGGTCCCCCACCACGTCGAAGGCCTCGCCCATCTTGATCCGCACCCGCTCGTCCCGGGGGGTGTGGTCGATGCGATCCTCGCCGATGAACTGCTGGGCCCCGGAGGCGTCGGCCTTGTAGACCCGGACAATCCCCCGGGGGAGCGGCATCCCCAGCCCGGCCTCCTCGGAGTTCACCAGGTCCAGGTAGACCCCGACCTTCTGATTGGAGACCACCTGGCCGTAGGAGCCCCGGTAGTACTGGGCGGCGCCGTAGAAGACGAGCTGCTTCTCGATGGCGATGTCCCGGCCTTCGAGGAGGAGGACCTGCTTCTGCTCGTTCTGGCCCAGGGTGGTGGGGCGGTCGAGGGTGTAGAGGTGATACTCGAAGAAGCTCTCCTCGGTGAACGCCGACGCCTCCGCCGCCGCGGCCCGCATCGCGTCCTGCATCATCCTGCGTCGGTCCCGATCCGAGACCCGCTGCACGTCGCCGGCCACGAGCTTGAGCCGGGCGTCCTCGTAGGGGACGCCGCTCTGGTTCGTGAGGGTGACCCAGCCCGTGAGGTCCCCGCTGCTCTCGTCTTCTCCGACGACCAGGACGTAGTCGGACTTCCAGTTCAGCTGCTGGGTCAGATACGAGACCTCCAGGCGCCTCGAGCCGCCGTCGCTGTCCAGGAGCCAGAGGAGCGTCGGCTTCGCGATCAGGTTGGCGGGGATCTCGGGGAAGGCGAAGCGCCCGGGATAGTTGTAGGTGATCTCGTCCCCGATCCGGAGGATCGTGCCCCCGTTGGTCGAGAGCACCTCCGCCTCAACCCGCTCCTCCCGCTCCGTCTCGGGGTTGAAGCGGTAGACGTACACCGTCCGGCCCAGGTACTTCTCCAGCAGCTTCTGGGGATTCAGGAGATCGTACTGGTAGTTCTGCTCCAGGACCCGGAGACGCCCGCCGCCCAGATCGGCGATGTGGACCGTCTCCGGCTGGATGCGGGCGGCCACGTCGGCGAACTCCAGGGCCACCCGCCCGGCCGAAAGGGGGACGTGGCGGACCTCCCGGACGAGGCCGAAGTTCTGGTTGTAGACCGTGACCGTGACGATCCGGCGATCGTCGTCGGTGGACCGGAGCCTGAACGGGTCCTCCTGCCCGGCGGCCCGCCCGGGAGCTCCCAGGATGATCAGGGTCAGGCAGATGAAGCTCCTTCGCTGAACGCTGGACATCGTCGTCTCCTCGCTCGTCGGTACGTGGGGCGCGCTCCTGCGCCCTTCGTGAGGGGGAGACGTTCGAGGCGCCGGGGATTGCACAGGGGATCGGAAGGGGCCGCCACGGGGTGGGGCCGGGACCTCGCCTTTCTCGGGCCCGGTCCGGCGGCGTAGATTCGTCGCCCGGTCCGGTGCGCGGCGAGCATCCAGCCAGGAGGTGGTCCATGTCCTCATCCATTCGGCGGCCCCCTCGACCCTTCGTCTCGCTGCAGGTCGTCGTGCTGGCGTCGGCCCTCGCCGCCGCGGCGTGCGCTCCCGGCTCCTCCGGAGACGGGGACCCGGGCGGGTCGTACGACTTCCTCGTGAGGAACGCCCGGGTCGTGGACGGGATGGGAAACCCGTGGTACCGGGCCGACGTGGGGGTCCGGGGCGACCGGATCGCGGCGGTGGGAGACCTGGAGGGCCGCCCGGCGGACCGGGTGGTGGACGCCGCCGGGCACGCGCTCACCCCTGGCTTCATCGACCTCATGGGACAGAGCAGCACCGTCCTGCTGACCGATCCCGCCAGCGCCGAGAGCAAGCTGCGCCAGGGGATCACCACATACCTCTCGGGGGAGGGGGGCTCGGCGGCGCCCCAGTCCGGGACGACCCAGCCCGAGCCCCTGGCCACCCCGGACGGCGACTCGATCGCGTGGCGAAGCTACGGCGAGTACTTCGACATCCTGGAGGAGCGGGGGATCGCCCTCAACGTGATCCACACCGTGGGCGCGACCCAGGTCCGCCGCATCGTGCTGGGCGAGGAGGACGTGGAGCCCACGCCGGAGCAGATGGAGGAAATGCGGGCCCTCGTCGGGCGGGCGATGGAGGACGGTGCGGTGGGCGTCTCCACCTCCCTCATCTATCCCCCGGCGATCTTCGCCACCACCGAGGAGCTGGTGGAGCTGGCCCGGGTCGCCGGGGAGCACGGGGGAGGGTACTTCACCCACCTGAGGAACGAGAGCTTCGCGGTCCTCGAGGCGATCCGGGAGGCCCTGGCCATCGGCGACGGCGCCGGGGTCCCCGTCCACGTCTACCACCTGAAGGCCGCCGGCGAGGAGAACTGGCCCCTCATGGGCCGGGCTCTCGCCCTCGTCGACTCGGCCCGGGACGCGGGGATCGACGTGACCGCGGACATCTATCCCTACGTCCGTAACGGGATCGGCCTCGGCTCCTTCGTCCATCCCCGGCACTACCGTCGCGGGGAGGAGGCCTTCCGGGCTCGGCTCTCCGACGAGGGATACCGGCGGGAGATCCGCCGGGAGATCGAGACGACCGCGGACTGGGAAAACTGGTACCGCTGGGTCGGGATGGACTGGGACGCCGTGCTCCTGGTCACCGTGCCCGAGGGATTCCCCCGGGAGCTGGTGGGGATGAGCGTGGCGGAGGCCGCCCGGCACCTGGGCCGTGATCCGTGGACCACCTTCTTCTACCTGGTCGAAGCCGGGGGGACGAGCGTGAACCCCCGGAGCATGAACGAGGAGCAGAAGTGGGCGGCGCTCCGCCGCCCCTGGGTGATGATCGACACCGACGCGAGCCCCGTGAACCCCGCCACGGCCGACGCCTCCCATCCCCGGGCCTTCGGGGCCTTCCCACGGGTGATCGCCAAATACGTCCGCGAGGACCGGGTGATCGAGCTCGAGGAGGCGGTGCGGCGCATGACCTCCCTGGCCGCGAACCGCCTGGGCCTCTACGACCGGGGCCGGGTGGCCCCGGGGATGCACGCCGACCTCCTCCTCTTCGACCCGGAGCGGCTCCGGGACCGGGCCACCTTCCAGGACCCCATGCGCTACGCCGAGGGAATCGACTATCTGTGGGTGAACGGGGTCCTGACGATCGACGACGGCGTCCTCACCGGAGCGAGGGGGGGACGGCCCCTGCGCCACCGTCCCCCGAGCGACGAATAGCCCGGCGCGACGAAGCCGAACCCGACGCGAACCACGAAGGGAGCGACGAAGCGATGAGCGGCGACACCACGAGACGCGGGCTGGTCCTGGGGGCCGTGGCGGCCTCCGCCGGACTCCTGATCACGGGGCGGCTTCGGGGAGGATCCCGGCGCCCGGACCTGGAGGCGGACCCGGAGGCATCCGGGTGGCCGGAGGAGCCGTCGGAGGGGGCTGGGACCGGGGCCGCCGGCCCCCAGGAGCCGGGACCCGAGGCCCGGGCCCGGGCCCTGGGCCTGGAGATCCCTCCACCCCCGGAGCCCGTGGCGACCTACGTCCCGGCCGTCCAGGTGGGCGACCTCCTCTTCGTCTCCGGCCACACCCCCCGGATGCCCGACGGGAGCCCCGCCCACGTGGGCAGGGTCGGGGACGAGCTCACCCTGGACGAGGGGCGGGCGGCGGCCCGGCAGTCGGCCCTGAACACCCTGGCCACGATCCGGGGCGCGGTGGGGAGCCTGGACCGGGTGGAGCGGCTGGTGCGCACCTTCGGGATGGTGAACGCGGTCCCGACCTTCCGGGACCAGCCCCGGGTCGTGAACGGCTTCAGCGACCTCATGGTGGAGGTCTTCGGCGAGGAGGCCGGAAAGGGCGTCCGGGCCGCGGTGGGGATGGGATCCCTCCCCGGCGGTATGGCCGTGGAGATGGAGACGATCTGGCGGCTCAGGAGCTGACGGGCGGCGGGCCGCCCGATCCGGGCCCCGCGGGACCGGACTCCACGGTGGGGCGGCGAGGGAGCGTGGGCGCTCCCGCCCGCCTCACCGGGCGAAGTGGAAGACCAGCACCGCTCCCAGGGTGAAGGTCGCCACGTCGAGGAGCCGGTCCCAGAACATCAGGATCCGGAGATCCTGGCCCCGGTACTGCTCCCACTCCCGGAGACCCCCGAGAAGGAACCCGCTCAGGGCCGCGGTCCCGTAGCCGGGCCACGCCAGGACGGGGAGGAAGATCCCGGCGGCATAGACGACGTGGAGGATCTGATCCTTCACGTTCTGCCAGCCCCGGTGCTCGGGCCTCCACGGACGCCGCATCGCCAGGCCCCGGAGCACCCGGTGGTAGACGGCGGGCTCCGCCCGGGAGAGAATCTCGGTCACCCGGTCGATGAGGTCGGCCGCGGTGAGGTCGTGGGGTCGCTCGCCCTGGGGGGTCTCGGGCGGAACGGTGGAGGAATCGGACATGGGGACCTCCTTCTTCGGGGAATCGTTCTCCGTGTCGCTCGTTCGGGATCTCCCGGACCGGGTGGGAGCTTCGCCCCGGGGCCACCGGATCTCCCCGGCCAGGCGCCGGGCGAGCTCTCCGCTCTCCGCCCCCTCGGCCACCTCCTCCGCCTTCCGCCGGATCGCCTCGGCCAGGGCCGGGCCTTCGAGGCGACGATAGGGATCGAGGAGGAAGCCGTCGTCCAGATAGCACCACTCCCGGAGGCTCGCCGGATGCCCGAGGGGGGAGAGGATCTCCACCTCGATCCTCCTCGGTCCGTCCTCGGGCTCCAGCTTCCCCGAGAGGACGGCGCCGGCGATGGCGGCGGCGTGGATCGCCACCAGGCGGGCCCGGGTGGGGGGCTCCCAGCCCAGCTCCCGCATCGACGCGTCCAGGTACCGGTCGATCTCGCCGCTGTCGGCGGAGGGGTCGAGGCCGGCCAGGATCCGGAGCGACGGCGTGTCCACCTCCCTCTTCAGGGCCTCCACGGCCCACTCGATCGCCTCGGGCGGACGGTGGAGGTCCAGGAGCCTTCGGGCCAGGAGCCTCTCGAGCCGCCCCCGCACCCCGGGGGCGCCCTCGGCCTCGTCGCCGTGTTCGGTGGAGGTCATGGTGTGCGGGATCCCCGGGACGCCGCCGCCCCGGGACGGGGCGGACGCGGGCGGAGAAGCGGGGGCGGCGCCGCCTCTTCGCTCGCGCGCGCCCGAGGGGTCACGCCTGGAGCTGGCTGAGGAGCGTCTGCATGTCGAAGTAGTGGTGGCTCTCCGCGATCTTGCCGTCCTTCACCTTCGCCACCATCGACGCGGGAAGGCGGATCCTCTTGCCCGTCGCCGGGATCTTTCCCTCCGGCGCCTCCAGGTCGCCGTCGTGGGTGCCCTCCCAGACGATCTCCGCCACCGCCTGATCGCCCGAAGCGAAGATGTTCTTGATCGTTCCCCGGGCGTCGGGGAACGCCTTCCTCCAGCCCCGGCTGAGCGCGAGCTGCTCGTCCCGGCCCTTGGTGACCCGGTGGGTCGCGTACTCCGCGTAGTTTCCGGTCTCGGCCAGGGTGCTGCCGAACGCTTCGAAGTCGCCGTCGTTGAAGGCCTCGATGTTGTGCTGCAGAACCTGGATGACGTCCTTCTCGGTCATGGGTCCCCCTCGTGGTAGATCGGATCCTCTGCCGCCCGTGGAACGACGGCCGGGCGTGGGGCGGCCGGTCTGGGGGACGCCGACCGCTCCGCAGACGTCGGGTCGTCGTCTCGGCATTCTGAAGACCGCGCAGCCCCACGGTCAAGGACTCTCGACCCGGGCCACCGGGGACCGCGGGATCCCCCGGCCGGGCGACGGCGGGCTCCGATCCCCTTCCCCACTGGCCAGCCCGAGGGCCGAGTGCTATAAGAAAGGCGTTCCCGAGACCGACGGCGCTTCCCGGAGGAAGCATGTCCCGCGCGACGAACCCGAGGTGGGCCTGCACCGCGCGCGCACCCACGGCTCGCTTCGGCCTCCTCCTCGTCGGCCTCGCCGCCTTCGGCTGCCAGGCCGGGAGCGATGCCTCCTCGGGATCCGAGGCCGGCGGCGACCCCGCCGCCTATCCCGGCGGTGAGATCGAGGTGGTGTCGTGGGCCACGCCCGGGGGTCCCACCGACCTCCTCTCCCGCTCCCTGGCCCGGGTGGGCGCGCGTCATTTCGGCGTGGATATGCGGGTCGTGACCCGGGAGGGGGGGAGCGGGGCGGCCGCGATGCGCTATCTGAGCTCCCGGCCCGCCGACGGGCACACCCTGGCCGTCTTCACCTCCAGCGGCGCGATCAACATGGCCACGGGGCGGATCCCCTTCGGCGTGGACGACTTCACCTACCTCCTCCGGGTCCAGCTCGACCCCTTCCTGATCGCGGTGCGGGAGGAGAGCCCCTTCCGTACCCTCGAGGACCTCTTCGCCCACGCCCGGAAGAACCCCGGCCAGCTCTCGATCGCCGGCTTCGGCGCTGCGTCGGCCCACTTCCTCGCCTTCCAGCGACTGAGCGCCCGGGCCGGCGATCCCGACATCCGCTGGATCGCCTACGGCGGCTCCGGGGAGGCCGCGGTGGCGGCCCTGGGGGGCCACACCGACGTGGTCCACACGAACTACAACACGATCCGGGAGCACCTGCGGGCGGGCACGATGCGGGTCCTGGGCGTCTCGGCGCCCGTCTCGACCCTGCCCGACGTCCCCACCTACGGGGACCAGGGCTACGACGTCTCCCCGGTCCACTGGCGGGGGGTCGTCGCCCACGGCGAGCTGCCGGATCCCCTGGCCGACCGCATCAGGAGCCTGCTCCAGGCCACCGTGGAGGACCCGGAGTTCCAGGAGTTCATGCGCACCGGGGCGACGGAGGACGGCCGCTTCGAGACCCGGACGGCGTTCCGGAGCTGGGTGGAGGAGGAGGTGGAAGCGGACCGGGAGCTCCTTCGCAGGCTGGACCTGCTGGAGCGGGGCCGGTGAGCGAGGACGCCGGCGAAAGCCCCCCGACCCGGGCCGGCGGAGAGCGCGCTCCCGGCGGAGAAACCGGCGCCGCGACCTCCGTGCCGGACCTGGTCACGGCCGGGGTCCTTCTCGCGGTGGCGGTCGGAGTCGTGGCCGAGACCGGTGGATACCCGGGATCCCTGGTCCCCGGCGCCCCCGGTCCCGCCTTCTTCCCCCGCTTCCTCGCCGCGGGTCTCGCGCTCCTGGCGCTCCTCCTCGGAGCCCAGGCCGTCCGGGGACGGCGGCGGGCGGACGTGCCGACCACCGAGGGGCTCGGACGGACCGTCCTCGCGCTCCTCCTCGTGGTCGGATTCCTCCTCGGGGTGGAGTCCCTGGGCGTCTTTCTCCTCCTCCCGCCGCTCCTGGGCGGGGTCATGGCGATCATGGGCGAACGTCGAGCCGGAATGCTGGTGGCGGTGCCGCTGCTCTTCGACCTCTTCGTCTACGTGGTCTTCTACCGGGTCTTCTCCGTGGACCTCCCCACCCTCCTGTTGTGAGGCGGCCGGCGCGAGGGTCGAGGCGCCGCGCTCGTTCGCCGCGCCGGGCCCGGGGATCCATCTCTCCTCCACGGAGAGGCCTCCGGTGATCGACGGGATCGGGGGCGGATTCTCGGCGGCCCTGGCGCCCGGGAACGCCCTCTTCCTCCTCACGGGGACGGCTCTCGGCGTCTTCGCCGGCGCCATGCCCGGGCTCAGCTCGTCGGTGGGGCTCGCGATCCTCCTCCCCTTCACCTTCGGGCTGGACCCCACCGCCGCCCTCCTCACCATGGTCGCCCTCTACATGGCCGGGGAGTACGGAGGCTCGATCGCGGCGATCGCCATCGGCGTGCCCGGCACGCCCCCGGCCGTGGCCACGACCTTCGACGGCTATCCCCTGACCCGGCGGGGCGAGGCCGGAAAGGCCCTGGGGGTCTCGATCGGCGCGTCGGCGTTCGGCGGCGTCTTCGGCACCCTGGTCCTCATGCTCGCCTTCGGGCCGCTGGCCCGGGCGGCCCTGGCCTTCGGCCCGCCCGAGTACTTCGCCCTAGGCGTCTTCGGCCTCTCGATCGTCGCCAACATGCTGGGCGAAAGCGCGGTGAAGGGGTTCGTGAGCGTGGTCCTCGGGCTCCTCCTCTACACCGTCGGCCTCGACGTGCTGAGCGGCTATCCCCGCTTCACCTTCGGCACCGTGGCGCTCCAGGACGGGATCCACCTGATCCCCACCCTGATCGGCTTCTTCGCCGTGGCCGAGGTCATGAAGCTGATCGGCGAGTCGGGGCGCGAGGGGGCTTCGGGGGCCGACGACGGCCCGGTGGTCACGGGCCGGCTCCCGGCGTGGAGGGAGTGGAAGCCCCTGCTGCCCAGCGTGCTGCGGGGCTCCACGATCGGGACGATCGTGGGGGCGATCCCCGGGGCCGGAGCCACGATCGCCTCCCTGATCGCGTGGAACGAGGAGAAGCGCTTCTCCCGGCGTCCCGAGGCCTTCGGCACCGGTGTTCTGGAGGGGGTGGCCGCCCCGGAGTCGGCGAACAACAGCTCGGTGGGCGCGGCGATGATCCCGCTCCTGGCCCTGGGGATTCCGGGCTCGGCGAGCACCGCCGTCCTCCTGGGAGGCCTCATGGTCCACGGAATCAACCCGGGTCCCCTGCTGATCGTGGAGAACGCCGAGCTGGTCTACACCCTCTACGCCGGCTTCCTCGTCGCCGTGTGCATGATGCTGGCGATCGGGCTCCTGGGGATCCCCCTGTGGGTGCGGATCCTCTCCCTCCGGAGCAGCACCCTGACGCCCCTGGTCCTGGGCATATCGGTCGTGGGCGCCTTCGCCCTCCGCCAGAACCTCTTCGACGTCTGGGTGGCCGTGGGGACGGGCATCCTCGGATTCGTCCTGCTCCGCCGGGGAGTCCCGCTGGTCCCGGCGATCCTCGGGCTGGTCCTGGGTCCCATGGTGGAGAGGAACTACCGCAGGGCCCTCTCGCTCTCCGGGGGAGATCACACCACTTTCCTCGAGAGCCCCATCGCCCTGGTGCTTCTCCTCCTCGCCGCGGCCAGCTTCGTCATGCCGGCGGTGAGGCGGCGCCTCCTGGCCGGGGCCGAAGAGGAGGCCGAGGGCGAGGCCTGACCGAGACCCGGGCGTGACACCCCGAGCAGATTGGAAGCAGCCATGACCACAGCCAGGAACGAGACGATGCGAGGCGCGACGGATGCGGTGATCGAGTTCGTGGAGGACGCACGGCTGGAAGACTTTCCCGACGAGGTGGTGGAGGAGGGGAAGCGCTGTCTCCTCGACGGGATCGGCGTGATCCTGGCCGGCTCCACCGAGCCCTCGGCCAAGATCGTGCGGGATTGGATCCGGGACCAGGGGGGGGAGGGCGGCGCGACCGTGGTGGCCGCCGTGCCCATGGATGCGCCCGCCTCCCTCGCCGCCCTGGCCAACGGTATCGCCGGCCACGCCATGGACTACGACGACACCCAGCTCTCCACGAGCCCGGACCGGATCTTCGGCCTCCTCACCCACCCGACGATCCCGCCCCTGGCCGCCGGGCTCGCCCTGGGCCAGGAGCGGGGCGTAACCGGTGAGCGCTTCCTGGAAGCCTTTCTCACCGGCTTCGAGGTGGAGTGCAAGATCGCCGAGGCGATCGACCCCGCCCACTACCGGAACGGCTTCCACACTTCGGGCACCGTGGGCACCTTCGGCGCCGCCGTCTGCGGGGCGAAGCTCCTGGGGCTTGGCCCCCGGGAGGTGGAGATGACCCTGGGGCTCACGGCGAGCATGGCCAGCGGGATCCGTGTGAGCTTCGGGACGATGACGAAGCCGCTGCACGTGGGCCGGGCCTCCCAGAACGGAGTCACCGCCACGGAGCTGGCGTCCCGGGGTTTCGAGGCGGGCGACGCTCCCCTCGACGGTCCCTGGGGCTTCTTCCGCGTGTTCGGGGGAGGGATCGACGAGGAGAAGCTGATGGGGGCCCTGGGCGCGCCCCACTCGATCGTCGAGCCGGGGGTGTCGGTGAAGCCCTATCCCTGTGGAAGCCTCTCCCACCCGAGCCTCGACGCCATGCTGGCCCTGGTGGAGGAGCACGACATCGAGCCCGGGGAGATCGAGAAGATCGTCTTCCGGGCGGGAAGGAACATCCTGGAGCCCCTGCGCTACGAGACGGCGAAGACGCCCCTGGAGGCCAAGTTCTGCGTCCCCTTCCTCCTCTCCTCCATCGCGCTCCGCCGGAGCGCGGGAATCCGGGAGTTCACCGAGGAGTTCGTCACCAGCGAGCCGGTGCAGGCGCTCATGGAGCGGGTGGAGCTGGTCCGGGACCCGGAGATCGAGGCCCGGGGATTCGATCGCATGCGGAGCGCGATCGACGTCCACCTGGAGGACGGCCGCACCGTGACCCGGGAGGCGGGGCCGTACCGGGGCAGCCCCGAGAACCCCCTGACCCGGGAGGAGCTCCGCGGGAAGTTCCGGGAGTGCGCCACCCTGATCCTGGACGACGAGTCGGTGGCCGCAGCCATCGAGGGGATCGAGGGGATCGAGGAGGTGGGCGATCTCGGCGAGCTGGTGGGCCGCCTCGTGCCCCGGGGAGCCCCGGCCGGAGCAGGACGATGAGGGGCCTGGGGGCGACGACCCTGGCCGTCGTGGCGACCGCCCTCGCCCCGGGCGCCGCCCGGGCCCAGTCCGAGCCGCCCTACGAGGCGATCCTCTTCCGGGAGGGGGTCCGGGTCGAGACCCGGGACGGGACGGGCCTCGCCACCGACGTATTCCGCCCGGCCCGGGGAGGCCGGGCGGTGGAGGGCCCCTTCCCCGCCCTCCTCCAGCGCACCCCCTACGGCCGCACCCGGGAGAGCCTCCGCGACCAGGCGCTCTGGTTCGCGCGCCACGGCTACGTGGTGGTGGTCCAGGACATGCGGGGGCGCTACGACTCCGAGGGCGTCTTCGAGAAGTACCACCGCTGGGACGCCCCCGACGGTCACGACTCCGTGGAGTGGATCGCCGCCCTCCCCTACGTGGAGGGCGAGGTGGGGATGTGGGGCACCTCCTACGGCGCCCACACCCAGGCGGACGCGGCCAAGACCGATCCGCCCCACCTGGGCGCCCTCCTCCTCAACATGGGCGGCCTCGCCGACGGCTGGACCTACAAGGTGCGGAACCACGGCGCCTTCGAGCTGGGCCAGCAGCTCGGCTGGGCGTTCAGCGAGGCCCCGGCGGGCTCCGAGGATCCCGCGGTCCGCGCCCGCTTCCAGGCCGAGGAGGTGGCCGACTGGTTCGCCGCCGTGCCGCTGCGGAAGGGGCTGAGCCCCCTCTCCCTGGTGCCCAACTTCGAGGCGTACTACCTGGAGATGCAGAATCACGGCGACTACGACGAGCGCTGGAAGGCCGTCGGGGTCAACTGGCAGGAGTACTACGAGGAGACCGCCGACGTCCCCATGGTCCACGTCGGCGGCTGGTACGACACGTACGGCGGGAGCACGGTCCAGAACTACGAGGCGCTCTCCCGGCTGAAGTCTTCGGCCCAGCACCTGATCATGGGACCGTGGACCCACGGCGGGAACGCCCGCTCGGTGGCCGGGGACGTGGAGTTCGGCCCCTCGGCGGCGATCCCCGACTTCCAGCGCGACTTCCAGATCCGCTGGTTCGACCGTCATCTGAAGGGGGAGGCGGCGGGAGAGCCCCTTCCCCCGGTGCGGCTCTTCGTCATGGGCGGGGGCGACGGGCGCCGGACCCCCGAGGGGCGGGTCTTCCACGGGGGATACTGGAGGGACGCCCGGGCCTGGCCCCTGCCCGAGGCCGAGGCCACCCCCTACTACCTCCACCCCGACGGCGGCCTCCGTACCGAGCCCCCCGTCGCCCAGGAGGCCTCCACCACCTACCGCTACGACCCGGAGCACCCGGTGCCGACGATCGGCGGCTCCTTCTCCGGGGCCCTCAAGCGGGGCGCCTACCACCAGCGCGAGGCCGAGTTCGTCTCCCGGGAGGGCCGATCAGAAAACGGGTTCTACGGCTCCCGTCCCCCCTACCTCCCCCTGGCCTCCCGGCAGGACGTCCTGGTCTTCCAGACCCCGCCCCTGGACCGGGACGTGGAGGTGATCGGCCCGGTGACGGTGAAGCTCTGGGTCTCGTCCTCGGCGGTGGACACCGACTTCACGGCGAAGCTCGTCGACGTCTACCCCCCGAGCCCGGAGCACCCCGAGGGCTTCCACATGAACATCACCGACGGAATCCTGCGGGCCCGCTACCGGAGCTCGCCGCAGCGTCCGGAGCTCATGACCCCGGGCGAGGTCTACGAGATCACGATCGAGCCCTTCCCCACGGCCAACGTCTTCCAGCGGGGCCACCGGATCCGGATCGACATCTCCAGCAGCAACTTCCCCCGCTTCGACGTGAACCCGAACACCGGGGAGCCCCTGGGCCGCCACCGGTGGACGGTGCCCGCCGAAAATACGGTCCATCACGGCGCCCGACGCCCCTCTCACGTGGTCCTGCCCGTGGTGCCCCTGGGGGGCTGAGGGGGATCGGCGTCCCCACCCTGGGGCCGCCGATCCTCCGGTCCGGAGCCTGCCTCCCGGAATTGCGCATCCTGCAAGGGTTCTTGCGAAATCCGGCACCCTGTCCAGCGCGCCGGATCCGTACTGCAGGCTGCAACGGCCCTTGCGAAATCCCCGAGGCCGATCCGGGGCCGATCTCCGCCCGATCCGGCACGAAGATCCAGACGCGGCAACGCATTTCCGGCTCCCCCGCCCCGTCGGCGCCCCCTCCAGCAGGCTAGGAGTCCGCTAAGCCGTTGCATCGCAACGTATTAACGAGCCCTTCTCTTCCTCCGGCACGTCCGTTGCCCCTCTCTTCCGGCAGATCACACCCCTAGCAGGGAACAACATCGATCACCGGGTCCCGCCCGCCCGCTCGCGGGGAGCGTGGGGCCCGACCGTCGCCTCCCACGCCCTGCGTGGGAGCGAGAGGAGCAGTGCATCATGTTCCAGCTCTCCAGAATCCAGAGGATGACCCTCGTCCGCCCCGTCGTGTGGGCGTGCGTCGTCGCGCTCGGCGCGTGCGACAGCCTCACCGGGCCCGACGGGGACGAGGCCAACCCCAACGTCTCGGTGGCCTTCGGCGTCGTCGCCGAGGGCTCGTCGGCTCTCCAGGCTCCGTCGTCCTACGGATCGGCGATGACGGCCGCCTCGACAGCGGCCGCCGTGAGCCCCGGCTCGCTGGCGGTGGACGGCTCCAACGGGAGCCTCACGGTCGACGACGTGCGCCTCGTACTGGCCGCCTTCCAGCTCCGGCCCACGGAGGACTCGTGCGCCGCGGTCGAGGACGAGGCGCCGTGCCACCACTTCTCCGCTCCGCCCCGGTTCCTCACCCTTCCCCTCGACGGGGAGAGCGAGCTCGCCCTGGCGGAGGACGTCCCGGCCGGCTCCTACGGCGCGCTCCGCTTCCGGGTCGAGAACCTCGACCTGAGCGAGGTCGCATCGGGCGTGACCGCCCAGGACCTGGCGGACCTCTTCAACGAGATCTCCACCGAGTTTCCCGACTGGCCCGCCGGCGCCAGCATGCTGGTGTCGGGCTCCTTCACCCCGGCCGGCTCCGCGGAGAGCGTCCCCTTCGACGTCTTCGTGGACGCCGAGATCGAGGTGGTGAAGCGCTTCGACCCGCCCCTGGAGGTCGGAGGCGGCGATCTCACGGTCCGGTTCGACGTGGACCTCTCGCGCTGGTTCCTCCGTGACGACGGGACGGTGCGCAACCTCGCCGAGTGGGACTATGCCCGCACCGGCGAGCTCCTGCCCTTCCACGCGGAGATCGAGAAGGGCTTCAGCGACCACCACGTGGACGACGGTCGCCACGAGGACGTGGAGACCGAGTCCTTCCACGGCCCCGTGACGGGGGTGAACCCCGAGGAGGGCACCCTGACCCTCGACGGCGGCCTGGTGGTCCAGGTGGACGACCGGACCGAGATCGTGACCGGCGAGCCCGGCTACCTCTCCTCTCTCGCCGAGGTGGCCGAGGCCCTGGAGTCCGGGCTCGACGTCCTTGCCAAGGGAAGGGGCGTGGTCCGGAGCACCGATCCGCTGACGATCCTCGCCGGCGAGATGATGATCGCCCTCAAGCGCGCCGAGTTCGAGGGGCACGTGGCCTCGGTGAACCTCGACGCCGGAAGCTTCGTCCTCGTGCGCGAGGGGAAGGAGACGGTCGTCCGCGTCACCGCGGAGACCGAGTTTCACGGCACCGATCTGCCCGGTCGCCTGGGTTCCCTGGCGGAGGTCCAGGAGGCGCTCTCGGGCGGCGCCGTGGTGCGCGCCCACGGATGGGGCGTGCTGGAGTCGTCCGAGCCCCGGGCGCTCCGCAGCGTCGTGGTCACCTTCCCCCTGGCGGGCGAGGGCTTCGAGGCCCGGGTCGAGTCGGTGGACCTGGAGCACGGCACCGTCACCCTGGAGACCGGTACCGTCGTGCGGATCGCAGACGCGACGGAGATCCGGGAGGGCGACGCCCCCGGCCATCTGGCCGGCCTGGGCGGCGTGGCCGAGGCGCTGGCCGCCGGGGGCGTGGTCGCCGCCTGGGGGGAGGGCTTCGTGGTGGGCGTCGAGCCCCTGAAGATCGAGGCCCTGTGGGCGTCGTTCCAGCACGTCGTCGAGGGCTTCGAGGGCGATGTCGCCTCCGTGAGCCTGGAGGAGGGCAGCTTCACCCTGGAGAGCGGGGTGGAGGTGGTCCTGGCCGACTTCACCGACGTGATCGAGCCGGATGGCGTGAACCGCCTCGCCAACCTGGAAGAGGTGAAGGCCGTCCTCGACGCAGCCGGCGTCGTGAGCTCCGCCGGCGAGGGCTTCGTCCTCGGCATCGAGCCCCTCCGGGTCCGGGCCAAGGCCGTGGGCTGGGAGGAGCAGCCCTAGCGGCGGCTCCTCCGCGACCGGAGCCGGGGGCGGACCGTCGCCCGAGCTCTCCCGGCGCCTGAAGTCCCAGCGAGGGACCGCCGGCCGGCCCGCCCATCAGCGGGTCGGCCGGTGCTCGTTCGGCTCACCCCAGGGCCACGTCCAGGAGCATCATCACCGCGAACCCGCCCATGGCCGCGACGGTGGGCAGGTCGCTGTGCTTCGCCGCCTGGGACTCGGGGATCAGCTCCTCCACCACCACGTAGATCATCGCCCCCGCGGCGAAGGAGAGGGCGTAGGGCAGGATGGGCCGCATCGTGATCACCGCCGCGGCCCCGACCACCCCGGCCACGGGCTCCACCAGCGCCGAGGCCTGTCCGTACCAGAACGCCCGCGGACGGCTGAAGCCCTCCCGCCGCAAGGGCACCGAGACCGCGGTGCCCTCGGGNNCCCACCGCCAGCCCCTCGGGGATGTTGTGGAGCGTGATGGCCAGGACGAGGAGCACGCTGCGGCGCCAGGTCGTGGGGATCCCCTCGGCGTGCTCCCGTCCGAAGCCCGGGTGCACGTGCGGCAGCACCCGGTCCACACCCCAGAGGAAGGCGCCGCCCCCGCAGAACCCCACCAGGGCGGGCAGCCACGACGGCACCCCGAATCCCGCGGACATCTCGATCGCCGGGGCGAGGAGCGACCAGAAGCTCGCCGCGATCATCACCCCGGAGGCGAATCCCAGCATCGAGTCCAGGACGTTCCTGCTCACGTCCCGGAAGAAGAAGACCACGCCCGCGCCCGCCGCGGTGAGGGCCCAGGTGCCGATCGTCGCCACCAGGGCCTGGGCGACCGGGTGAAGTCCGGCGAATAGATCGGTCATCGGACCGCGCGGATCCGGTAGCGGGCGTCCAGCTCCACGGTGGGCCCGCCCAACCCGCCGCCCTCCACCCCGGGGTAGCGGGCGTCGCCGACCCTCACGCTCCATCCCCCCTCCACGGTGGTCACGTCGTAGGTGGGGAAGCGGGACCAGACCAGGTAGTCGTCGACCTCCGGCGCGCTCCGGGCCACCGACGCGGCCCGGCCCGCCGTGGTCGGGTCCACGCCGCGGCCCGGGCGCACGGCCGGGACCGGGCGCTCCCCGAAGAGCTCGACCCGGGGCCCGGGCCTCCAGCGGATCCGGCCCCGGAGATCGCCTTCCGGGGTCCGGACGACGATCTCGCCGGCGACGGGGTCGGCGGGCAGGGGCGCCACTACGAGCTCGAGCACCGCCCGCACCCCGGCCGCCTCCAGGACCCGGTACGCCTCCCGGCGGCCGGCCAGGTCGAAGCCGATCATCGCGGCCACGTAGGCGCCGGTCGCCAGGGACGCCCAGCGTATGAGCCTCGTGCCGCCCCCGGGTTCGGCGCCGCCGCTGCCGCCGCCCGGGCCGACCCCGGCCTCTGCCGGGGCACCCCGGCGTCCCCACAGGCCTGCGGGCCGGGACAGGAGCAGCACCCCGAGGCCCACGATCCACACCCCCTTGGCGACCCCCGGGATCGGGGCCATGACGACCAGGACGGCGGCCAGGCCCCAGAAGACGAGCCAGCAGGCGGTGTAGCGCCCGCCGAGGCCGAGAAAGAGCGCTCCCCCGAGGCCGAGCCAGATCCAGGGATCGACGATGAAGAGGGCGTCGCCGTAGCTCCAGCGGCCGTCGACCGGAAGCCACCAGCGCATCCCGTACGTGTTCATCCAGTCGAGGACCGGATGGGTGAGGACGCCCAGGCAGGCGAGGCCGAGGACGGGGCCCGGTCGGGCGGGAGGGGCGTCGGGCCGGTGGCGGCGGCGCGCCCAGCGGTCCCAGGCGAGGACGCCGCCGGCCACCAGCACGGGCAGCACCACCGCCGCGGGGAGGCCGTGGGTGAGGCCC
>JABAHQ010005281.1_pt1 | contig 27465 bp, 26 predicted proteins | sample 7062091 | NCBI WGS metagenome assembly JABAHQ01 (sample SAMN14534359, study PRJNA622989) | marine sediment metagenome | biome: marine biome [ENVO:00000428]; feature: marine pelagic biome [ENVO:01000023]; material: deep marine sediment [ENVO:00002113] | place: India: Gulf of Kutch | collected...
CGCCGCGCGTGAGGTCGGCGGCGAGGCGGTGATGCCCCCGGGGCTGCTCGAGGAGGTCACGGGGCTGGTCGAATGGCCGGTGGCGCTGGTCGGCGGGTTCGACGCGCGATTTCTCGAGCTGCCGCGCGAGGTGCTGATCTCGACCATGACCGGCCACCAGCGCTACTTCCCGGTGCGTCGCGGGGGCGGCGAAGGGGCGCTGCTGCCGCACTTCGTCGTCGTGGCCAATATCGAGAGCGGCGATCCCGAGCAGGTGCGCCACGGCAACGAGCGCGTGATCCGGCCCCGGCTGGCCGACGCCGCCTTTTTCTGGGAGCAGGACCGCAAGCGGCCGCTGTCCGAGCGCCTCGAGGGGCTCAAGTCGATGGTCTTCCAGGAGCGTCTCGGGACGCTGCTCGACAAGACCGAGCGCGTGACGGCGCTGGCGGGCCGAATCGCCGATACCTTGGCCGCGGAGCCCCCGCACGTGCGCCGCGCCGCGCGGCTCGCCAAGTGCGATCTTCTCACCCAGATGGTGGAGGAATTCCCCGACCTCCAGGGCACCATGGGCTATTATTACGCGCTCGCCGACGGCGAGCCCGAGGCCGTCGCGCGCGCCATCTACGAGCACTATCTGCCGCGCTTCGCCGGCGATCGGGTGGCGCAGACCCCCGCCGGCCAGGTCCTGGCCATCGCCGATCGGCTCGACACCGTGGTGGGGATCTTCGCCGCGGGCGAGCCCCCGACCGGGGACAAGGACCCCTTTGGCGTGCGCCGGGCGGGGCTGGGCGTGCTTCGCACAGTGATCGAGCGCGGGCTCGGCCTCGACTTGTGGGAAGCGCTCGAGGCCGCGGCGGCGGGCTTCCCAGCGGACCTCGGCGCGGACGCGCTCGTCGAGCCGGTGTTCGATTTCATGATGGAGCGGTTGCGGGCCCATTACCTGGACGATGGCGTCGAGGCGGATGTCTTCGAGGCGGTGCTCGCGCGACACCCGACGCGGCCGTGCGACTTCGAGCGCCGGGTCCGGGCGGTCGGGCGCTTTCGTGCCCGGCCGGAGGCCGAGAGCCTGGCGGCGGCGAACAAGCGCATCCGCAACATCCTGCGACAGGCGGAGGCGGCGCCGGCCCGGTTCGATCCCGAGCGGCTGGGCGAGCCGGCCGAGCGGGCCCTCGCCCGCCGTCTCGCGGAGGTGGAGGCCGAGGCGCGCCCGCTGGTGGCGCAAGGGGACTTCGCGCAAGCCCTGGAGGTGCTCGCCGGGCTGCGGGACCCGGTGGATGCGTTCTTCGACGAGGTGATGGTCCTGGCCGAGGACCGCGCGCTGCGCGAGAACCGCCTCGCCCTGCTGGCGCGCCTGCAGCGGCTGTTCCTCCAGGTGGCGGACGTCTCCCGGCTGCAGCTGAAGGGCCACGAATGACCGTGACGGCATCGCGAGCGGGAGGCCGGGGGCGCGGCCGCGCGGCGCGGCGGCGTCGCTTGGCGCGAGTTCCGGCGTGGGCGCGGGGGCGGGCGAGGTGAGACTGGTCATCGTCGATCGGGATGGGGTGATCAACTACGACTCCCCCGATCACATCCGCAGCCCGGAGGAGTGGGTGCCGATCCCGGGCAGCCTGGACGCGATCGCTCGGCTCAACCGCGCCGGCTATCGCGTGATGGTGGCCACCAACCAGTCAGGGCTCGGCCGCGGGCTGTTCGACATCGGCGCCCTGACCCGCATCCACCACAAAATGCAACGACTGCTTGCGGAGGCGGGCGCGAGCATCGAGGCGGTGTTCTTCTGCCCCCATACCCCGGCGGACGACTGTCCCTGCCGCAAGCCCCGACCGGGCTTGCTCAGGGATATCCGCCGGCGCCTCGGCGTGGATCTCGCCGAGGTGGTCGTGGTGGGCGACACGCTCGCCGACGTGGAGGCGGCCGTGGCCGCCGGCGCGCGCCCCGTGCTGGTCCAGTCCGGCAAGGAGCGCATCTCGCCCGAGGCGCTCTCCGGGGTCGGCGAGGACGTGCCGGTCTACGATGACCTGGCCGGCTTCGTGGACGCCTTCCTCCACGCCGAGCCCGCACGGCGCCCCTCCGCATGAGTGAGGCCCCGGCGCCCCCTCGCGCCGCGCCCGGTGCACCGGTCCTTTGGGCGAGGGCCGCCGCGTTCTGGCTCGGCATGGCGGCATCCACGGTGTTCTTCTCGCTGACCGGGCTGCTGACCGCGCCGCTGCCCTTCCGCGCCCGCTACGCCTGGATCAGCCTGTGGTCGGGCTTCAACGTGGCCTGGCTGCGCCTGACCTGTGGAGTGCGTTACCGCGTGGAGGGCGCGTGGAACCTCCCCTCGGGCGGCGCCGTCATCCTGGCCAAGCACCAGTCGACCTGGGAGACCCTGTTCCTGAGCTGGTATTTCCGCCCCCAGGCACAGGTGGTCAAGCGCGAGCTGCTGCGGATTCCCTTCTTCGGCTGGGGCTTCGCGCTGCTCGAGCCGGTTGCGATCGAACGCAAGGCCGGCCGCCACGCGCTGCGCCAGCTCATCGAGCAGGGCCGGGCGCGCCTCGAGGACGGACGCTGGGTGCTGGTGTTCCCCGAGGGCCATCGCATGCCCCCCGGGGTGACCGGACGCTACCACCTCGGCGGGGCCAAGCTGGCCGAGCGCACGGGCTACCCGGTCGTGCCGATCGCGCACAACGCCGGGACCTTCTGGCCCCGGGGCAGCTTCCTGAAGTACCCGGGCACCGTCCGCGTGGTCATCGGCCCCCTCATCGACCCGAAGGGCCGCAGCGCGGAGGGGATCAACGCCGAGGCCAAACGCTGGATCGAGGCCGAGGTGGCTGCGCTCGAGGGCCGATCCGCGACACCGCCGGAAAGGGATCAGGGCGCCGACGGCCTCCAAATGTGACGCGCGTCCCAATTCCGCGATCGGCGGTCGACAAGAGCCTAAAGGCTGGCAGCCGGCGTTCCGCTATTCCCATTTGGGGCTTAGGGTGATCCCCGACAACAGCAACCCCCGCCAGGGAGGATCCGCATGAGCGCTCGTCTACCGTTGCTGGCCGTCGTGTGCGTCGGTGCGGCGCTGCTCGGCGCCTGCGCGTCGGTGCCCAACCACCGGGTCCACCAGACCCTGCTCGAGGGCCGGGCCTCGGCCCCCGAGCGCATGGTGCTGCTGCCCGTCGACATCGAGGTCTCGGAGATCTCGGCGGGCGGGGTCGAGGAAGAGGTCCCGGCCTGGAGCGAGGCCGCGACCGAGAACGTCGAGCGGGCCCTGCAGGGCTACGCGGCGGGGCGCGACTCCATGAGCCTGGTCGAGGCCCCGACGCTCAGCCGGGAGGAGCGCCGCCGCGTCGAGGAGCACCTCGCCCTCTACGACGTCGTCGGCGGCAACGCCTTCCGCTACACCAACCTCCCGGTCGCGGCGTGGCGGCACAAGATCCGCGAGTTCGACTACACCCTCGGCTCGGGGCTCGCCTTCCTGCGCGAGAAGACCGGGGCCGAGGCGGCGGTCGTCGTCATCGGCTCCGATCAGATCTCCTCCTCCGGGCGCAAGGCGCTCATGGTCGTCGGCGCCGTCGCGGGCGTGGAGGTGCAGAAGGGGACGTCTTTCTTGTCGGCGGGCGTGATCGACCTGCGCACGGGCAACCTCCTGTGGCTGAACTACGCCGCCGACTACGGCGGCCGTGATCTTCGCAAGGCAGAGGATGCGACCGCCATGGTGAACGGCATGCTCTCGAGCTATCCCGGCGTCGAGGCGTTCGACGTCGCGGAGGTGGGGAGATAAACCGGGCATGCGCCGCGGATTACCCCTCCTCGCCCTCCTCACCGCGCTCGGCGGCTGCGCCACCCAGCCCGTGACGCCCATCGGGGACGCTGCGGACGTCGGGACGCTCAGCGGCGAGGAGACGCGGTTGTGGAACCAGGCCGAGGAGTTCGATCAGGCGCTCGTGCGCAGCGGGAAGCTGCACCGGGATGATGCCCTCGAGACCTACGTGCAGACGGTGATGGACGGCCTGTATCCCGAGCTCGACGGCGCGGTGCGCGTCCACATCGTGCGCTCGCCGACGTTGAATGCCTTCGCGCTCCCCAACGGCAGCATCTACGTGCATCTGGGGCTGCTGGCGCGGCTCGAGAACGAGGCGCAGCTCGCGACCGTCCTTGCCCACGAGGCCGGGCATTTCGTAGACAAGCACGCGCTGCGACAACGCCGCAACGTCAAAACGTCCACCGCCTTCGCGGCGAGCGTGGGAATGGTCGGGATCCCCCTGGTCGGAGAGGTGCTCGCCGTCTCGTCGATCTACGGCTACTCCCGCGACCTCGAGCGCGACGCCGACGCCATCGCCTACGAGCGGCTCGCCGGGGCGGGCTACCGCACGGCGGAGGCGGTGCGCGTGTTCGAGCATCTCGCCGCCGAGGTGGAAGCGCTCGATGTCGACGAGCCCTATTTCTTCTCTTCGCACCCTCGGCTGCAGGAGCGCATCGAGACTTTCGAGCGTTTGGCCGAGGGGCCCGCGGCTCGCGACGGGCGCGTGGCCGCGGGGCGTTACTTGCAGGCCACCGCCGAGGCGCGGGTCGAGTGCCTGCGGTTGGATCTCTCGATGAATCGACACGAGAGCGTGCTCCTGGCGCTGCAGCGCGAGGACACGGATGCGCGCTACCCGGCCCATTACCCCTACTATCTCGGCGAGGCCTTCCGCAAGCGCGGCGCCGACGGCGACCGGGCGCGCGCGGCGCAGGCCTACCGGCGGGCCGTCCGCACGGCCCCCGATTTCGCGCCCAGCTATCGGGCGCTCGGCGTGCACCATCTCAAGGCGGGCGACTACGGCAAGGCGCGCCGATTCCTGAAGGCTTATCTCCAACGGGCCCCGCAAGCGCCCGACCGCGGCTACGTCGAGCAGTACCTCCGGCAGGCGAAGAACAAGGAGAACGCGGGATGAAACGTATATTGGTGCTGTGCACGGTTTTCGTCGCCCTCGCCGGTTGCGCCACATGGATGCGCGTCGATCAACGCACCACCGTGCAGCCAGACAACCGCTACCGTGTCGAGCTGCCCAAGGGCTGGGTCTGGGTCAAGCCCGGGGAGGCGGATATCGTGGTAAGCCGCGACGGGCTGGACATCCAGCGGATCGTCATCCGCCACGACCCGCTGGCGAACGCCTACGTGAAGCTGGACAAGAAGGCGCACCCGGGCATGCTGCCTTCCGAGCTGGCGGAGCTCGAGATCGCCGACATCAAGAGCCATGACGGGATGGAGACGGTGGAGGTGGTCGAGAACGCGCCCGCGAGCGTGGGCGGTCACGAGGGCTACCGGCTGCATCTCGCCTATCGCAACGCCGGCGGGCTGCGTTACGAGCGGGTCGTCTACGGGTGCGTCACGCGCGACGGGCTGTTCACCCTGTTCTACGACGCCCCCAGCCTGCACTACTTCCAGCGCGACCTGGCGCAGTTCGAGCGGGTGGTGAAATCGTTCCGGCCGGCGGGCGCGCGCCACGCCGCCGCGCGCGGGGACGGACGCCTGGTGTGGCTGGAGCTGAACTGATGCCCTCGTGGACCCGAGCCCGGCGCGGCGGCGGCAATCGGTTGCTGCTGGTGGCGCTTCTCGGCGGGGCGGCGCTCGCCGCCGGCTGCGCGCGGATGCCGTCATCGAGCGCCGGCGAGGTGGTGGTGGAGCGCGGCGGAACCCGGGTCGAGGTCCGTTTCAGCGAGGGCGATCGAGCGCTCATCCACCGCTACTACCGCGACCGGTTACCCCCGGGGCTCGCCAAGCGCGACCGCCTGCCGCCGGGACTGCGCCGCCAGGTCCACCGGCGTGGCCGGTTGCCCCCGGGCCTGGAGCGCCGGCGGCTACCGCATGAGCTCGAGCGCCGGCTCTCCCGGCTCCCCGAGGGCTACGTGCGCGTGCAGGTGGGCGCGGACGTGGTGCTGATGGACGCCCAGGCGCGCGTTGTCGTGGACGTGGTCCGCGGCATCTACGACTAGGGCCTGGGTAAAAACCGGCCGACCGCCGAGCTCACCGGGAAGACCTTCTTGCTTGAATCGAGACGCCGAAACCTTGGTGCTCTCGGCGGCTTGGCGGTGGGGTTTTATAAGATAGACTTTATAAAACAGCTAATTATGAACCCTCAAACGTCCAGGTGGGCGACGTCCAGGGCGTTGCTCTCGATGAACTCGCGACGGGGCTCGACCTGATCTCCCATTAGGGTGGTGAAGATCTGGTCGGCGGCGACCGCGTCCTCGATCTTGACCTGCAACAGCCGCCGCGTGTCGGGGTTCATCGTCGTCTCCCACAGCTGGTCCGGGTTCATCTCGCCGAGGCCCTTGTAGCGCTGGATGTGCTGGCCGCGCTTGGCCTCCTCCATCAGCCACTCCACGGCCTCCGTAAAGGTCGCCACGGCGTGGCGCTTCTCGCCCCGCCGGACGTAGGCGCCGTCGCCGATCAGCCCCTCGAGCTGGGCACCGAGCTCGGTCATCCTCTGGTACTCCACCGAGTCGAAGAACTCGCTCGACAGGGTGGTGGTGCGAGTGATGCCGTGCGTGCGCCGCCGCACGCGGGCGACGAAGGTCTCGCTGCCGGACCCGAAATCGAGCTCGACATCGTAGTGCATCCCCGCGGCCAGCCCGGCGTTCAGGCGCCGCTGGAGCTCGTCGAACCACTCGCCGACGCGTCGCTTGTCGATGACGCTCGCGGCATCGAGCGCCGGCATGTAGATCATCGTCTTGAGCATGGCCGCGTCGTAGCGACGGGACATGCGCTCGATGCTCCCCATCACCGCCATGTACGTGTGGACGAGGTTCTCCAGGCCCGGGCCTTTCAGGGGCGGGGCGTCGGGGGCGATGTGCAGCGCAGCGTTGTCGAGCGCGAGCTGCACCAAGTAGCCGTTGAGCTCGGACTCGTCCTTGACGTACTGCTCCTGCTTGCCCTTCTTGACCTTGAAGAGGGGCGGCTGCGCGATGTAGACGTAGCCGCGCTCGATCAGCTGGGGCATCTGCCGGTAGAAGAACGTGAGCAGCAGCGTGCGGATGTGGGAGCCGTCCACGTCCGCGTCGGTCATGATGATGATGCGGTGATAGCGCAGCTTGTCGGGGTTGAACTCCTCCTTGCCGATGCCGCAGCCGAGCGCGGTGATCAGGGTGCCGACCTCGGCCGAGGACAGCATCTTGTCGAAGCGCGCCTTCTCGACGTTGAGAATCTTGCCTTTCAGCGGCAGCACGGCCTGGTAGCGCCGATCGCGGCCCTGCTTGGCCGAGCCACCCGCCGAGTCGCCCTCCACCACGAAGAGCTCCGAGACCGAGGGGGCCTTCTCCTGGCAGTCCGCGAGCTTACCCGGCAGGCCCGCGACATCCAGCGCGCCTTTGCGGCGGGTCATCTCGCGCGCTTTGCGTGCAGCCTCCCGCGCCCGGGCAGCATCGATCACCTTGGCTGTGATCGCCCGGGCGTCGGGCGGGCTCTCCTGGAGAAAATCGTAGAACGCCTCGGCCATCGCCGACTCGACGGCCCCCTTGACCTCGGAGGACACCAGCTTGTCCTTGGTCTGGGAGGAGAATTTGGGGTCGGGCACCTTGACCGACACCACGGCGGTCAGCCCCTCGCGGGCATCATCGCCGGTGGTGGTCGCCTTGGCCTTCTTGTTCAGGCCCTCGGCCTCGATGTAATGGTTGAGGGTCCGCGTCAGGGCGGCCCGGAAGCCGGCCAGGTGGGTGCCGCCATCGCGCTGCGGAATGTTGTTGGTGAAGCAGAAGATGTTCTCCTGGTAGGAGTCGTTCCACTGCATGGCGATCTCAACCCCGATGCCCTCGCGCTCGATCATCAGATAGAACACCGAGGGGTGGATCGGCGTCTTGTTGCGATTGAGGTGCTCGACGAAGGCGCGGATGCCGCCCTGGTACTCGAACACGTCCTCCTTGCCGGTGCGCTCGTCGAGCAGCTTGATGCGCACGCCGGAGTTCAGGAACGACAGCTCGCGCAGCCGCCGGGCGAGGATGTCGTAGTGGAACTCGATATTCGAGAAGGTCCGACCGCTGGGCCTGAAGCGTAGCTCGGTGCCCATCTGGTCGGTGTCGCCGATGACCGTCAGCGGCCCGGTGGGCGCGCCGTGGGCGTACTCCTGCTGGTAAATGTGACCGTCGCGCCGGATGGTCAGGCGCAGGGTCTCCGACAGAGCGTTGACGACCGAGATGCCCACCCCGTGGAGGCCTCCGGCGACCTTGTAGGAGTTATCATCGAATTTTCCACCGGCGTGCAGGGTGGTCATGATCACCTCGGCCGCCGACCGACCCTCATCGTGGTGCATGTCCACCGGGATCCCGCGGCCGTTGTCGATGACGCTGATCGACTCGTCGCTGTGGATCAGGACGCTGATCTCAGAGCAGTACCCCGCAAGGGCCTCGTCAATGGAGTTGTCCACGGCCTCGAAGACCATGTGATGGAGCCCGGTGCCGTCCTCGGTGTCGCCGATGTACATCCCGGGGCGACGACGGACGGCGTCGAGACCCTTGAGGACCTTGATGCTCGAGGAGGTATAGCTGCGCTGGTCGTTCATAGTGCGGCTCTGCCGTGAAAACGGCTCATTATACCATTTCTATGACGGTCCCTTGTTCCACGTGGAACCGTTTGACCTCCCCCCAGCCCTCCGGGGCCAGGGTCCCGGGCTCGAGCGCGGTCACGAATACCTGGGTGTCGAGGTCCCGGAGCATGGCGAGCAGCGCCTCTCGGTGCCGGACGTCGAGCTCGGCCGGCAGATCGTCCACCAGGAACAAGCAGGGCCGGCCGCTGCGGCTGGTATAGAGGGCCGCTTGGGCGAGGAGCAGGCTCGCGGCGAGGGCCTTCTGCTGGCCCCGCGAAACCGTGTGCTGCGCCGGAACCCCGTTGATCCTGATCCCGAGATCCGCGCGATGGGGGCCGGATCGGGTGAACCCCAGCTCGCTGTCACGGCCCCGGGCGTCCTCCAGCACTTCGGCCAATGGCCGGCCGGCGGGCCAGCCCCGATCGTAGGTCAGGCTCACCCGCAGGGATCCGAGAGTCCGAGTCACGACCTCGGGCAGAAACCCCCCCAGCTCAGCCAGATAGGCTTGGCGGAAGCGATCAATGGCCGCCCCGGTCTCACCCAGCTCGCGTTCCCACGGAGCCAGGATCTCGGAGCCTGTTCTTAGCGCCTGATTGCGCTGGCGCAGAGCGCGCCGATAGCGCCGCCAGATCGCATGGAATGCCTGTTCCACGTGGAACACGCCCCAGTCGAGATATTGCCGGCGACGCTCCGGCCCTGCCTCCAGGAGACGATGGCTGTCAGGATTGATCACCTGCAACGGGAGCCACTCGGCGAGCTCGGACGCTCCCTTGACGTCCTCGCCGCCGATCCTAAGCGCCGGCCGGCCCCTCTCGTAGCCGACGCCCAGCCACAGGCTGCCTCCCTCCGGACGGGCGACCTCCCCGGCGATGCTCGCCTGCTCGGCCCCCCACTGGACCACGTCCTCCAGTCGGCGGGCACGAAAGGACCGTGCCCGGCCGAGGATGTGCACAGCCTCGAGGACACTGGTCTTCCCCGCCGCGTTGGGGCCGGTCAGGATGTTCAGGTGGGACGCCGGCTGCAGGTCCAGGGCCGTCAGGTTGCGCACCTGACGCACCCGCAGCGACAGTAGGCGCATAGCGGCGGACTCGCCGGCGCTACAGGCGCATGGGCATGATCACCAGTCGGCCGGCGTCGCTGCCCGCCTCGCGGATCAGACAGCTGCTGTTGGGGTCGGAGAACTCCACCTCCACATGGTCGGTCCCTACCGCCCCCAGCGCATCGAGCAGGTAGGTGACGTTGAAGCCGATCTCCAGCGGCTCTCCCTCGTACTCCACCTCGATCTCCTCCTCCGCCTCCTCTTGCTCGGGGTTGTGCGCCTGGATGCGGAGGGCGCCACCCGTGAGGTTGAGCTTGACGCCGCGGTACTTCTCGTTGGAGAGAATGGACGTCCGGACCAGGGCCTGGCGGAGGATCTCGCGATCAGCGGACAAGGTCTTGTCCCCCGCCTGTGGTATGACCCGCTCATAATCGGGAAAACGGCCGTCAATTAGCTTAGAAGTGAAACAAATATCGGGCAAAGTGACTCGAACATGATTTGTCCCGACCTCCACGCGGGCCTGCGCGTCCGATTCCTCGAGCAGTCGGGAGAGCTCATGGACCCCTTTCCGAGGCACGATGACCTGCCGCGCCTCCTCCGAGTCGACCTCTGCCCCCAGCTCGCGCAGCGCCAGCCGGTGCCCGTCCGTCGCCACCGTGCGCAAGCGTCCCGAGCTCATCTCGAGCAACAGCCCGTTGAGGTAGTACCGTACGTCCTGCTGCGCCATCGCAAAGGCCGTGCGCTCGATCAGCGTCTTGAGCGCGTCCTGGGGGACGCTGAATCCCGCGACGCCGTCGATCCCCTCGATGGTAGGAAAATCGGCCGCCGGCAGGGTAAGCAGATTGAACCGGCTCTTCCCCGAGCGGATGACGGCGCGCTCACCTTGCACGGCGAAACCGATGCGGGCTTCCTCCGGCAGCGTCCGGCAGATATCCATGAACTTGCGCGCCGGCACGGTGATTTCCCCCGCCTCCTCGACATCGAAAGCCGTTCGTGCCACCAGCTCCACCTCCAGGTCAGTCGCCGTTAGGGCGATCCCTTCGCCGTCGGCGCTGATCCGGATGTTCCCCAGAATCGGGAGGGTCTGGCGCCGCTCCACCACACCGATTACCTGCTGGAGGGGCTTGAGCAGTGCCTCACGCTGGATCTCAAAGCGCATCGTGGTATTCCTGCATCACTGAATTCAAAATTAAGAATCAGAATCGTTTTGTATTCACTGTTGGGACCCGATCCATCTGGGGACGGATCCGAATAGCTCAATTATTATCAGCCTGTTATGACTCCACTGCGCTGTGGGCCGCTTATTCGGACGGACCCCGTAACCTGTGGTGATCCTGTGGATGATAATGCCCTCCGGGAGGTCTCGCGAATTTGTCCACAACTCGCCCACATCAGCTCGTCAAGGTTCTCAACAGGTTCGCGTAGTCTTCCTTGATCCGCACGTCCGCCTCTTTGAGCTCGTCGATCTTGCGGCACGCGTGCAGGACCGTGGTGTGGTCACGCCCGCCGAAGGCATCCCCGATCTCGGGAAGGCTGTGATTGGTGAGTTCCTTGGCCAGTGCCATCGCGAGCTGGCGCGGTCGGGTGATCGAGCGGCTGCGCCGGCTCGAGTGGAGATCCGCAACGCGAATTTTGTAATAGGCGGCCACGGTCTTCTGGATGTTCTCGATCGTGACCAGCTTGTCCTGCAGCGCCAACAGGTCCCGCAGGGCCTCCTTGGCAAAGTCCAGCGTGATCGTCCGCCCTGTGAAATGGGCGTTGGCGACCACCCGCCGGAGTGCGCCTTCGAGCTCACGCACGTTGGAGCGGATGCGCTTGGCGATGAAGAACGCGACCTCCGGCGGCAGCTCGACCTGCGCCTGCTGGGCCTTGCTCATCAGGATCGCCACACGCGTCTCGAGCTCCGGCGGCTCGATCGCCACCGTCAGGCCCCAGCCGAAGCGGGATTTCAGCCGCTCCTCCAGGCCTTCCACCTCCTTGGGGTAACGGTCGCAGGTGAGGATCACCTGCTGCTCGCTCTCGAGCAGCGCGTTGAAGGTGTGAAAGAATTCCTCCTGGGAGCGCTCCTTGCCTGCAAAGAACTGGATGTCGTCGATGAGCAGGGCATCGACCGTGCGATAGTAGCGCTTGAAGTCACTGATCGCATTGTGCTGCAACGCCCGGATCATATCGGCGACGAAGCGCTCCGAGTGCAGGTAGACGACTCGCGTCTTGGGCCGGCGCTGGCATATGAGGTTGCCCACCGCGTGCATCAGGTGCGTCTTGCCGAGACCGACCCCGCCGTAGATGAACAGTGGATTGTAGGCGCCGCCGGGGTTCTCTCCCACCTGGATAGAGGCGGCACGAGCCAGCTGGTTGGATTTGCCCTCGACGAAGCTGTCGAAGGTGAAGCTGGCGTTGAGGTTGGCGCCGGTGCGCGGCTCGTTCGCCACCTCGGCCGCCTCGGCTTTGGCCGCCTCGGCGGGGCCCGCGCTGCCGATCTCCAGCAGCACGCGCGGCGGGGCTTCACCTCCGACCTGCGTGATCAGCTCGCTGATGCGCTCGAAGAAATTCTCCCGCACCCGGTCGAGCACGAAGCGATTCGGCGCCAGCAGGCGCAGCGCCGAGCCCTCCTCGACTGCCTGCAACGGACGGATCCAGGTGTTGAGCTGTTGCTCGGAGAGCTCCGTCTCCAGTGAGTCGAGACAGCGGCTCCACAGCGAGGCGGGCATCAAGTCGGCTCCCCCAGCGGCGGCGTTCGGGTCGGGAAATTCAAAAAGTCTATACTCCCTGCCGCCGTCTATCCACACCCGATACGCCGCCGGCACCGGGCCCGCGCAGTTGACACATCGCCGGCTTCGACAGTATCCTTTTTTGTCTTTGCCGGGTCCTCACGGAGTGCTCGGCGTGCGATCGACGGAGCGAAGAACGGGTCATGAAGCGCACGTACCAGCCGAGCCGCATTCGCCGCAAGCGCACGCACGGCTTCCGGGCGCGCATGCGGACGAAGTCGGGCCGCGCCGTGATCAAGGCCCGCCGCAAGAAAGGGCGTGCGCGGCTCACCCCCTGACGGTGCCGGGCGGTGAGGACCGCGGCGCGCGGCACTTCTTTCCCCGCGCCGTCCGACTGACCCGGCGTCAGGAGTTCACCCGGGTTTTCCAGCGGGCCGTGCGGGTCAGCGAGGACGGGCTCACGCTCCTCGCGCGGCCCAACGGGCGAGACCATCCCCGCCTCGGCCTGGCGATCTCCCGTAAGCATGCGCGCACCATCGCGGCGCGCAACCGCGTCAAACGCGTCGTGCGGGAGAGCTTCCGCCGCCACCAGCAGCGCCTCGGCGGCCTGGACATCGTGGCCACCAGCCGGAGCGGCCTGGATCCACGGGACAAACAAGCGTTAACCGCCGTGCTCGAGCGGCTCTGGCCGGAACTGATCCAGCGATGCGAGCGTTCCTCGTCTTTTTGATCAAGGCGTACGGTTACCTGCTCAGCCCCTTCCTGGGCCACCACTGCCGGTTCCATCCGACGTGCTCGGCCTACGCCGCCACCGCCATAGCGCGCCACGGTCCGCTCAAGGGGCTCGGGCTCGCCCTGAGGCGCCTCGCCCGATGCCATCCGTGGCATCCCGGCGGCCTCGACCCCGTCCCCGACGAGGCGAGCGATCCCCATGGATAATCCGCGCCTGCTGCTGGTGATCGCGCTGCTCGCCGTCCTGTGGCTGATCTGGCTGGCCTGGGAGCAGGACTACGGTGCTCGACCCGCCCCCGAGGGCGCCGCCGCCCCTGAGGCCCCGGCCGCGGTCACCCCGCAGGACGTGCCCGAGGTGCCGGCCGCGCAGGCGCCCACCGGCGCGAAGCCCGCGGAGGCGGAGCCCGGCCCTTCGCGGGAGCGGGCGCTGGAGACGGCCACCCGCATCCGGGTCCGCACGGACGTGCTGGATGTGGAGATCGATACGGTCGGCGGCGATCTGCGCCGCGTCGAGCTGCCGCGGTACCCGGTCTCGATAGAGGAGCCCGAGACCCCGATACGCCTGATGAACGACGGGGGCGCGGGGCTGTTCGTCGCGCAGTCGGGCCTGCTTGCCGAGGCGGGGCCCAACCACCACGCGGTCTACGAGGCGGAGCGCACCGAGTACCGGCTGGGGGGCGGCCAGGACGCCCTCGAGGTGCGACTGCGGTGGCGCGGCGCGGGTCTGGAGGTCCTCAAGGTCTATACCTTCCGTCGCGGCGAGTACTTGATCGGCGTGCGCCACGAGATCCGCAACACCCGCAACGACCGCCCCTGGGAGGGCCGGCTCTACTCGCAGCTCCAGCGCGCCGCGCGCGCGCAGGACGGCGACTTTCTCACCGGCTCGCGCGCGTACTTCGGTGGCGCAATCTACGAGACCGAGGACGGCGGCATGGACAAGATCGACTACGAAGAGATCGAGAGCGAGACCTTGAGCCGGGATATCCGCGGCGGCTGGGCAGCGATGGTCCAGCACTACTTCGTGGGGGCCTGGGTGCCGCCGCAGGACGAGCGCCACCATTACTACAGCAAGGCCTTGCCCGACAAGCGTTATGTGCTGGGTCTGGTCTCTCCCGCGCGTCGGGCGGCGCCGGGGGACACAGCGACGTTCTCCCAGCAGCTTTACGTCGGTCCGAAAGCCCAGAGCCGGCTGGCCGCCATCGCGCCGGGGCTGGAGCTGACCGTGGACTACGGATTCCTCACGATCCTCTCCAAGCCGCTGTTCATCGGCCTGAAGTGGATCCACAAGGTCGTGGGCAACTGGGGTTGGTCGATCGTGATCCTCACGATTCTGATCAAGCTCGCGTTCTACAAGCTGTCGGAGACCAGCTACCGTTCCATGGCCCAGATGCGCAAGGTCCAGCCCCGCATGCAGGCCATCAAGGAGAAGTACGGCGACGATCGCCAGCGAATGAACCAGGCGCTGATGGACCTTTATAAGAAGGAGAAGATCAACCCGCTCGGCGGCTGTTTGCCCATCCTCGTGCAGATTCCCGTGTTCATCGCGCTCTACTGGGTGCTGCTCGGGAGCGTGGAGCTCCGCCAGGCGCCATTCATGCTGTGGATCGAGGATCTCTCGACGCGGGATCCGTATTACGTCCTGCCGGTGCTGATGGGGATCTCGATGGTCATTCAGCAGCGCCTCAACCCCTCCCCGCTCGACCCCATCCAGCAAAAGATCATGATGGTGCTGCCGATCGTGTTCACCGTGTTCTTCGCCTTCTTCCCGGCGGGGCTGGTGCTCTACTGGCTCGTCAACAATGTGTTGTCCATCGCGCAGCAGTGGGTCATCGTGCGCCGCATCGAGCGCGCCCCCAGCTCGGCGTGACCCAGCCTTTAGGCGCTTGAGGCGTCAACGCGAAGGACGCCAAGGCGCAAAGGACGCCAAGAAGATGACTTGTCTTTTGGTCATCGGAATTGGAGACCGTGGTCGGAACACGGAGACCGCCGGGGGACCTTATGGGCTCACGACGTCCACGCCGCACGCCTTGGCGTGCCGGCAACGGGATCGTCGCCGTGCGGAGCGTGCCGATCTCGGGGTGTGGCTTGTCACCCCGGTCGCCGACCGGCCCGCCATGCCCGACAACGCAACAGCCGCTCTTCGCGTCCTTTGCGTCTTTGCGCTCTTGGCGTTGGATTCGTACGTCGCCGAGTGAAGAACATGGACGAGGGGGACACCATAGCGGCGGTGGCCACGCCCCCCGGGCGCGGAGGCGTGGGGATCGTCCGGGTGTCCGGCCCGGCCGCGCGCGCCATCGCCGAGGCCGTGCTGGGCGGCGTGCCGCCCGCCCGGCGGGCGCTCTACCGCGCGTTTCGCGACGCGACCGGCGAGGTCCTCGACCGCGGGCTGGCGCTCTATTTCCCCGCCCCCGGCTCGTTCACGGGCGAGGACGTGCTCGAGCTCCACGGCCACGGCGGTCCAGTGGTGATGGACCGGCTGCTGCGCGGCGTGCTCGCGGCGGGCGCGCGCCCGGCCCGCCCGGGTGAGTTCAGCCAGCGCGCGTTTCTGAACGATCGGATGGACCTCGCGCAGGCCGAGGCGGTGGCCGACCTGATCGACAGCGGCACCGAGGATGCCGCCCGTGCCGCGGTGCATTCGCTCGAAGGCGCCCTCTCACGGGAGGTCCGGGCGGTGGTCGAGGGGCTGGCCGCGCTGCGGACCTTCGTGGAGGGGGCGATCGACTTTCCCGACGACGACGTGGATTTCCTGGACGACCCCGAGGTTCGCGCACGGCTCGATGCGCTCATCGCGCGGCTCACCGCCGTCCACGACACCGCGCGACAGGGCGCGCTGCTGCGCGAGGGGATGACGGTGGTCATCGCCGGGCGGCCCAACGTGGGCAAGTCCAGCTTGCTGAACGCCCTCGCCGGACGCGACACGGCCATCGTCACCGAGGTGGCGGGCACCACCCGCGACTTGCTGCGCGAGCACATCGAGCTCGACGGCCTGCCGGTGCATGTGATCGACACCGCCGGCCTGCGCGAGCGCGCCGAGCGGGTCGAGCAGGAGGGTATCCGGCGCGCGTGGGATGCCATCGCCGGCGCCGACCGGCTGCTGCTCGTCATCGAGGACACGGTCGGGCTGGGCGCCGAAGAGGACGCGATTCTGGCCCGGCTGCCCGAGGTGCTTCCGCGCACCGTGGTGCGCAACAAGATCGATTTGAGCGGCGCGCCGCCCGGCGAGCGCCCCGGACGGCTGGGCCCGGAGCTGGGCGTGTCGGCGACCGCCGGGGCCGGTCTCGACGAGCTGCGCGCGCATCTCAAGGACGTCATGGATTACCGTGCCCCGGAGGCCGGCCGGTTCATGGCGCGTCGGCGCCACGTCGGGGCGCTCGAGCGCGCGCGCGCGCACCTGCGCGCCGGCCGCGAGCAGCTCGTGCGCCACTCCGCGGGGGACCTTCTCGCCGAGGAGCTGCGCGGCGCGCAGCAGGCGCTCGGCGAGATCACCGGCGAGGTCACCACCGAGGACCTCCTCGGGCGCATCTTCTCCACATTCTGCATCGGCAAATAGCCGCGTACGGCTCTCAACGCAAAGGACGCGGAGAACGACTTAAATGTTATTGGGCATGCCGGCCCTGTCGGCGAGCGGGATGATGATCCATCTCCGGAGCTCGCCTCGCTCGGGAAGGCAACGATTCCGTTGCGAGCACACCGGGACGCACGACAGGCACCGAGGCGGTGGAAGGCGTGAGCTATAAGATCCGCCACAGTCTCCGGATCCTGTCTGTGGTCTCTGATTCCGATGATAAAAAATAACTTGTCTTCTTTGCGTCCTTTGCGTTGAAACGCCGACGCCGATCCAGGCCCCGGGCGCCATCCCCGGCGCAACCGTAGTACAATGCCGCACCGAAGCAGTCAGACAGACGGGATCATGGTGGAAGGCGAGCGTTACGAGGTGATCGTGGTCGGCGGCGGGCACGCCGGGACGGAGGCGGCGCTCGCGGCGGCGCGCAGCGGGGCGCGCACGCTGCTGCTGACCCACAACATCGACACCCTGGGGCAGATGAGCTGCAACCCGGCCATCGGCGGCATCGGCAAGGGCCACCTGGTCAAGGAGATCGATGCCCTCGGCGGCGTGATGGCGCGGGCCGCCGACCGGGCGGGCATCCAGTTCCGGATCCTCAACGCGCGCAAGGGCCCGGCGGTGCGCGCCACCCGCGCGCAGTGTGACCGCACGCTGTACAAGCGAGCCGTGCGCGCCGCGCTGGAGCATGAGCCCGACCTCGCGGTGTTCCAGCAGGCGGTTGACGACCTCATCGTCGAGGGCGGTCGGGTCGCGGGCGTCGTCACGCAGATGGGGCTGCGCCTGCGAGCCCAGGCCGTGGTGCTCACGGTGGGCACCTTCCTCGGCGGGCGCATCCACGTCGGGCTGGCGAATCACCAGGGCGGTCGCGCCGGGGACCCGCCGGCCAACGCGCTCGCGCGCCGGCTGCGCGAGCTGCCGTTTCGCGTGGACCGGCTGAAGACCGGCACACCGCCGCGCATCGACGGCCGCACCATCGACTACGGCGCGCTCGCCGTCCAGCCGGGCGACGAGCCGGTGCCGGTGTTCTCCTTCCTCGGGGCGGCGGACGAGCATCCGCGTCAGGTCCGCTGCCACGTCGCCGAGACCAACCCGCGCACGCACGAGATCATCCGTGCGGCCCTCGATCGCTCGCCGATGTACTCCGGCGTGATCGAGGGCGTCGGGCCGCGGTACTGCCCCTCGATCGAGGACAAGGTCGTGCGCTTCGCCGATCGCGACGCCCATCAGGTGTTCGTCGAGCCCGAGGGGCTCGACACCCACGAGGTCTACCCCAACGGCATCTCGACCAGCCTGCCCTTCGACGTCCAGCACGCGCTGGTGCGCTCCATGCGGGGTTTCGAGCGCGCGCATCTCACCCGTCCCGGCTACGCCATCGAGTACGACTTTTTCGATCCCCGGGACCTCGAGCACTCGCTGGAGACCCGCCACCTGCCGGGCCTGTTCTTCGCCGGTCAGATCAACGGCACCACCGGCTACGAGGAGGCCGCCGCCCAGGGCCTGGTCGCCGGGCTCAACGCCGCGCGCCGCGTCCAGGGGCGTGAGCCGTGGTGCCCGCGCCGCGACGAGGCGTATATCGGTGTGCTCATCGACGACCTCGTCACCCGCGGCACCGCCGAGCCCTACCGGATGTTCACCAGCCGGGCCGAGCACCGGCTGCTGCTGCGCGAGGACAATGCGGACGAGCGCCTGACCCCGGTCGGGCGCGAGCTCGGGCTCGTCGACGAGGCGCGCCAGCGCGCCTTCACGCTCAAGCGCGAGGCGATCGCCCGCGAGGAGCGGCGGCTCGCCGAGATCCGGCTGCACCCGGGCGGTCCCCTCGACGAGGCCGCCGCTCCGGTGCTGGGCGGTCCGCTCAGCCGCGAGCAGACCGCGCTCGAGCTGCTGCGCCGGCCCGAGGCGGACTACCGGGCGTTGGTGGGGTTGCCCGGGCTCGGGCCGGGCGTGAACGTGCCCGGGGTCGGCGAGCAGGTCGAGATCCGCGCGAAATACGCCGGCTACATCGAGCGCCAACACGCCGAGATCGCGCGCACGCGCCGCCACCAGGACACGTCGCTGCCCGATGACCTCGATTACGCGGCGGTGCCGGGCCTGACCCACGAGGTGCGTGCCAGGCTCGCCGAGGCGCGGCCGCGCACCCTCGGCCAAGCGGCCCGGCTCCCCGGCGTCACGCCGGCGGCGATCTCGCTGTTGCTGATCCACCTCAAGAGGCGCGCGGGCGGCGACGGCCGCACCCGGGCCTCGGCCTGAGCCCCTTGGACGGAGCCCAGCCGGCGGCCGAGCGCCTGCGCGCCGGCCTCGACGCCCTGGGCCTGGCGCTCGCGCCCGAGGCCTGCGCGCGGTTGCTCGCCTACCTCGAGCTGCTCGCCAAGTGGAACCGCGCCTACAACCTCACCGCGGTCCGCGACCCGGCCGAGATGGTCCCGCGGCACCTGCTCGACAGCCTGTCGATCGCTCATCTCATCGAGGGCCGGCGCGTGGCCGACGTCGGCACCGGGCCGGGGCTGCCCGGGATCCCGTTGGCGATCGCCCAGCCGGATCGACACTTCGTCCTGATCGACTCCAACGCGAAGAAGACCCGCTTCGTCTTCCAGGCCCTCTCGGAGCTCGGCGTCGCCAACGCCGAGGTCGTGCGCCAGCGCGTCGAGACCTACCGCCCGCGACGGCCCTTCGACACGGTTCTGGCGCGCGCCTTCGCGCCGCTCGACCGATTGCTCGGTGCCGTCGCCCATCTGTGCGCGCCGGGCGCGCGGGTGGTGGCCATGAGGGGCGCCCGGCCCGAAGGCGAGCTCGAGGGCCTCCCCGCCGGGTTCGAGCTGCGCGGCGTCGAGCCGCTGCGGGTGCCCGGCCTGGAAGGGGAGCGGTGCGCGCTGTTGATTGCGCGGACCGGCGGGCGGGGGCAGGATAAAGGCCCATGAGCCGCACCATCGCAGTCGCCAACCAGAAAGGCGGGGTCGGCAAGACCACCACTTGCATCAATCTGGCCGCCTCGCTCGCCGCCACGCGCCGCCGCGTGCTGCTCGTCGACGTCGACCCCCAAGGCAACGCCACGACCGGTTGCGGGCTGGATAAGTACCAATTGGAATGCAGCGCCTACGACGTGCTCGCCGGAGGGGCCGGCGCGCCCGACGCGTTGGTGCGTCTCGACAAGCCGGGGTTCACGCTGTTACCCGCCAACGGCGACCTCACCGCCGCAGAGGTCGACCTGATGAGCGCCTCCGGCCGTGAGACACGCCTGCGCTACGCGCTCGAGCGGGTCCGCCGCGACTACGACTTCGTCCTCGTCGATTGCCCTCCGGCTCTCAACATGCTCACCGTCAACGCCATGGTCGCCGCGCACGGCCTGCTGATCCCGATGCAGTGTGAGTACTATGCCCTCGAAGGCCTCACGGCCCTGCTCGATACCGTGGAGAAGGTGCGCCAGCGCGCGAACCCGGGGCTGGAGATCGAAGGGATCCTCCGCACCATGTTCGATCCGCGCAACAACCTCGCCAACGAGGTCTCCGGCCAGCTCATCCTGCACTTCGGCGACCGGGTGTATCGCACCGTCATCCCGCGCAACGTGCGTCTGGCCGAGGCGCCCAGCCACGGGATGCCGACCTTGCTGTATGATAGGAGCTCGCGCGGCGCGCTGGCCTATCTCGCGCTCGCCGGCGAGATGCTGCGGCGCGAGGCGCGCCGCACCGAGGCTCAGGGGGCGACGGGTTGAGCCCCGCGATGCCTCCAGGCACGTGCACGCCCCCGGCGGGAGAACGGTAGCGATGGCGGCGAAACGACGTGGGCTGGGACGAGGGCTCGACGCCCTGCTCGGCGGCGAGGTCCCCCTCAGCGAGGCGGGCGCCGTGCCGGCGGAAGGAGGCGAGCTGCGCCAGCTTCCGGTGGATCTCGTCCAGCGCGGGCGGTACCAGCCTCGCAAGGAGATCCACACCGAGGACCTCGGCGACCTCGCCGACTCGATTCGGGCCCAGGGCGTGGTGCAACCGGTGGTGGTCCGCCCCGTGGGCGAGGGGCGCTTCGAGCTGATTGCAGGCGAGCGGCGTTGGCGCGCGGCGCAGCTCGCCGGCCTGCACGAGATCCCGGCGGTGGTTCGCGAGGTCCCCGACCAGGCCGCCGTGGCCATGGCGCTCATCGAGAACATCCAGCGGGAGAATCTCAATCCCCTGGAGGAGGCGGCGGCGCTCAAGCGCCTGATCGAGGAGTTTGGGCTCACCCACCAGGCCACCGCGGAGGCCGTGGGGCGCTCGCGCGTGGCGGTCACCAACCTGCTGCGTCTGCTCGAGCTCAACGACGACGTCAAGGAGGCGGTCGAGCGGGGCGAGCTCGAGATGGGGCACGCCCGCTGCCTGCTGGCGCTGCGAGGCTCGATCCAGAGCGATGCCGCCAGGCGCGTGATCGCCAAGGGGCTGTCGGTACGCGAGACCGAGCGTCTGGTGCAGCGTTTGCAGCGCGAGCGCGATGCGCCCGCCAAGCCGGCCCCGGCCGAGGATCCCGATATTCGGGAGCTCCGCGAGCGGCTCGCGGAGAAGCTCGCCGCGCGGGTCGAGATCCGCCACGGGACGGGCGGCAAGGGCACGCTGGTCATCCACTACAACAGCCTCGACGAGCTCGACGGGATCCTGGGCCACATTCGCTGAGCGCAGCGTGACGCCCGCCGCGTAGTTGACCCTGTTCCCCCGAGTCTTTATACTGCGCGCCGCCTGTTGAGGGGGGTCGCCGTTTTATCCCGGTGCGCCGCGAGGCGGCGCCGTCGTTGGCCGGGCCTGCGCCACGAGACCTGGCACCTATGCGCGACGGCATTCGAAGCGTGCTCCTCACTCAGGCGGTGCTGGTGGTGGTCGTGGCCGCTGTCTACCTGTTCCTCGGAACGGAGCGGGCCGCGCTCTCGGCCCTCTACGGCGGCGGCGTCGCGGTGGCCAACGCGCTGCTCCTGGCGCAGCGCCTGCAGCGAGCGGGCGAGGCGGCCCGGCAGGACGCCGGTCGCGGCACCGCCATGCTGTATCTCGGTGCGGTGCAGCGCCTCGTCGTGACCCTGGTCGGTCTGGGCGTCGGCATGGGGTTCCTGGGGCTCGATCCCCTACCCATGGTCATCGCCTTCGCCCTCGCGCACGCCGGGTATCTGCTCGCGGGCCCGAGCGCCACGGGGACCGCGAGCTGACGCCCGCGCCCGATCACCCTAAGGCTATGCCCGTGCGCCCGCGCCCCACGCCCGGGCCCTGTCGGCGGTGCAGGGCCTCGTGGTGCGTCCGGCGGCGACGCCGGTCACCGGGCAGGGATTCGAATCGACGAACATGCGAGCGGAGACCGCGGTGAACGCAACGCCAGGCGCATCGGCGACCGACAAGCCCGTCGAGTACATCAATCACCACCTCACCAACCTCGGCGTGGGTGAGGGGTTTTGGACGCTGCACATCGACACCCTGTTCTTCGGCGCGGTGCTGGCGCTGCTGCTGATCATCATCGCCTGGTTCGTCGGCCGCTCGCTGGACCCGGACAAGCCCGGCCCCATGCAGAATTTCCTCGAGAGCCTGGTCGAGTTCACCAACTCCCAGGTCGACGAGACCTTCCCGGTGCACAATCCGCTGGTCGGGCCGCTGGCCCTGACCATATTCGTGTGGGTGTTCCTCATGAACGCCATGGATCTCGTGCCGGTCGATCTTCTGCCCAAGGCGGCCAGCATGCTGGGCGTGCACTCTCTGAAGGTGGTGCCGACGACGGACCTGTCGACGACGTTCGGCCTGAGCCTGAGCGTCTTCGCGCTCGTTATTTATTACAACGTCAAGATCAAGGGGGCGTGGGGCTACGCCAAGACCTTCCTCTTCCATCCGTTCGGGAAGTGGTTCGTCCCCTTCAACATGCTCATGACCGCCGTCGAGGAGATCGCCAAGCCGCTGAGCCTCGCGCTGCGACTCTTCGGCAACATGTTCGCCGGCGAGCTGGTCTTCGTCCTGATCGCATTGCTGCCGTGGTGGATCATCTGGGCCCCGGGAACCGCCTGGGCGATTTTCCACATTCTCGTGATCACCCTGCAGGCGTTCATCTTCATGGTGCTGACGATCGTGTATCTCAGCATGGCCCATGAGGAGGCGCACTGACGCTGCGGCCGCCGCCCGGTTCGTCCTAGGATTGAGCTGACAACTATATATTTATGCGTTAGGAGACGAGGCCGATGAACCCAGAAGCCATCGCACTGATCTACTCCTACACCGCGCTCGGTGTAGGCATCATCCTGGCCGCCGCGGGGTTGGGCTCCGCGCTCGGCTGGGGTCTGATCTGCTCGAAGTACATGGAGGGCGTGGCGCGCCAGCCCGAGATGATGCCGACGCTCCGTGTGCAGATGTTCATCACCGCCGGGCTGATGGAGTCGTTCCCCTTCATCGTCCTGGCGTTCGCGATGTGGTTCGTCTTCGCGAACCCGTTCATCGCCTCGGCCACGGCGGCGGCCGGCGGCGGCTGAGCAACCGCCGACCGCGGACTCCGGTCCCGGCCCCATGCCCACGACGGAGGGTTAGGTCGTGAACGTAACGGCTACGCTGATCGGCCAGATGATCACTTTCGCGATTCTGGTCTGGTTCGTGAATCGTTTTCTTTGGGTGCCGATGACCCGCATGCTCGAGGAGCGCAAACGGCGCGTCGCCGACGGCCTGGCGGCGGCCGAGCGGGGCCGGCGCGAGCAGGAGCTCGCCGAGCAGCGCGCCAAGGAGCAGCTGCACAAGGCCAAGGAAGAGGCGGCCGAGGTCATCGCCCACGCGCAGCGGCGGGCGAGTGAGATCATCGAGGAAGCGAAGGACAGCGCCCGCGCCGAGGGCGAGCGGATCATCAGCGCCGCCCGGGCCGAGGTCGACCAGGAGGTCAACCGCGCCCGCGAGCAGCTGCGCGCCCAGGTCGCGCAGCTCGCCGTTCAGGGTGCCGAGCGCATCCTCGAGCGTGAGGTCACCGACCGGGACCACGGCGCCATGATCGACAAGCTGGTCGCTCAGATATAGGTAATACATGAGCGAGATCGCCGCACAGGCCCGCCCCTACGCCCAGGCCGTCTTCAAGCGGGCGCGCGAGCGCACCGACTTCGAGGGGTGGTCGAGGATGTTGCAGACCGCCGCCCAAGTGGCCGAGGACCCGCGCGTGCGCGCGCTGATCGCCAGCCCCCGCGTGGGCTCGGAGGAGCTCGCGCGCGTGTTCCTCGACATCTGCGGGGACGCGCTCGGGGCCGAGGGGGGCAACCTGATCCGCCTGCTCGCCGAGAACGATCGGCTGGCGGCATTGCCCGATATCGCAGCTCTTTACGAGCTTCAGCGGGCCGAGGCCGAGGGCACGGTCGAGGCGCAGGTGATCAGCGCCTATCCCCTTGAGGAGCGGGCGGAGCGGCGTATCGCCGAGGCGCTCAAGAAGAGGCTCGGTCGCGAGGTCAATATCACGCAGCGCACGGACCGGGCGCTGATCGCCGGCGCCGTGGTGCGCGCGGGCGACCTGGTCATCGACGGTTCGGTACGGGGCCGGCTCGCCAGGCTGGCGAGCGCCCTGAGCCACTAAGAGGACTTCCCCATGGCAGCAGTGAATCCTTCCGAGATCAGCGAGCTCATCAAGCAGCGCATCGAGCGCTACGAGGGTGCGGCCGAGGCCCGGACCGAAGGCACGGTGGTGAGCGTCTTCGACGGCATCGTGCGCATCCACGGCCTCTCGAACGCCCTGTTCGGCGAGATGCTCGAGTTTCCCGGCGGGAGCTACGGCATGGCGCTGAACCTCGAGCGCGATTCCGTCGGCGCGGTGGTGCTCGGTCCCTACGAGCACATCACGGAGGGCGACACGGTCAAGTGCACCGGCCGGGTCTTCGAGGTGCCCGTCGGCGAGGCCCTGCTGGGGCGCGTGGTGAACTCACTCGGTGAGCCCATCGACGGGCGGGGCCCTCTCGAGACCGATCAGCACGAGCCCATCGAGAAGGTCGCGCCCGGGGTGATCACTCGCCAATCGGTGAGCCAGCCCGTCCAGACGGGCCTCAAGGCGATCGACAGCATGGTGCCCATCGGCCGCGGGCAGCGCGAGCTGATCATCGGCGACCGCCAAACGGGAAAGACGGCGGTCGCGGTCGACGCCATCATCAACCAGAAGGGCACCGGCATCAAATGCATCTACGTGGCGGTCGGTCAGAAGAACGCCTCGGTCTCCGCGGTCGTGCGCAAGCTCGAGGAGCACGGCGCGCTCGAGCATACCGTCGTGGTCAACGCCGGCGCCTCCGATCCGGCGGCGATGCAGTACATCGCGCCCTACGCCGGCTGCGCCATGGGCGAGTACTTCCGCGACCGCGGCGAGGACGCGCTCATCATCTACGACGACCTGACCAAGCAGGCCTGGGCCTACCGCCAGCTCTCGCTGCTGCTGCGCCGGCCGCCGGGGCGCGAGGCGTACCCCGGCGACGTCTTCTACCTGCACTCGCGCCTGCTCGAGCGGGCCGCCCGGGTCAACGCCGATTATGTCGAGAAGATCACCGGCGGCAAGGTGAAGGACCGCACGGGGTCGCTCACCGCCCTGCCGATCATCGAGACTCAGGCGGGCGACGTCTCCGCCTTCGTGCCGACCAACGTCATCTCGATCACCGACGGCCAGATCTACCTCGAGTCCGATCTGTTCAACGCGGGCATTCGGCCGGCCATCAACGCCGGTCTCTCGGTGTCCCGCGTAGGCGGCGCGGCCCAGACGAAGATCATCAAGAAGCTCGGCGGCAACGTCCGCCTCGCCCTCGCGCAGTATCGCGAGCTCGCCGCGTTTGCCCAGTTCGCCTCGGATCTCGACGAGGCGACCCGCCGCCAGCTCGAGCGCGGCGAGCGGGTGATGGAGCTGATGAAGCAAAGGCAGTACTCGCCCCTCACCATCGCCGAGATGGCGGTCTCGCTGTTCGCCGTGAACGAGGGGTATCTCGACGACATCGATGTGAAGAAGGTCGTCGACTTCGAGAACGCCCTGCACAGCTACATGGCGTCCAACCAGAAGGAGCTGGTCGAGAAGATCAACGAGACGGCCGACTACAACGACGAGATCGAGCAGGCCTTGCACTCGGCGCTCAAGGACTTCAAGGAGCATCATGCCTGGTGAGGCGGCTCGAACTGGCGGGTGACCGAAGATGGCTGGCGCGAAAGAAATCCGCACTAAGATCCGGAGTATCCAGAGTACTCAGAAGATCACCAAGGCCATGGAAATGGTCGCGGCGAGCAAGATGCGCAAGGCGCAGGACCGTATGCAGGCGACCCGTCCTTACGCCCAGCGCATCCGCAACGTGATCGGCCATCTGGCCCACGCTCACCCGGAGTATCGCCATCCCTATCTGAGCGAGCGCGAGCGCACGAGCCGTGTGGGCTTCATCGTCATTTCCACGGATCGGGGGCTGTGCGGCGGTCTGAACGTCAACCTGTTCCGGAGCACGCTCGGTGAGATGCGCGCGTGGGACCGGAAAGGCGCCGGCATAGACCTTTGCGCTGTCGGCCAGAAGGGTCTGGTGTTCTTCCGGCGGTTCGGCGGCCGCATTGTCGCGGAGACGACCCATTTGGGCGACCAGCCGCGCCTGCAGGACGTGATCGGCACGGTGAAGGTGATGCTTGACGCCTACACGGAGGGCAACATCGACCGCCTGTATCTCGTGTTCAATGAGTTCATCAATACCATGACGCAGCGACCGCGCATCGAGCAGCTTTTGCCGGTCGAAGCGCCCCAGGACGAACGGCTCACCCACCACTGGGATTATATCTACGAGCCGGACGCGACGGCGGTGCTCGATGACCTGCTCGTGCGTTATATCGAGTCTCTCGTCTACCAGGGGGTGGTCGAGAACGTGGCCTGCGAGATGGCCGCGCGCATGGTCGCGATGAAGAGCGCCTCGGACAACGCCGGGCAGCTCATAGATGACCTGCAGCTCGCCTACAACAAGGCGCGGCAGGCGGCGATCACCCGGGAGCTCTCGGAGATCGTCTCCGGGGCGGCGGCGGTTTGAATCGAGGCCGGCCCCAGGGCCGGCGGCATTGCCGCCCGGAAAGGGCGGCGCACCGATGGAATACGCGAGGGTTGTGACATGAGCGCAGAAGCACCTCAGGCCGCCGAGGCCTCGGTCACCGGAAAGGTCGTGCAGATCATCGGCGCGGTCATTGACGTGGAGTTCGACCCCCAGTCGGTTCCGAAGGTCTACGACGCGCTCGTGCTGGACGATCCTGACGCGGCGGGCGATCTCACGCTCGAGGTTCAGCAGGAGCTCGGCGATGGCGTCGTGCGCACCATTGCGCTCGGCTCCTCGGAAGGGCTGCGGCGCGGGCTGAAGGTCCGCAATACGGGAGCGCCGATCAGCGTGCCGGTCGGGACGACGACCCTGGGACGGATCATGAACGTCCTCGGCGACTCCGTGGACGAGAAAGGGCCCGTGGAGTCCGAGGAGCGCTGGTCCATTCATCGCCAGGCGCCGACCTACGAGGAGCAGGCGGGCACCACCGAGCTGCTCGAGACGGGCATCAAGGTGATCGACCTGCTGTGTCCCTTCGCCAAGGGCGGCAAGGTCGGCCTGTTCGGCGGCGCCGGCGTGGGCAAGACCGTCAACATGATGGAGCTGATCCGCAACATCGCGATCGAGCACGCCGGCTACTCGGTGTTCGCCGGGGTGGGCGAGCGCACGCGCGAGGGCAACGACTTCTATCACGAGATGAAGGAGTCGGACGTGCTCGACAAGGTGGCGCTGGTCTACGGCCAGATGAACGAGCCGCCGGGCAACCGGCTGCGCGTGGCGCTGACCGGCCTGACGATGGCGGAGTACTTCCGCGACGAGGGGCGCGACGTGCTCCTGTTCATCGACAACATCTATCGCTACACGCTGGCCGGCGTGGAGGTCTCGGCGCTGCTCGGCCGCATGCCCTCGGCGGTGGGCTACCAGCCGACCCTGGC
>JABAHQ010001445.1_pt2 | contig 27450 bp, 19 predicted proteins | sample 7062091 | NCBI WGS metagenome assembly JABAHQ01 (sample SAMN14534359, study PRJNA622989) | marine sediment metagenome | biome: marine biome [ENVO:00000428]; feature: marine pelagic biome [ENVO:01000023]; material: deep marine sediment [ENVO:00002113] | place: India: Gulf of Kutch | collected...
AGAGTACCTTTGCTGTAAAATATGGCCCCCTATCGTCTTTTAAATTTTGTGACCATAACATCTTGAAACACAGTAACACGCCAAGGGTGACGATAGTGATTTTAAACAATTTCATTCTATTAATCCCCCAATTTGCCATATAATTCATATTCAGAGGCATCCGTAATGCAGGCAAATGCAAAATCTCCCACATTGAGTGCCCGATCAATTGGTTCAATAATTACCTCATTATCAATTTCCGGCGAGTCCCCTTCAGTACGGCCAACGGCTGTCATATGCTTCCAGTCAATTTCATCGATTACTACCTTCACAGTGTGGCCGACTTTAGATAAATTTTTCTCTAATGATATCTTTCGTTGAATTCTCATTAGCTCTGCATATCGTTGTTGTTTAATCTGCTCTTCTAAATCTTGCAGGTGATAGGCGCTTGTATTCTCTTCATGTGAATACGTAAATACTCCCATACGATCAAACTTTAATTCCCGGATACAGTTTTTTAACGAATCAAAATCTTCCTCGGTTTCACCGGGATGTCCAACAATCAATGTCGTTCGGATAGTGAGCCCGGGAATCTTCGCTCTCGCCTGTTCAAAAATGCTGTAAATTCGCTCGGACTTTCCGCCCCGTTTCATAACTTTTAGCATGCGGTTCGTAATATGTTGGATGGGCATATCCAGATAAGGAACAACTTTTTCGCTCGCGGCAATATAATCAATTAATTTATCCTGAACCGTGGTCGGATATAGATAGTGAAGTCGAATCCATTCAATCCCGTCAATCTTTTCTAATTCAGTAAGCAACTCCACAATCTTTTGTGATTGATAAAGATCCAGGCCGTAAAATGTGGTATCCTGCGAAATCACAATCAACTCTTTTACTCCCTTTACCGCCAATGATTTCGCTTCAGCAACAATTTCAGGTATCGCTCGGCTACGATGGCGACCTCTCATCAACGGTATGGCACAGAATGCGCAGGTGTGATTGCAGCCCTCTGATATCTTTAAAAAGGCGTAATGGGAGGGTGTGCTGAGTATTCTTTTTTCGTATAGAAAATCGTGCGAACCGGTGCCTGGATAATTCAGAAAACGAAGCACATTTTCATAATCTTCGGTCCCAAAGAAGCCGTCTACCAATGGCATCTCTTTCTGCAATTCAGCGGCATATCGCTCGGAAAGACAACCACAGACAATCAATTTTTTATGCGGATTTTTTCGCTTGAGCCGCTCGGCCTCCAAAATTGCATCTACTGATTCCTGCTTTGCTATTTCGATAAACCCACAGGTGTTGATGATGAGAACATCCGCCTGTTGAGGAGAATCTACTAAGGTTGCTTCCTGAGATTGAAGCTGTCCCATTAACACCTCGGAGTCATAAGTATTTTTGGAACAACCGAGAGTAGTTATATGTATCCGGCTTTGCCCGTTTCGATTTGTGTTGATAATGTTATTTTTCTTCATATCAATATTGGGTAGTGCTTTTATTGCCAATCGTCAAACCCGACACCGTTTATATCAGAATGTCTAATCGATTAATATCATTAAAAGTTGCATGAAAAATACATCAATCCTCAAACAATCCTCTGGCGAATAAATAGGGATCAAAAGGCTGTAAGTCATCAATTTTCTCTCCCAATCCAACATATTGAATGGGTATCCCCAATTGATGGGCAATCCCGATCACGGCGCCTCCTTTAGCGGTACCATCCAGCTTGGTTAATGCAATTCCATTAACTCCAATGCTGTCAATAAATTGCCGGGCCTGACTCAGGGCATTCTGGCCGGTGGTTGCATCAAGAACCAGCAGACTGAGATGAGGCGCTTCCGGTTCGAGTTTTTTGATCACTCGAGTAATCTTTCTTAACTCTTCCATTAAATTGACCTTGGTGTGCAAGCGCCCGGCAGTATCAATAATTAACACATTTGATTTACGAGCTCGTGCCGCCTGGAGAGAATCAAACACAACTGCTGCAGGATCAGAGCCAGTCTGATGTCTGATAACATCGACATTAATTCTTTGAGCCCATTCCTCTAATTGCTCGATTGCGGCGGCTCTAAAAGTGTCTGCCGCTGACAAAAGCACCTTATTCCCCTTCTCTTGAAACCGATTCGCCAATTTGGCAATTGTGGTTGTCTTCCCAGTTCCGTTGACCCCAACAACAAAAATAATGAAGAGTGGTCCTGGTATGCCCTGTTCGCTGTAGTCGGTCGGCGGAAAAATCTTTGCTATTTCATCTTCTAAAATCTGAAACAGTTGTTCCGAATTTTCATATTTTTCGCGCTTAACTCGTTGCTTAACACCTTCAATAATAGTCTGGGCTGTTTCAACACCGACATCGCCACTAATTAAAATTTCCTCAATTTCTTCCAAAAGCTCATCATCAATTTTTCGATGCGCTTTTATCGAATAGGAAATGTTTTCAAACACTTGATTCTTGGTCTTGGCCAGGCCTTTTTTAAATTTATCAAAAAATGTGGTCATAAATTCTCCGTCGCTAACACAAATCCTATTAATTTAAGTAAATTCTTCCTCTCGCTCAAACGGTCTTATGAATAATAATCTCCCTAAAATTGTTGAAACAATTACCGCAATGACTGCTGGGATAAATATAGAGGGAGATAATAAATCAAATTTCTGTGATAGCCACAAGATTAACAGGCAAAGTTCTCCGCGTGGAAACACTCCAAAAGCCAGTAAAAGTGGAAAATCTTTCTTTCTAACTACAGTCAAACCGAATGTAAATGAAATTATCGCCAATGCGATTAAAATGTAGTTTAATAGCGGCCAAAAGGTAAACAAATATTGCCATTTGTAAACCAGATTCTGTCCGATTTCCACAAAAGGGAAAATATAAAAAAAAGTCGCAATGGGGAAAAATTTTTGTTTAACGGTGAACTCTGTGGATCCGGCTAGTGATCGAAGTAGCATTCCGGCCCATACCCCAACCAGGAGATAGGAGATGCCAACCTGAAAGCTAATATAGAAAAAGAGAAAGAATATTCCCAATTTTAGAAGCAGGGCAAAATCTTTCATCACCTTTTCGAGTAGTGAAAACAATTTATTGGTGGCCCGGGGAAAGATGACCGGTAAGATAAATAGCAGGAGAATCGCCCAATATAATATTTCTATTCTAAAATTGGTTATTGAGTAATCCTGATAGCGAAACACCAAAATAAAGACGGTAAATAAGAGTACTGCGGTAATATCTAAGATAACGCCAATCCGAATGAGATTTGTAAATGGCTTCTTAAGCCTGGGGGCAACCGGGAAATTACCGGATAAAGCATTGCCGACATTGATACTCATAAAAGCAATTATCAGAAAAATGGTCAACCAGATTTCTTTTGAACCGAGACCAAAATAACTGACGCTACCTATCCCGAGGCCGATCAGTACAATAAGGGCAAAGGCATGTAATAGAGAAATTTTATCCGCTAATTGAAAAAGTTTGATGTCAAAATTATATCCTAATTGAGTTAAAAATACCAGCAGGCCAACATATGAAAGAAGAGAGATAAGTGAATTATCTTGAAACGATTGAACAACCCCGCTTCCAAACAATTCTGACCATCCTATCAGGATACTGCCAAAAGCTACCCCGGTTAAAAGGTGGGCGATAAAATCAGCCAGCTTTAGATAGCGAACAAAACTGATGAGGATGCCATTTATGAAATACACCCCGGCTAAAAATAAAAACAGCTGAATTAATTCTTGATTAACATAAGTGGACCCAGCTTGCATCTATATTTCCCCAAGTATCGTAATCATTTTTCATTTCTCAGTTAACTCTTCAATGCCCTGCGGGAAAACACGTTACAAATTTTCGGTTTAAAATACATAGGAGTAAGGCTCAACCTTTTTATTGGATCAATGGTCAGGCATCGCCAAAAGTGGGATATTTTATCCCAAAACGCTTAAGATAGTAGAGACGGGTCACAAAAAAAGCAATTAATATTAATCCCAGAAACAAAGGAAATTTAAAACAAACGCCCAATGAAAAAAAGAAAATCCCCATCTTTAAGGTCTGGGAAGCTGTTAAGGTGGTTTGATTTTTGATGAAGCGAATATAAAAAGGGGCTACAATGAGTGAGATTGCAATTAGAAATTGATTCATCAAAACGATGCTAAACAGGAGTCCTCCTATCCAGAACAACAAACTTAACCTACAAGTATTCCCAAAGCCAAATTTTATTGGAAATGTAATTTTTGCCGTTTCGGTATCGCCTTCCATATCAGGCAGGGTGGTTAGCAGATATAAAGAAGTATTGTAGGCCAGGAATGGTAAGGAAGAATAGAGCATAAACCAACCAAATGGTCGCAATAGAAGCCAGCCTAAAACAAATGCAAACCATCCCATCACCATATTCGCCAGAAGTCCCCAAATGGGATAGCTCTTTAGTTTGAATGGGGGAAAGTTATATATATAGCCGGTAACCAGGATAAATCCGCTGTTGACAAACAGTATTTCCCATCCAATAATAATCGATACTAATAAACTTAGTACAATTAGAACAATACTTTCCCTGTATCCCTGGGAGATAGAGACCAATCCATTCCCTACCAAAAAGAGTTTATTGTTTTTGCGATCTGTGGCTATATCCTGTAACTGATTCAGTATAAAACTACCTCCCATCGCACAACCAAATGCAATCACGCACAAAATGATGGGATAATCCCACCATATGGGATTTATTTTTACAGGAGAATGAAAGAGCTGTTGTGTCTCCGATGTAGCGGTATAATAGCCTGCTAACATTGTTGCCCAGCCCGGAAAGAATAAAATCGGTCGGGAGAGGTATACATAATCAAATAATCGCAATAATAACTTCATCAATTAAAACTTCAATTCAAGAGTTAAACCGAACGGAACCGGGACCGATCCAGCCGGTTTTCCGGAAATTTCAAAAGCCTTATTAAAGCCAAACAGGTAAGCGTCTACATAGGCATCGATTAGGTTAAACACATATGCCACTCCCAAATACCAGGTGAAATCTATTCGTTTATCACGGTATGCTGAGTCTTTTTCATCCTTCCATTTATTGTGATAATAAATGATGCGCCAGGCCAGCACACCATTTAATGCCAGGGAAAAGGCTGCTTTATAGGGTCTTTCATTGTAAAGCTGTCCCCATCCAGGTAAAACTGCAGAGCGAAGCAATGCACCGTAAGGTGATTTAACGGGCTTATCGGAAAAAAGCCTGGCGGTGTCAATCTTACTTGATTTAAGGACCGTTTTGACTGTGTCTTGTTGAGCGGTCACCGGACAAATAAACCAAATAAAAGTAAAAAAGGTAAGAAGGTAAAAGGAATCACGATATTTTTTTCTCATATAAAGCAATTTTCCCAAGAACTTAATCTTATTAGCAATTATGGATTATGTTGAGTGCTTTCGGCACGATTTCTATGGTTATCTTCTTGGAGTTGAGAGATAGCAACTCCCCATCCATGTGAATGGGCATTCCATCGGCGGCTTGGGCAATCAGGTGACCGGTTTGAAGACATTGAACTTGCGGTAAATTCAGGTGCTTTCCTTTAAGCGCTTTTGGCAAATTTGTCAATATCTCTATCCGGTTCATTGCGCGAAAAATACAGATATCAAAAAGACCGTCATCCAGCTTCGCATTTGGGGTGAGATAAAATCCTCCGCCGAGGCACCTCCCGTTACCCACTGAAATCATCAACACTTTTCTGGAAATAGTCTCCCCGTTGATATCCAGATTAATCAGGCGATTTTTGTAATTCTTCAGTGCCTTCAACACCGAATACAAATAGATGAAAAATCCCCGTAACTTTTTGATCTTCATGGTCTCAATAACAACTTCCGCATCAAAGCCAATTCCCAGGCCATTGACAAAATATTTCTCTCCTGCCCTGCCGATGTCGATCATCATTGTCTCTTGTCGCCTGATAACCTCTACGGCTTTCTGGATGTTGCCGGGCAGGTTAAGCATTTTAATAAAGTCATTCCCGCTGCCGATGGGAATTATGCCCAAAGTGCAATGGCTGCCAACCAACCCATTAACAATTTCATTGATGGTTCCATCGCCACCGGCGGCGATAACAATGCTGTTCTTTTGCCGCAGTTTAATGGCAATTTGTTGTGCGTGGCCGGGTGATTCAGTTCGATAAACCTCAACTTTGCCGAGTCCGGTCTCTACAACTTTACATATTGTCGACTCTAATTTCTTACCCCTGCCCCTGCCCGCTACCGGATTTACAATCAGGTGATAGCCCATCTCTAATTACAGTCGTTAATTAAAGTGATTATTGACTTTAAGGAATTATCGCCACACATTCGGCCTCTACCAGGGCATCCTTGGGCAAACGCGCAACCTGTATCGCAGACCTTGCCGGATAATCTTCGGTAAAGAATTCCGCATACACTTCATTCAGGTGCGGATATTCGTTCATGTCGCTCAGGAAAACAGTTGTCTTAATCACGTTGTTCAAATCCGTACCGGCTGCTTTCAGTACTTCCCTCAGGTTATTGAATACCATTCGAGTTTGCTGTTTAATATCACCCTCAATCATTTGGTTGGTTTCCGGATCAAGGGCAATTTGGCCGGCAGTGTAGATAAAATTGTCCACCACAATGGCTTGATTGTAAGGGCCTACCGGAACCGGCGCCTTATCCGTTTGAATTACTGTTTTCATCAGGAATCCTTTCTGTTTTTTGATGCTACTGTTTGCTTTGGTGTTCTCCAATTAGTTGTTCTCGTTCCCCCGCGAAGCGGTGCCTTTGGCAAAAGTCCCTTTGGGACCGTAATAATTCGCGAAACTTCAGTTTCGCAGGCAGATTTAGGCATTCTCAGTATCTGGAAACAGAGTTTCCAAGGTTATTGCGTTCTTCCATAGGAACTCCTTTGGAGCAAAACCGCCTGCCCTGCCTGCAGCAGGCAGACAGGGAGTTTTGGAACGAGTTGGTGAACACTGTCATAGCTCCCCCCCACCCAAAGGGATTAGAATGCAACAGCCCTGCCTTACTTAGGGGAGCAAACTCGCTATAGGATAACTCATAGCACGGTTTTTTAATCAGAGATCGTCAGCCTGGAACGCAACTGTCTTCAAAGCTCTGCTTCGAGAATTTGCTCGCGCCTAAATATGACCATTCCGAAATTCTATTTCGCTAACTATACAATATTTCAAGATCGCCTTTGCCTTCCCGCAGAACTTCAATCTCATTAGCAAAAATTTTCAACACCGTCGATTCACCGGAATCCGGTATCGGACCGGCATCTAACATGATTTCTGCAACATGATCATATTTTTCAGCGATTTCCAGTTCAGGCTCTTGATAATCATCCGGATTCAGAGAGGTATTTAAAATCGGATGTCCCAATCCATCCACCAGCATCTGACAGGTCAGATTCTCCGGTATCCGCACGCCGATTTCTTTTTTGCGCACCAGCATCAGCTTTGGAATTTCCCGGGTTGCAGCTAAAATAATGGTATAAGGGCCCGGAAAACAACGCTTTAAAATTCTGAATTCAAAATTCGATATGCGAACATACTGAGACGCCTGTTGAATGGAATTGCAGATGATACTCATCGATTCAAATTTTGATTTGCCCTTTAACCGGTATAACCGTTCAATGGCATTTTTTTGGTAAATGCTGCACCCCAGGCCGTATACCGTATCAGTGGGATAAATAATAATGCTGCCATCGTTCAGCGCCTCGATCGCTTTGTTAATGTAGCGTGTATGCGGATTTTCCGGGTGAATTTGATAATGAATCATCTATTTCCGTTGGCTATCCTGGTTCACCGTGACTATCAAAATGCGTTTATCGCTTTCATTTATTAAATTGCCTGACACTGCTTCGTCAGCATAATATAGATCAAGAAAGTAATTGTTTTATAGGAAATTTTCAACTTAAAATTGTTCATCAGATTATATGGGTTGTATGCCTGAATGTGAAAATTTTTTAGCATTTCGTTAACTCTTTGTTATTAATACTTCCGATATTTTATTTATATTTAATAGTGATAACATAAGACTAAAGCCTTGTCTGATTGTTATAAAACATAGTAAATAAAAACAAACAATGTATAGGAGTAAAGCATGAAATCTTATATAAATTTAACATTTTCTTTGGTGCTACTGATCGTTGGCGGATTTTTCTTTGCCGGTGATGGCGACGAGTTGGAAAAAGCCACCTTCGCAGGGGGATGTTTCTGGTGCATGGAAGCGCCGTTTGAGAAGCTCGAAGGCGTTGTGTCCGTGATTTCCGGATATGCCGGCGGAGAAAAACCAAACCCATCTTACAAGGAAGTATCCTCCGGCAGAACCAATTACCGTGAATCGGTGCAAATCACCTATGACCCCGAAAAAATTTCTTATCAGCAGTTGCTGGACGTATACTGGAAACAATTTGATCCTACCGATGCCGGGGGATCGTTTTACGATCGAGGTTTTCAATATACATCGGCGGTCTTTTACCACAACGAAAAGCAAAAAAAATTAGCGGAAGCATCCAAGCAAGAACTGGCTGAGTCGGGTGTGTTTGACGAGCCGATCGTTACCCCGATTATTCAGTTCACTAACTTTTATGCGGCTGAAGACTACCATCAGGATTATTATAAAAAGAATCCCGAGCGTTATCACCAATATCGCGAAGGCTCCGGGCGGGACCGATTTATTGAAGAACATTGGGGAAAGGAGCATAGCAAAATGGAAAAGAAATACAGCAAACCCTCGAACGAGGAATTACGAGAGCGTCTAACCGATTTGCAATACCGGGTGACCCAGGAAGAAGGCACCGAACCGGCGTTTAAAAACCGCTATTGGGACAACAAACGAGAAGGGATATACGTGGACATCGTTTCCGGTGAGCCGCTTTTTAGCTCCACGGACAAATTTAAATCCGGCACCGGGTGGCCCAGTTTTACCAGGCCGCTGGAACCGGACAATATTGTTAAAAAGAAAGACTACAAATTGCTGATGCCCCGAAATGAAGTACGCAGCAAGCATGGCGATTCTCACCTCGGACATGTGTTCAATGACGGACCGCCGCCGACCGGCAAACGCTACTGCATCAACTCCGCCGCGTTGCGCTTTATTCCCAAAGACAGCCTGGAAGAAGCAGGATATGGGGAGTATGCAAAGTTGTTTAAGGAGTGACAGAAAAATTCATTAAAGTTCAGTCAAAAAAAAGTGGTCAATTTTGAAAATAAGGATGGCAAAATAATTGTACTCTATAGTTCACAAATAATTTTACCTGTCTGCTGCCAGCCTGCCTGCCCTGCCTGCGCAGGCAGGGCAGGCGGTTTTGCTCCGTAGGAGTTCCTATGGAAGAATGCACTAATAGACGAAACTGAGTTTCGTCTATATTTTTTCATGCCTCATGCTACTGTTTGATGAATTATTCAATCCCTTGTTTTGAATAAGGTAATAAGGTTCAGGGCATGGTTTGCACTAATGCAACTAAGGTGTATGCCAAAGGCATCCCTTTCCCCAAGCGACTCCTTCGGAGCGGGAAGTGATTAAAATAAGGTTCTATTAGCTCCCCTTCAATTTAGTGTCCGCTGCACTTTTTGATGTGCAATGAGTAAGCGAGAAAGGTATTAATATGCCTGTTTTATCTCGACATTATAAATATTCTATACATCTGTATTCAGTAGAAAATTATATTTCTGTTAAATACTGCTCAACCTTAGCGGGAAATTCAACCAATACGAAATGGCTGATATGATATAAATAATCTTCGCCGCTCTCATCAATAATTCGAATAAGGTCATCTTTGGCAGCAGCATCATCGGGAATTACTGCATAAATTTTTTCTGTATCAACGCGGCGTTATAATCCGTATTGTCGATACCAACAGCAAAATGTTTTTGAGTGGAAATAGCCACATGGGGATAGGTAGTAAACTGGGGTTTGTTTATCATGTTCAGTGGTAGTACATTTTAACTGCTGCAAATTAAGTGTATAAAATATGAAAAAAAATGTTTCAAATTGCATAATTCTCTGGCTTTGCTTCCTCAAGGACAATAAATATTAAATTTCTTTTTAGATCCATTAATAAATCGGATTGAGGTAAGTGTAATGAAAAGAATGTTATATTTTTGTTCCTTAGTTATTGTTGTTTTTAGCTTACAAACTGAAACGAAGGCCCAGGCTAATCCTGGTAATTCCCTCCAGGAAACTTTTGAGCTTTACGTAAAATCGGTTCAAAAGTCAGATTTGGAAGGACTTTTTAGTACAGTCAGTGATAATGAGCGCTTTTATTTTCTAACCAGTAATGGAAAACTTATAAATAGCCGTCAGGGATATTACAACTTCCATGAAAATTGGTTTAAAGAGACAAATTGGGAAATGCCAGTGGAGCTATTGCAAATTCATGAAAATGAGGATTATGGATATACTATCGCTATTTTTCATTACCAGCATGAATTACCCGAAGGAGGAAAATACAATCTTGATTCCTACTTCACACTCATTTACCACAAAGAGAACGAAAAGTGGAAAGTTATCGCTGATATTTGCACGCCGATTAAGCGATATTTTACTGAAGTTGATCCTGAAATAGAATACGATTCCAAGCAAAAATATCTGTTCGATATCATTGAAAACCGGCGAACGGTTCGCAAGTTTAAATCCACACCAGTGCCTCGAGAGCATATTATGAAGATTATAGAGTCCGCTCATTTCGCACCGACTTGCGGCAATCAACAGCCCTGGAAATTTTTGGTTATTCAGGACAGAAAAAAGCTGGACAAATTGGAAGAAGCAGCGCTCTCCTGGTATATTGAATCATACAAAAGTCAGAAAATTCACGACCGGAAAAAACTAAAATCAACTGAAAAGGTAATTAAAGCAATATTGGAGAATGTACTCTCTGCACCGGTATATATCGCCGTGCTGGTCGATTCGGAGGCAAAATATCCTGACGATATAATATATGATGGATCATTGGCCGCCGGATATTTAATGATCGCTGCCAGAGCATTGGGATATGGAACTGGATTTTTCACTACGTTTTTCCCGGAGGACAAGATGAAAATATTTTTCAATATACCGGATAGGTATAAACTCATCTGTTTCACGCCAATCGGTGTTCCTGTGAAGTGGCCGGAGAAACCCACTAAAAAGACTTTAGAGGAAGTCGCTGTTTTTGAGTCATTCTAAAATTTTGCCTTTCCTTGGCGGAAGTCGCCCTACATCAACTCTCTTGAAGCCGCTCCCGGATTCTCCAAATCAAAACGCACCAGGGCCAGTTCGGGACCGTCATGGGCGGCCGAAAGTGCAAAGGTATTTCCGATACGATCTTTCCAGGATCCCATCAGCCGGGCAGATTCATGAATATGACCGTGTAAAGTCAGCAACGGTTGACGGTTTTCAATGAATCTTTTTACTGCAATGCTCCCCACATGCACATCCAACGGCACATGATCGATCATTTTGCCATCCAGAGCGGCCCTGTCCAAGCTGGTCTGATAGGGCGGAGTATGAAATAAAAATACAGCCCGATCCAGCGCCTCATCGCCACCTAACCATTCTAAATCCCTTTGAATGGTGCTAAATTTTAATTCTCGTTTGGAAACCGGAAAAGAGTGAAAGCCATCTTCCGGCGAGATACAACCGGGATCAACGAATCTGGAGACGTCATAGCGCTCCCAATCTTTTAGCTGGAATGGCGTTGGCGGGACATAGGCGTAACCGTAAACCATAAACTCCTTAAAGCGCACCCGGCGATTGTGAACATATTTCCAGATACCCTCTGTAGCAACATCTAATATCGCCGCTTCCACTGCTCTTCCGTCATCATTGCCCAGAATAAGGAAAATTTGAGGGTATTGCTGACCAAGTGATTCCCGCAGCGCTTTAAACCCGCTGACCAGAAAATCATTTATAAAATCCTGATGATCCGGCTCGAACTCTGTCAGAGGCATCAAACCAGACGCCAGAATATCCCCCCCGATAAATACCGCTTGCGGCCGTTCATCCCGAATCAATTCAAACAATTTTTTATAGCGATCCACCTTTCCGTGCAGATCGGAGACAAAAAAACAGGGGGTCATTTTATTTGTATTTTGATCATCATTAACGGTTCAAGCGAAATTTATCGCCAAGATACAATTTACGGGCTTCCGGATCGTTGGCTAAAAAATCGCTATCGCCTTCTTTAAGAATTCTGCCCGAATAGAGCAAATAGGCATGATCGGTGATAGAAAGTGTTTCATGAACATTATGATCGGTAATAATCACACCAATGTTTCTTGCTTTAAGTTTGACCACGATGGCTTGAATATCTTCTACTGCAATCGGATCGACGCCGGCAAAGGGTTCGTCCAGCAAAATAAATTTGGGATCGGTTACCAGCGATCGGGCAATTTCGGTCCGTCGTCTCTCGCCGCCGGAAAGATTATAGGCTTTGCTCTTAGCGAGATGAGTGATTCCCAGCTCCTCCATCAACGCCTGTGCTCTCTGCTTCTTTACCTTTTGGGAATATTTTAATGCCTCCATGATTGCCAGTAAATTTTGTTCCACGGTTAGTTTGCGAAAGATGGAAGCCTCCTGGGGCAAATAAGTAATGCCCAGTCTGGCCCGTTTGTACATGGGGAAGCGGGTAATATTATCCTCATCCAGAAAAATCTGGCCTTTATCAGGACGAATCAATCCGGTAATAATGTGGAAGGTGGTCGTTTTACCGGCTCCATTCGGCCCTAACAGTCCCACAATTTCGCCCTGCCTGACCTGCAAGGCGACCTGATCGACAACTGCACGTTTGCGAAATACTTTGACCAGGTTTTTGGTGTATAAACGGGCTTGTGGCTTATCAACTACGGTTTGGCTTTCTTTGCTCTCTTGGTTAACCAGATTCATATCACTGTAGGTTTCAGGTTCAGGGTTCTCCCACGGGAATGCCTATGGCAAAGGTTCCGGGTTATAGTTTTTTTCTTCGCTCTTATTGATACCGTGTGGTTAAAACGTTCGTTTCTTTGTGATATATTCTCACCGCCTGTCTGACTGATTGGCCAGGCAGGCAAAGCGCTCAGAGAATCGCAGAGGGTTAAGATCTTCTAAAATTAGTATCTTCTCTGCATTCCTCAGCGAACTCTGCGTTTAACGTATTTAAGTCATTGGGACAAAGGTCCCTTAAGTTTCGGGTAATATCTTTTTCTTTTTTCTTTCATCTTTAATCTTTTTACTCCCCTTCTATAACCATCCGCGCGCCGTGACTGTTTCCCCGCACTTCCAATTGATACATTTTTTCCGCCTCTGCCGGCGGATGGGTAAAATCTCCCGCCGTGGTAGCTTTTAATCGATAGTAGAAATCATAACTACCGGCCGACATCTCATCAAAGTAAAAAATGACTTTGTCATCCAGGTAAGCCTGGTAATCGCCGGCGTCGGTGGTTTGACCGGTAGGATTTGCATCGGCGGAAGCGATATTCAAATTAGGATTTAATAGTTCGAATCCGGCCGCAAATGGCGCCGACACCGCCACGAAATGACGGCGCTCCGGATTTACGACCTGGATGTGTTCTTCCAGGATGTCGCCCATTTGGAAGGTAAATGTCTTATTTGGCTGCTCAATAGGCGTTTTGGTTCGGGGAGCGTCTCCTTCCGGGACCCGGATTAATTCCCGTTTGACTACAAATCCGCGTTGTTGTGCTTCCGCGGCGCTACTTAATGATTGGGGTAAATAACTCTGCGTATACTTAACGTAAAACTGTGGATTTTCAGATTGACCACGCAAACCTAGGCTGCCGGCAGAGGCGCCTTGCCAGTTATATTTCAGAACCCCTTTGCTCCCGTCATAGGTCAGCAATTTTGTTTTATCGTCGAGTTGCAGGTTAAAATCCGCCCGAACCGCCTCTCGCTTGCTTTTTGCCAGAAAATCCCGAAATGCCAGCAACGCAGCGCTGTTAACATTGGTATGCCCCCAACCATCAACACTACCCAGGATAATCAATTCGTCCACCATCATCCGTAATTTATCGGGTGATTGGCCGCTTTTGCTGAAGGCCCGTATTAATCCGGCTAAGTTGGTAATCTCCGAAGCGTGCACTTCCGCACCGATCCTCATTTCCCGTTCCTGCAATCCGGCAAATACTTTCCGGCCCTTCTGCAATTTGAAAATGGTATAATCCCAGAGCCGTTGAGCCAGGTCGTTCCGCAATTTATCCAGCTCAGCATCACTTTTATAAATGGCGAGATAGATTCTGGACTGGCTCAACACATCCACCTGACGGATTTGAGTGGCCAGTTCCCGCAGGTAGGAGGTCTCTGCCTTTCCCGCCAGGGTCAGGGCATATAGCGCTGCGCTGCGCTCGTAATATTTGTAGCCGGACAAAAATTGATCGTAGTCGGAGCGAAGTGACCGTTCCAAAGCCTTTAACGCCCGGTCCAGCATATCTTTGTCAAAGGGGTATTGCACGCCATCTTGTTGATTGGCTTTTTCCACTTCCAGCAAAAATTCTACGATATAGGCAGTTAGGTAAACATATCCCTTGCTGCCCGGCCAATAGCTGAATAATCCATCAGGTTTTTGCACTTTGGCCAGAAATTCAAGGGTTCGCTGCACGTATTTTTTAAGGTCGGGATCGGGCGATTCCAAACCCATCTCCTTCCATATATCGGTGTAAGCCAGCGAGGGATAGGCATAACTAACCCGCTGCTCGGTACAGCCGTGCGGATAGTTCATTAGAAACCGTAATCCGGCTAAAACTTTCAGGATAGATAATTGATCGCTCACTAACAATTCACGATTCAGGGTATTGGGACGATATGCTTCGGGAAGCGCCTCCCATTTGAAGGCGGAATCGGGGGTTAGTTCAGCAAAGGTGGCCGTCTTTTCCGGTTGGCGATCCATTAAAAGCGGTATGCTGACTTCAAAGGCATCGCCTGCTTTATCGGCAGTTCGTTGAACGGCCATCCGTACCGTAATTGAGTCCAGGCGTAGCTCTCCGTTCTCATCATAACCGGGCGCGCTAACTTGCATAGGCATATTTAATGGCAGCGCCTTCTGTTGCGGAAAATCAATACTTCCTTCCCATTTATTGACTTTTTCTCCGGCAGGTGTGACCAGGTCTGCTCCTGTGGTTTCGATCGAATAACGACCGCTGCCCCCTTCTCCTTCCACCACTCGAGCGACCCCACCAGCACTAAACTTATCGCCGATTCTGGCAAAGCGGGGTAAGGCCGGTTGCACGATCACCGGCAGTCGTACCGCTACTTTTGATTTGCTGAATCCGAATCTATCCGCACCCGAAACCGCCACCGCCCGAATGGCAAAATTGGTCAGGTTATCGGGAATGTCGATGTGTACCTGTGCTTTTCCGGATGCATCGACCATAATTCGCGGATTGTAATACGGAACCGTTTTGAAGGTCTTCCTGACCGTAATTTTGCCCAGCCCTTCAACAGCCATCTCGTCTTCCACGCCACCGCCTCCGGCGTTTTCGGTCACCCGCAAATCACCAATCGCCCAGTTGCGTGTATCGCGGATAGTCACCTGCGAAGTGACCGGATCGATAAAATCATCAAGTGGATCCAGGCGTTGTTCTTCTTTTAGGGCGAGCACCGCCTCATCCACCAGCCAGAGCGTGACTTCGCCGGGAACAGGTTGTTCATTGGCATCTGTCAGGTTGATCTGCAGGGTCATTTGCTCGCCCGGCAACACCATTTGCGGATGATTCAGATCCACATACACGCGATGATTGACCGGCTCAACGTTCAACCAGGTGGTGTTGGCAACCGTCTCTGGTTTGCCCAAATCCACTTTCTGGCCTTCAGGTAGCGTTTTCGGTTTAGCGATTCGCGGGCGCATCAACAGAAAGCTGACCGGCATGCGTGGCACCATGGTCGGCTCAATATCGATTGACAAAGTCGCCTGGCCGTTATGAACATCGATCCATTTGTAAAGCGGACGGCCGTCCGGCGTTTCAATCGCCGTCAACACCATGCCATTTTGATAGGGACTTTTCAGCAGGATAGTGGCAGTCTCTCCCGGCTCATAGCTGGTTTGATCCGGAACCGTTTCAAAAACACGTTGTTGCGGCTTCTCCCAGGCGATAGGTTTGTCCCCGGCCAGGAATAAATCCACTTTGACCGACTGCCGCCGCCCCAGCTTGTCGCGGGCGCTGATTTCCAGAATATACACTCCCGGCTCCTGTTCCGGAAATTGAACCGAAACCGGGTTAGCGGCCGTAATGCCTTTTTTTTCAGAAACCAATTTTACCGTCTCGTTGGTGACATATTTTGGCTTGGTTCTGGCAAAATCAGTTTCCTGCAGGTAGGAAATCCAGGACATTTTCTTTAACTGAACGGTCACCTCTTGCCCGGCTGAAAATTCTTCATCCACATCGATGGCGACAATTTCCGCGGCAATCGTATTCCCGGCGGTAATATGTCGCTCGGTTTTTAATCCCAGTGTGAACGGTGGTAAAGCAATCACCGAACGACTGTTGGAGACGGTCTGCTGGTCGGCACCGGTAACGGTGGCTTCACAAATATATTTTCGCGGTCGCCCGTCTAATTCCTTTTGGGGATTTACAGTGATCGAAGCCTCCCCGTTTTCATCGGTTTGTTGATTCTCTTCGATCACGCCTGTTTGAGAATCGAAAGCGGACGATCCGTATCGTCTATCCGATGATAAATAATAACCCTCCAGACCTTCCGGCTGATAACTGTACGGAAACGGGGTTACCCGCCATTCCACGGGGCGGTCTACCACCTTGCCACCGGCATAATAAGTGGCGGTTAATCTCATTTTAAAGGGACGATCATTCGGCACCCGATCGGGACCGTGAAGTTGGACTTCAAAGCGGGGAATCCGGTAGGCTTCCATGCTGAAATTTCTGCTGGCCAACACCTGCCCCATTCCGGCCACACCTTTTATTAGCTGCGCGCGATAGACGCCGGTGGGCAAATCCTCTTCCTGAAATGACAGATCAAAACTGCCGTTTGAAGTGAGTTCTATGGGAAAATCCCATTCCGCACCGGCGGGGCTGCGGATTTTAACAAAAAAGGAATCATTATTGACATAGGATAGTTTGCCCTGAAAGCGGCTGCGAGTGTATCCCTTTAAATAGACCTTTTCTTCAGGACGATAGATCGGACGCTCGGTAAATAGAAACGCTTTGATGGTGCGTTCGGCGCTAACATCATACGGGTGATTGGCGAACCACTGCAACCATCCGCCCCGATTCCCATACCAGTGATTGTCTGCAAATTGAGGCGGTGCCTGTCCGGGGCGCGTATCAATCACCAGGAAATCGTCCCCTTTATTGACGGTTACGCGTTTGGATTGAAATCCACGCCATTTTCGACGCATGGATTGGTCATGTTCTAATTTGAAAAAGCCCTGCTGGTCGGTAGTGCCGCTAACAATCGTCTCAAACCGGCGTTTCCGATTTTGGTGGGTAACCCCCTCAATACGGATGCTGGCACCATCGACCGGTTGACCGGTTTTGTACGAGCTGACCGCGAATAAGACCCCATCTTTGGATTCCACGGTGCTGAGGCAGAGATCTGTCACCTGAATCTTGATATACTGACGCTCGCTACTGCCATCCAGTTGACGAATGCCCGCCAGGTAAGTGCCGGGGCGCTTTGCACCGCTGATCTGCTCCAATTTGTCTTTGAGATCAAAGCTGCCATGTCGGAGGGCTCCTTCTCTTGACAGGTCGATGATTTCCGAATAGTGGGGGCTGCCCAACATTTGGATATGGGTAGCCATTTGTCCGCTGTGCAGCGGATATACGATCTCGTCCTCCGGAGTCGGTTCCTCTCCAGGTCCGGGGGGACGTTGTTCTTCATTGACGGAAACCGGTGTATTGGGAAACGGCCAGAAGGCTTTGTGGAGGGGATCGATCCGATAGATGCGCAAATCAATATTTTTAAGTCCCGCCGTTTGAATGGGAAAGTGCTGCGGGCCATGACGCTCCAGGATACCGAAACTTCTTTTCCAGCGTACAAAATGCCTTTCTTCCGGCTGATAAAAATAGAATTCGGAAACACCATCCATGACCAGTTGACGTCCCTCTTCATCCTGAAGCGGAATCGGTTGTAGCGATACTTTATAAAGCTTTTGTGCATCCACTGTCAGGTTGACGATTAAACGCTGTTGGGTCTGCCGAAAATCCAGCGCATGAGGAGCCGGTGACAACATGACCAGACTTTTGACTTGCGACAAACTGAGTTCAGCCGGTGCGGCTGTAAATTCAAATATAAGCTCACCCTCCCGGGAAAGGCGGATGGATTGCTCCTCGGTATAACGGCTTCCTTCCGGGTTGATGGTAAATTGATGTTGCCGGGTACCGGCGGTTCGGAGTCGAAATTCCTCTTTGGTATTAAATGAATAAGTTCGGATGGCTTCGGCGAGCGACGCATCGTCAGAAAGGCGAACGTAAGTGCGGACCTTTAATCCCAGTCCAAACGGCTGCTGCATCACAAACCAGTATTGGTAATTTTCCGATTCCGAGGTGCGTTCGGCTACCTTTATTCGATAATCCGAGTGGGTAAACGTTTGACAATCCTTCCTACCAATGCCGGGCAACGGACAGGCTTCAAAACTGACCAGGTTTTCCAAAACCTGCGGATCGATATATTGAGCGAATTCCAATCCCACTCTATCTACCGGAGACAAATTTTCGGCCCCATTTTCCGGGTAGATGTTTCCCGGCGGTGACAGCAGGGTCATCAATTTTTTACGCTCTTCTCCTACCTTGATGGAAAATTCTTCCATCGGCGGCCATGGAATTGTGGGACGAAATTCCAGGCTACGCGCATCCAACCAGCGGTATTCACCCGGATGCTGAGGTGTCATTTGAAGTAGTTTTTCGGGATAATCTTCCGGTCCGCTACCCGTTGGATGCACATCCTGGGTAAAGAAAATGGTTAGCGGATCATAGGCTCTCAAAAATCGGTCGGGCAGAATGGTTACTTCATTGGCCTTCAGATTTTTGAATTGTTGGTAGTCAGCGGGCTGGTAATCGTATGGCTCCTGCGCGTAAACGAATAAATTTAATGATAAAATTAATATTAAAATGGGAAATAAACGGAAAGCACTATGATTGCGGCACACAAGCCTCATGGGGTATTCCCCTCAGCGATCAAGCTATTTTTACGCCGAGTAATCTGTTAAAGGTTTTTGCTCCACTGAATTAAAATCATATATAATTTTTATTATACATGAAAGTATTTGATTAATAGTATTGAAAAATAACTGATTTGATTTATAATTCAAAATTTTTAGTATCTTAAAATTCATTTCTGCCATTTTCTCCCTGCAATTCATACTTAATTAACAAGTTCATGTCCCCGTGAAGAATAGCTCTTTTTTATCAATGGATTAAGAATCTTTATTCACCATAAACTGTGACAACAAATTTTGCATAAAGTCCCAAAATACTGGTGCTGTGATAATCCACATGATGCACTTTGCTGATTCCACCGTTTTTCATTGCTGCTTCAATACTGGCATCTCCCGTCGCCACTATACCTAAAACAGAGGTGGCTTCCGCTGTTCCGACTTTAGAGTAACTATCGCTGTCAGTCGCAGTAATCGGTGCTTTTACATCAGTATACACCGTACCCACCAGGGGAGCCACACTATAAGCACATCCGGCCAGTAAAAATAAGGAGAGGAGCAATAAAACCATCAGACTTTTGTGTTTCCTTAACATACTTACCTCCTTTTTAGTTATAGAGTTTTCCACACGAGGACATGACATCTTCATTTTTATCCTATAATATCGCAAAAACTTACATCTTTTTACAAAATTTAACTTTCTAAAAATTAGAATCCTATATAAATTTATCAGAGATAATAAAGGAATTAAAATTGAAGAAAATCCAACCTCTAAAAAGGATCCTGTTAACCTTGTTGGTGATTATCCTTCTGCCTGCCCTTTTTTACAGTGCGTTTGAAATCAACTCCCTCTCCAACAGAGAAAAAATGATAGAGGAAATCTACCAACAACAATTGGAAACCATTCTATTTTCCGTAAATCAATACTCGTGGGATGTGGCTAACAACTGGGCCAGCAAAATTAATATTTTATACGAAGAGACCACCCCCTCAGCATTTCAAAACATTTTTGCGGACTTTTTAAGTAGAAATCAAACCATCCAAGCGATTTTTCTGGTGGATAGTGGGTTAACAGATTTAACCGTTTTTTCCAGCCGACAAAGCAACGACCACAATAAGGAAGCCTTCCCCGAACTGGCAGAGATTCTTCACAACAATCGATCGCTTCTACAGCAATTGCATCGCTACAAGACTGCCGGATACCGGAAAATCGAACCACTGCAATTACTCCAAAATGGGGAATCTGATTTAAGCAGAATTATTTTACTATTTCATCTGGATAGAGTCGGCTATCAAAAAAAACACCAGGTTGCCGGAATTCTAATTAATCCGAGCATATTTATTGAAGAAGTACTAACGCCGAAACTGGCAGAAATCGCTAAAGACCGATTTTACCTGGCGGTCTTCCATCAAAATCAATTACATGCCTCTTATCCCTCGGCTTCTTTTGTTGCTGACACGGAGCTTGCCGATATCCGGCAAAAGGAAGAAATCTGGTTATTCCCGCAATTTTATTTGGGTATCAGTCCCCTGGGACAAACCATTGCCGAATTAACCCGGGGGCGTTTTTATCGCAATTTAATCTTAATCGGGTTATTGGATATTCTGCTAATCGCCGGCGTATGGCTTGTGTATCGCAATATTCGCAAGGAGATGGAGCTGACCCAGATCAAAACCAACTTTGTTTCCAATATCTCTCACGAACTGCGTACGCCGCTTTCCCTGATTCGGATGTTTACCGAAACGCTGCAAATGAATCGACTCCGCTCTGAAGAGAGAAAAAAGCAATATTATCAATACATCGGGCAGGAGACGGAACGACTGAGCCATTTGGTGAATAATATCCTGAATTTTTCCAGAATCGAAGCAGGAAAAAAGCAATATCAGCTCCAGGAGATGAACCTGAACGATGTGGTTAATAACGTTTTAACCAGCTATCAATTTCACCTGCGTAATGAAGGGTTCCAATTCAAAACCAGCCTGGCCTCGACTCTTCCCGACATACAGGCGGACTCAGATGCGGTGTCCGAATCGCTGATCAATTTAATTGATAACGCCATCAAATACAGCGATGCGGAAAAATTTATCCGCATCGAAACCGGCTCAGAAGACGGGTTTGTCTATCTGGAAGTGGAAGATCACGGGATTGGCATTCCGGCCGAACACAAGGAAAGAATATTCGAAAAATTCTATCGCGTATCAGATAGTCTGGTTCATAACACCAAAGGGAGCGGATTGGGATTGTCGCTGGTAAAACATATCATGGATGCTCACCATGGCAGGATCGACGTAAATAGTTCTCCGGGTAAAGGAAGCCGTTTCCGGTTGGTATTTAATGTTTGACTATAAAATAGGTTAACCACGAATTTCACGAATTTTCGCTATTTTTTTTTGTTGATCTTGATTTTGTGCATGTGTTAGGCGCTGGTAGCCCACAGCTTCAGCTGGCGGTTTTTATCGCGAGCGTAAAACCCGCGGCTATCATGCCTCAGAATTTGCTATAATTCTGCAGAGAAACTCAGACACAACCAATTACAAACAAAAGTGATGGAGTCGAGATGGCTAACATATTGATCGTCGAAGATGAACCTCAGATGAGACTGGGGTTAAAAGACAACCTTGAATTCGAAGGTTATTCAGTCGAATTTGCTGAAGATGGAACAACCGGGCTGCAAATGATTTTAGAGGACACTTATGATTTAATCATACTGGACATCATGCTCCCCAGGATGTCCGGTTTCGATGTTTGTAAAAAAGCCCGGGAAAAAGGGATTTCAACACCCATTATCATGTTAACTGCCAAAGGGGAAGAAATTGACAAGGTATTGGGACTGGAATTAGGAGCGGACGATTATATCACCAAACCATTTAGCTTGCGGGAGCTTTTAGCCAGAATAAAAGCAGTGTTGCGCAGGAAAAATGAGAGTTCACCCGGCGATGACAATAAAATAACCATTGGAAGACTCACGGTTGATATAAGCACCTACGATGCCTATTTGGACGGCAAACCGGTTCCGGTAACTCACAAAGAATTTGATATCGTGAAATATCTTTGGCAGCATCAACATCAAACCGTGAGCCGGGATGATTTATTGAATCACGTTTGGGGATATGAGGATTATCCGTCCACCCGTACTGTGGACAATTTTATTTTGCGATTGCGAAAAAGAATTGAGAAAGACCCGGCCCATCCACGGCATATTTTAACCGTACACGGAATTGGTTATAAACTGATCCCTTGATGACAATTTGTGACATCTTAATACTTGCCCATGACAAATACAATTTCGAAATCTCGTAAATTACTATCACGTAGGGGTAAGTTTAAAAATGATGGAGTTTTAAACAATTAAAATGCGTAAGTTATTTATAATAATAGTATTACCTTTACTGCTTACTTCCCTGTTCTCTCAGGAATGGAATCGCTTGCTGGACTTAAGAGGAGCAAACTGGAAATTTGAAATTGGGGATAATCCGCAGTGGGCAACGCCTGAGTTCGACGATCAGGAATGGGCAATGATTTTTGTCCCGTCTAATTGGGAGGATGAAGGATTTCCGGGCTACGACGGTTACGCCTGGTATCGCAAACATTTTAGATTCAATTTGAAGAAGCCGGAAACAACGATTTATCTTCATCTCGGAAAAATTGATGATGTGGACGAAGTGTATCTGAATGGGCATGTCATCGGATTTACCGGAGAATTCCCACCCGGTTATCGTACCGCTTACAATATCTATCGCACCTATCCGGTGCCAGCCGAATATCTAAACCATTCCGGTGCAAACGTCCTGGCGATAAGAGTGTACGACATCCAAATGGAAGGCGGCATTGTAGACGGTCAGGTCGGTCTATTTGAATTGACCGACGATCCGAATTTTCTGATAAACCTGGCCGGAATCTGGAAATTTCGCACCGGTGATGATCTCGAATGGAGTGAGCCTGGTTATGAAGAGGAGCAATGGCATCCGATAAATGTACCAGCCAATTGGGAATATCAAGGGTTTAGAGATTATGACGGCTTTGCCTGGTATCGGAAAACATTTCATTTTCACCAAAAACAGATACCCCAGGAAGAACTGGTGCTGATGCTGGGAAAAATTGATGATTTGGATGAAGTATATCTAAACGGACAATTAATCGGAAAAACAGGAGAGCTAAACAGGTCTCAGCCGGAGGTGGACGGTGATGAGTGGCAAGAATTACGGGCATATATTTTCCCATCCAAAATTCTCAATCACTCCGGGAAAAATGTCATCGCCGTGCGGATCTATGACGGACTGTATGATGGTGGCATTTATCAGGGGCCGATTGGCATTATGTCCAGTGAACACTTTGCCAGGTGGAAAAATTTGACCGATAAAGGCAACAATTTGGATGACAAGCTACTGCAATTGCTTGATATTCTGTTTGGGAAATAGTAAAAATAGATTGCCGGACTTTAGTCCGCATGAAAATATTCAGCTTTACTAAACTTCGAAAGTTTAGTAAAGCTGATATAACCTGACGTACCCACACATCTCACTTCAAAAGAATCATCTTATTCACTTGTTGAAAGCTGCCCGCTTTATCGTCCGCGCTTTCGGCGGAGAACCGGTACACATAAATACCGCTGGCAACCTGCTTGCCTCGTTCATTGCGTCCGTCCCACACTGCTTGATGAACTCCAGCTTCCATAGACTGATTTACCAACGTGCGAACCATTTGCCCGAGGGTATTGTAGATCACTAATTTCACAGTGCTGGCTCGAGGTAGTTGATATTCGATAGTCGTAGTGGGATTAAACGGATTGGGATAGTTCGGCATTACCGCAAACTGCATGGGTAACCGATCTTTTTCTTCTTCAATTCCAACTGGAGGACCTAAAGACACATCATCTACAAACCAATCGTCATTGGGAATATTGGCAGCCCCGCCGGTGCTGCGGAACCGAGCCTGGAATTGACCGTGAAAATAACTGCCACCGCCGTGCGGCGCCGTTTCGATATCAATCACTTCTTCTGTAAAAGGCTGGACGGGCATTCCGGGATAGGCTCTTACCAACACCCATTCGTTCAAATCATTTTTAAAGTAAACCCGCAGGCTGTCACCTGTTTCAGGCTCATTCCCGGTGCCTTGCGGTTGATAGTAATATGAAAAAACAATGCCACTTCCTTGCATGCCGCTCAAGTCAACCGGCTTCAGATCAATAATATCTTCACCGTTCGGCATCCCGTTCAAATTTAAAGAATATGAGGGACTGGGAGGATTGACTGCCCGGTCGTTAATATCGGTCGTGGTGTTGATCCAGATACCCACATTGGGTTCTCCCGGATCAGTAAACTGATCGGCTATCGGTACACTGAGAGGCGTTCCCACAATCGCGGTCGGGTCACTTTCATTGCTGGGAGATTCGTTGTCAATCGCGGTCATGTGCCACTCGTAAAAGCCCGGTGTAGAAGGTGTATAAACCGCGGTGTCGCGACGAGCGGTATCCGCAGAAGTCCGGGCAAAAGTGGTTACCAACGCTCCATTTTGATATAAGTTGATCCCGGCAAAATCATCCATGGGGGTTCCATCAATATTATCGGATGGGTTAATCCAGGTCAGGGTTACTTCATTCTGAGTTCCGGCAACGATTAAATTTTGAGGTGGGTTCGGAAACGGTGACCCTCCGGCAATCCAGGTAGCCTGAACCGTATCGCTTTCAAATCCGGAACTGTCGAGCTCGGCGGCAATACTGTAGGTATATTCAATGCCATCAACCAGACCGGTATCGGTATAGGTTTCAACACCGCCTGCCACAGAATCGAGAAACACGCCGTCACGTTTGATGTTAATGGAATAGGTTCCCGGGTTAAGCGTATCGCCATTCACCAAAGTAGTTGGATCGTTCCAGGTTAATGACATGGAGGTGGGCGTTGTATAATCGCTGTAGGCCACAAAGCTATCCGGGATACTGGGCGCAAAACCGGCCGGAACTCCCATTGCATCCCAAAAAGCGGTATGAAACGTGCTGGTTCCTTTATTTGAACCTGTTCCGGCGGTAGTACACCCGCCGTGGGTATGAACCCCTACTGCAAATCCGGTGGCCTCATCAATGACGGGACTACCGGAATTTCCACCTTCGGTATCGGTTTGGTACCGCATGGTGGTGCCGGAGGAGCCCACATTGGGCCCCACGTGTGTTTGTTGGGTCTGGTTAGCACTTCCGTTATCGACGCCATACCCGGTAATGCGGATGCTATCCGGCGTCAGGTCCTGCACGACCGTAAAAAAAGCACCCTGGGCATTAATGGGCTGTAAACCGGTTATGGAATTATCAAAGACCTCAAATACGCCATAATCATTGCCAACGCCCCCGTTAACAAATACTTTGGTGGAAAAATCGACTGAATACTGGTCTTCTGGTGGGGGGTGCTGAACGGTTCCACCCGGCAAGGATTGGGGGACGTTAAATTCGACCACATTGCCACTGCTGCCGTCCAGGCAATGACCGGCGGACACCATGAGACCATTCCCGATAATCCAGGAAGTACAGCCGATACTCATTAATCGACCGGCAGCAGGATCATTAGAGGGGATGCGGTCATCGGTCGGGCCGCACTGGCTATCGATAAGCGGCTCCATCGCCCAATCTCCGACCATTACTTCTTCCATCCTGACAAAAACATTTTTGTCGCCCTGAGCCACATACAAGTCGACTCGGACGGCGTCCCCGTTAAAATAAACACTGGAGCTTCGCCATTGGGTCAGTTGCTTTGCGTACAGCCGTTGCTGTGCCCCATCTTTGAGGGAAGTCAGTTGCAGATAACTTTGATTACCGAGATTTGCGTTAGAGAATAACAGACGAAGCCAGGGAACTTTATCCACTTTGACGACCTGGCTATAAGCCAAAACAGCCGCTTCTTCTGCTACCTGATCTCCGTCATATGAACCCGAATTTAATGAATAGGGTTCGAGATGAAAGGGAATTTCTGCTTGCTGTGCAAACGAGATGCCAGATGAGAAAATGATGATGAAAATCCCAACAAATAAAATTTTGCTCAGAGCGGTAGCGACTTTGTTACTATCCATTACACGTTCCTTTTGTTTTGATTACACATGTATTAATTATGAAACTTACATTACTTTCTAATCGGTGAGCGTAATATAGACTTAAGCAGTGAACCACGCGACGAACAAAGGCAATTAAGATAGGGAAGATTGCGAAAATATCCAAGAGATTCTTAATTGGATTTAAAGTTCATTGGATATTCTTAAGTTAAACATAATTTTCGATTTAATTTTTCTCAGAATAGAATGTGTCTCAAAAAATCCAAAGGAGTGTAGTGGATTTAATTTTCTATTCTCAAATAAGCACCAAACTGCAGTCCCGGGTCGAGTAACACTTTTCTTTTCTGTTGTTAATTTTAGTTTTAGTCTGCTGGTCATTCGAAATAGACGCTTAAGGCGATAAGTCTATCCGATCCACAGTCCCCATTCCCATTTGAAATTCTTTAAAAATACGTTTTGATTCATGTAACAGGACGACAATGCCCTTTGAGAAGGGTATATTGTCCTTAGCCTTCGATTTGCCGCAGTTGTGAATAGAGCCCGGCAAATACAGAACTGAAAAATGAAGATGTGATCAGCAGTGGATAACCATAGAGCCCAATCTGATTTCTCTGAGTGTTGTAAGAATTCAAAAAAGCTTCTATCCATCAGGAAAACTTGCCAAACCCGTAATACACAATCCCCAAACAACCTGGATCGGTGAGGTGAATGATGGTTCAGAAGGTTAAAGTTATTTTCTAAACTCGTGAAATTATTGTGAACTTTTTTTGTTACTTTTTCGTCGTTGTGGAAAAGGAAGTTCCTTCGCTTAAATAGTTCCGGTGATTGATGTTGCGTGATCTAAAAATGAGAAAATTGAAAAGGTATTAAACTACAAACTAAACTTTGAAGAAAATTTTTTTGACCTTAATTCATTAATGAGGTCGTTCATGTTAACCATTGGTTGATCCTTATGCATAAACCGAACCTACTCCTTTTTGGTAAAGAGCTTTCTTCCTGCATCTGCTATCAAAGAATTTTTAATCATGAATTCGAAACGGTTGCCACGGAGACAGAAGAAGAATTTTTGAGAGAACTTGGGGAAGTGAACGCCGATGCAGCGGTGCTCTGTTTTTGTTTTGCGGAAGAGAATGAAGTAGAGGAATTATCCCGACTGAAAGCCCTCACCGGTCCGCTCTCTGTTCTGGCTTGTTCCAAGACCTACAATCCCAATTTTGTCCGTTTGGCGGCACAACGAGGAGTCGATCACTTTCTGCTGTGCAATATGGAGGTGGACAAAATCCGGCAGCTTATTTTCACAGCCATTCGAGGTAGTGGACTGAGAAGTTTTCTGGAATTCTGCTGCCCCGGTTCGCTTGCTGTTTCACCCTATGTGAGTAA
>JABAHQ010001842.1_pt1 | contig 27449 bp, 18 predicted proteins | sample 7062091 | NCBI WGS metagenome assembly JABAHQ01 (sample SAMN14534359, study PRJNA622989) | marine sediment metagenome | biome: marine biome [ENVO:00000428]; feature: marine pelagic biome [ENVO:01000023]; material: deep marine sediment [ENVO:00002113] | place: India: Gulf of Kutch | collected...
ATATCATCCAGCTCCTTTTGCGTAGCACTTTCTTGCTGGTGCAAATTCTTAATGCGATTGTAATTCGTTTCCACATTACTTAGTGCCGCTTTGGCTTCAATCAGGCTTGACTCAACCTGATTTTTCTGTGCCTGCAGATTATCATCTTTAATTTCTATCAATACGTCACCCTTGCTAACGTAATCTCCTTCTTCGAGATCAAGATGGGTGATTCGTCCCATTACTTTGGTACTCATGTTGACGGTGCGATCGCTGCTTACCGTACCCGAAAAACGATGAGAGATGGTTCCCTGCACATATTCTGCGGTTTGTGTTTCAACCGTTATGGGCTGATCTTTCGCAGGCTGCTCATTGTCAGAAGAGCTACACGAAATCCCCACCAACATTAGCACTGCAAGTGCTGATAATAGTCTTCCTGATATGTTCATGATGCTATATTTCATTGTTCTATTTGTTTTGTTGTTAAAATCTTTTGGAAAATTAGTACGGCATTTCACGCTCAAGCAGCAGCTCCAGTGTTGCTATGCTCAGATTATATTGATAGAGCGCATTGAGCCGCTGTAGCTTGCTTTGGAGCAGCTTGGTTTCGGCCTGCAGCAGATCGGTCGTTTTTTCCATGCCCTGCTCATAGCGATTATTTCGGATGCGAAAATCTTCTTCAGCTTGTTCTACAGAAGCCTCAGCAAACTGAAGCTGTTCCTGTGCCTGGTCAAGTGAGCGCTGTGCTTGCTGAATCTCCATCTTGTTCTTAAAAAGACTGCTTTCATACGCCAGCTCCGCCTTTTTCAACTGGGCTTTGGACTCCATCACCTTGCCCACATTTTGAAATCCTTTAAACAGATCCCACTTGAGCGTTGCGCCAATCATGTAACTGTCGCCCTGCGTACCGAAGGGCACTTCATCATTAAATTCATAACTCCCAAACAGATTAATACTGGGGATAAAATTGAACTTTGACGAACGCTGCATCTCTTTAGCCGCCGACATCCGGTATTTCATCGCCTCTAACCTGGCATTTGTGGAATTTTCTGCATTAATCATCTCATCTGAAATGCCGGGGCGCATTTGCAGGGAGTCCGTAGCCTCAATGGCAATATCTTCTTCGATATTGAGCAGGTAGCGAAAATTATCTTGCACGGTTTTTCGCTGGTCCCGAACCTTAGACTGTCGGCTCTGCAGCTCCAGCACGCGCACCTTGGCCGCCAAATAATCGGCCTTGTTAATCATATCCTGCTCATAATAGTTCTTGGCCTGACGCTCATTCTCCTGCGCTACCTCCAGTGATTTAGTGATCACCTCGTCCTGCTTCTCCATCAATTGCAGCTGATAATAGGTGTCTTTCACCTGGTAACGGACATGCTGAATAGTCCCCTCCATCTGCTTTTTAGCAGCTTCCAGCTGGTTTTTTACCGCCCGGCGCTGAAAAATTGCATCCGCATTAAACAGTGGCTGCTGCGCCTTAAAGGTAGTGGTAAAGTTATCATATGCATCAGGATCGTTTAGTCGCGTTGGATTAAAGTCAGCCTGCGTCACGGCCTCCTGTTTCAACTTAAACCCGAAAACATTGAGTGGATCATTCGTTGAAACGCCCGTTTCTTCAATCGAAAGCTGCGGCAAAAAGGTGGCATTAGTCTGCCGATACTGTGATCGGACTTTTTCCATATCCGCCTCCGCCATTCGAATCTCAAAACTGGCCTCTTCAGTAATCGCAAGCGCCTCCTGAAGACTCATCTCCCGGACATCTGTCGTATCCTTTGCATCAGATTGAGCCAGCACCGACTGGGCAGAAAGCACCATTATCCCAGCCAACAGCACTAATATTTTGTTTGTTATCTTGTCAATAATTCGCATTGTATTCCGTCTTGTTTAATGATTTCCATCAGATTCTTTTACAGCTGATCGATCACCTTTTGCAATCGTGACCGTACTTCATCGGCAATAGGATGCAGCTCGTCATTCTCAACCGCCTGCATCGAGGCCACCGGATCTACGGCCGAAACTTCCACCTGCCCGTCCTCATGCTCTTCTACAATCACATTGCAGGGCAGCATCACGCCTATTTTATCCTCAGCGGTAAGTGCCTTATGCGCAAACTGCGGATTGCACGCTCCGAGAATGCGATACTTCTTAAAATCTACGTCCAGCTTTTTCTTGAGCGTTTCTTTGACATCAATTTCCGTAAGCACCCCAAAACCTTCTTCTTTAAGCAGGGCTGTTACCGTTTCAATGACCTCGTCAAATGACTGATCGGTTGTTGCAGAGTAAAAGTATTTCATAACACTGTTGGTTTAATTGTTTTTTGTCATGCATGAATATAGGGACAGAAATTATAGTTGTCAATACAAGTAGATACATATATTCAATAGTGCTGATACATTTTCCCTATAAAGGGCTTAAAATGCTAAATAATCGATTAACACCTCTAATTTCCAACAATACAAATAAATTAACTTGTATTAACAGGTATTTGATTTTATCATATTTTTATTTAGCTTATAGTAAATACGACTAATGACGAAGCAACTATGGATTTAAAGGAAGGCATACCACTGCATAAGCAGATCAGTGACTGGTTAAAGCAGGAAATTGAAAGCGGAGCTTTAACATCCGATGAAAAACTGCCCTCTGAGAATGAGTTAAGCCAAAAATTTGATGTAAGTCGCGTTACGGTTCGGCGGGCTCTGCAAACCCTCGAAAATGAGCAGTTGATTTATCGCTGCCAGGGCTTGGGTTCGTTTGTTACCGACCAGCGTACTCACCAGTCCTTTTCTATTCTTAATGACTTTACCGAAGAGCTGGAAGGCTCGGGCATGGAAGCGAGCTCGCAATTGATCTCTTTTGAGCAAGTCGATATCAGCGAGCAAAAAGACCTGCTTTCGTATCTCGATATTGAAAACAAAAAAATTGCCGTTCAATTAGAGCGCGTGCGCCTGGGTGATGGCGAACCTATTGCCTACGATATAACCTGGATGCCCATTTTTTACGGTCAGCTTATTGAAGGATACAATCTTGAAGAAACAACCATTTTTAAGATTCTCGAAGAAGAATTTGATATCCCCATTGAAAAAGGATGCTATCGCATTGAAGCATCGGTGGCAGACAACAAGTTAGCCAAACATCTGAATATAGATCTGCAAACACCGCTGCTATTGATGAATCGCATCTCATATACAATTGGGGAAAAACCGGTGTATTACCAAAAGCGATATTACCGGAACGATAAAATGGTGTTTGAACTTATGGCTGAACGAAGATCGTCGGATACCAATACTGATAGGGAACTACCTTTTAAAGAAATGATCCCTGTTTTTCGGGAAAACAGCTAATCGCCAAAACCATATAAACCATAAGGGGCATATTATGAAAAAGAACATGGGAACGATTGACCGGTCAATACGAACACTGCTTGCCATATTAGTAGGGGTACTCTATTTCATGGACGTTATAACAGGAACAACCGCTACAATACTTGGTATACTTGCCATCATCTTTTTGGGCACCAGCCTGATTAGCACCTGTCCGCTGTATATGCCGTTTGGCATAACCACCCGGAAAGGAGACTGATTTCACAACCCAAATTATATTTTAGACTTTAAGGCGACCTGAAAAGGTCGCCTTTTAATATTAACAAGCCTCCTGTATTGCAATTATATTCTTCAACGTTATTTGCTCGTATCTTGTTTAGGTATAAGATGTCTAAACAATAAGGTTTTATCTATTTCAAAAAATGTATTACAATACTTAATAACGTTCGATTGAGGATATACTTTTCTTAAAAGCCAATTGAAGCCAGAGTAGATGCCGGCCAAAAATCACCAAATATCACTCTCCCCCCTTAAGATTGCAGTCATTTACCTTATCGTCGCGGGAATCTGGATTGCCTTTACAGACAGTCTGCTTGAATCACTCGTTTCCAATGCGCAAGCACTTTCCATTTTACAAACCTTCAAGGGTTGGTTCTACGTTTTAGTTACAGGAGCAGGCTTATATTGGCTAATAAAAAAACATGACCAACAGCTTCAGAAAAAAGAAGTTCGGCTCGAAAATTTGCAGGGCGAAGTCCAATCCGAGAAAGAGCTCAAAGATGTTTTATTTGAAAAGATTCCCATCCTCATAACCATATATGACCCTGACTTGGAAGAGTTCGAAGTCAACAAGGAGTTTGAAAAAGTTACCGGATGGACAAACGAAGAAATCACAGAGAAAAACATCGACCTTTTAAAAGCGGTATATCCTGATTTGGAAACCCGCAAGCAAGCAGTAGAATTTATGAACAATCCAGGGGTTGGCTGGAAAGAGTTTCCGTTAACCAAAAGGGATGGGGATAAAATACCGACAAGCTGGACCGATATTCGTCTTACCGATAATACGTCGGTGGGCATTGGAATCGATATGACCGACATTAAAGCCTCTCAAGCGAAAGTCAGGGAATCGCGGGAGTTATTGAAGAAGGTATTTGAGAGCCTGGAATCCAGTGTGATAATTCTTGATTATGAAAGTCGCACCATCGTGGACTGTAACAAAAGCACAGAAAAGTTATTTGGATACAGCAAGGAAGAACTTGAAGGTAGTTCAACTCGCATGCTCCATGTTAGTGAAGAAAAATTCGAAACGTTTAATGAGATCGGAAAAGATACTCTTGCTGAAAAAGGGGTATTCCAAACCGAATATAAAATGCAGAAGAAAGACGGGACCATCTTTCACTCTGATCATACCGTATCCCTGGTTTATGACGAGGAGGGAGAAATTGATAAGGTTGTAAGTGTCGTCCGTGATATTACGGATCAAAAAGAGTATGAGCAGAAACTACAAAAACAACAGGAACGCCTGCTACGATCTCAGAGGATAGGGGAAATTGGCGACTGGGAATTTGATTTAAAAACCGAAGATATTACCTGGTCACCTACCATGTATACAATCTATGAATATGATCCGGAATTAGACCCTCCCTCCTTCGAAAACCTTATGAAACACTATCATGAAACATCCTCTGATAATTTCAAGCAAATTGTACAGCAAGCTATTGAGAACAAGGAGTCATATGATGTTGACACAGAAATAAAAACAGGAAAAGGGAATAAAAAATATATCAGAGCAATAGGAATTCCCATCGAGAATGATAAGCAGGAAGTCACTAAATTATTAGGCATTGCACAGGATATTAGCGAGCGAAAAAAATATGAACAGGCCCTTACGCTACAAAACAAGAAGTTAGAGAGAGCTCAAAAAATGGCCCGTATAGGATACTGGGAATATAATCTCGAAAAGGAAGGCAATCCCATCTGGTCAGACAATTTAAAACGCATATATGGGCTCCCACAGGATTACAAACCTACCGTTGAGTCATTTTTAAGCATGATCCCACCTGAGGATCAACCCGACTTCGATGAGTTTGTCAAAAAGGTGGTCAAAGAAAAAGTGGTGAATGATATGTTCCACCTCACTAAACCCAATGGTGAGGAAGGGTTTTACCATAGCCGTAATGAACTTATCAAAAACAACAAGGGCGAACCTGAAAAAATATTGGGTATCGTCCATGAAATAACCGATTTAAAACAGGCTGAACAAGAGCTTGCCAAAGAAAAACAGAGATTTCAACTTGTTGCCCAAACCACCAGTGACGTTATCTGGGATCTTGACCTGACCGACAATACCATTTGGTGGAGCAAGGGCTTTGAAGAACATTTTGGGTATGACCGAAACAAGGCTGCCCGCGACCTTTCGTCTTGGAGCGATCATATCCATTCCGATGATAGGGCTCGCGTCACTGCAAGCCTGGAGGAAGCTATAAACGGGAATGAGCAGTTTTGGCAAGAACAATACCGATATCAATTGGCTGACGGTTCTTCAGCACATATCATTGATAGAGGCATAATAATCAGAGATAAACATGGAGAAGCCGTACGTATGGTTGGCACCCTGAATAATATTACGGACCGAGTGGAAGCCGAACAGCAACTCAAAAAGTCAGAAGAAAAATATCGCTATTTATTTGAAAACAATCCCCAGCCCATGTGGATATTCGATACCGAAACGCTGGAATTTGTTGAAGTAAATAAAGCAGCCATTAACCACTATGGATATTCCGAAGAGGAGTTTATGGATATGACACTGCTTGATATTCGCCCAGAGAAAGACGCCGAAGACGTGAAGGAAAATGTAAAACAAAACAAAGGGACTACCTCCTATTCTGAAGATTGGGTTCATCTTAAAAAGGATGGCACTAAAATAGATGTTGAGCTGTCGGCCTCTGATGTTAACTACAAAAAGGACAAAACATACCGTCTGGTTTTAATCAATGATGTAACCGAACAAAAGAGACTGCAAGAAAAAGTTATCCAATCAGTTATTGAAGGGGAAGACCGGGAGCGCAAACGCATTGCACACGAGCTGCACGACGGCCTCGGGCAACACCTCGTAGCGGCCAGCATGAATCTGCAATCAGCCAAAGCCGATATTGAAAAATTAAGTGACAAACGACAAAAGCAGTTTGAGACAGGAATATCACTGCTTAAAAATGCACTTTCCGAAACCCGAAGCATTGCACACAACCTGATGCCCAAAGCGATCTCAGACTATGGACTTATTGCTGCCCTCGAGAATCTCATCAATGACTTTGACAAAAGCACTGACATTGATTTTGAGTTTACTCACAATTACAATCAGCTGAAGCTAACCGATCAGGCTGAAATTAATATTTACCGTATTTTTCAGGAAATTATCACCAATGCCGTTCGCCATTCAGAGTGCACAAAAATAGATATTGGATTGCAACTCAAAGAGGATTCACTTACAATGAAAGTGATAGACGATGGCATTGGCGCGCAACTGGATACCGAAGATGAACAGGCCGGCCTGGGCTTAAGAAGTATAAAAACAAGAGTAAGCAGCCTGAACGGATCACTGGACATAAACTCTGAACCCGGCACAGGGATGGAAACCGTAATTACCATCCCAGAAATCAACAAATTGAAATCCAATACTTCTGATCATGGCTAATATTAAAATATTATTAGCGGATGACCACGATATTGTCCGTGACGGGATAAAAATGTTGCTGGAAGACGAAGTAGGCTTTGAAATTACTGCAGAAGCAGAAAACGGGAAAGAGGCCATTGAAGCATGCAAAGAGTATGATATCGACTTGATTGTCATGGATATAAGCATGCCAGAGATGAATGGCATTGAAGCCACAGAAAAAATCAAAGAAAAATTCCCTGAAATAAAGGTCTTGGCCCTTACCATGATGGATGAGGACCAACATATTCGACAGATGATCGAAGCCGGAGCCTCAGGCTATATCCTGAAAAGTTCCGACAAAATTGAGCTGGTTGATGCGATCACCACTATTTTAGAAGGCCAACACTATTTTAGTGATGATGCTACCCAAAGCGTTATGATGGATCTTGTAAAGGGCACAACAAAACAGGAAAACTCTGATCCCGGGAATATTACCGACCGTGAAAAAGAAGTTCTCGAGCTGATCGTAAAACAGCACACCAACCAAGAAATTGCCGAGGAATTATATATAAGCACCCGTACGGTTGATGCCCACCGCCGAAACTTGCTTCAAAAAACGGGATCTAAAAATACGGCCGGACTCGTAACCTACGCTATCAAGCACGATCTGGTAGACATCGAATAAATATGCCTATCCACAACACCAGATCTCGCACAACTCATTTCTTTCTTTGCTGAATCTGTAGATTATAATTTTCACCCTATAGGCTTTTTTACCTATCTCCAAAATAGGCTTTTTTAGTTATATCCAACCTGTATCAAAAATAGTAGGTTTTATTAGATCATCTCAATAATTCAACGGCATGCACATACTACTCGTTGGCAACGCGTCTTCTATTACTACTACCATTAAAACGATGCTTCAGTCCATCGATAACTCATCCGTCCGGCATTCTGATTTAGCCAGGCTGAAAAAATCGGAACAGCTATCGGCCGAATATGACCTCATCGTCGCCAATATTGAGGATTTTGATAGGCCTTCTACAAAAATAGTTTCTGAGATCAACAAACAATTCCCCGACACCCCGCTACTTGTCGTTCATTCATACCTTAAGAAAACACTGATTACGCCGATGATTAAGGCGGGGGCTACCGGGTACATTCAGAATAATGTATCAGAAACCCAACTGATAGAAGCCGTACAAAAAGTAGCCTCCGGAACGAAATGTATTATAGCAGAAACTACCTAAGAGGCAATACGCTTTTTTCATTATTAAAAAAATAGGCTTTTAACCTGTTTCCTGACCTCACCCAATTGATGATTTTTATGATCGTATTATCATCAACCCAAGTACTATGACTGACTCAAACACTTCTGCCCTCACTTTTGACAACAATTTTCTTGATAGCCTGCTGGCACACATAGCCATTATTAATGCTAACGGGACCATTGTAGAACACAATGAAGCATGGAAAAACTTCAATGCAAATTCAGCGTCCATTAAACGTCCTGAAATTGGCGTTAATTATTTCGAAGTCCTACAACAAGCTATTGAGAAAGGTGATGACTATGCACTTAAGTTTTTATTGGGATTAAAGAATGTTTTAAATCAAAACAAAAAAGCCTTTACCCTTGCCTACCCTCTAAAAACAGAGACCAATTCTTTCTGGTTTAACTTGACCATTCGTCCCTGTAGTGATGACAACTCTCAGTTTATAATGATACATGAGGATATCACAGCCTCAATGAAGGCCAAGTACGAAAAGCAGGAAAATGAAGATCGTTTTGAAGTAAAGTTTGAGGAGAGCCTCGACGGTATTTTTATCACAGATAGCGAAGGAACTATTTTAGAAGCTAATCAAACAGCAAGTAAGATTTTGGGATGGTCTAAGGATGAGCTTCTGAAAAGCTCCCTGGACACCGTACTGAATACTGAAGATCCCAAATTTCAGGCGGCGGTTGAACAGCAAGAAAAATCGGGCACTTATTCGTTGGAACTCGAATTCACTACCAAGCAGGGCAATACCATTCCCGCAAAAACAACATCGCGAAGCTATCGCAATCCGGATGGCAAGCTAAGATCTATTATCTCTTTTCATGATCTCAGCCAGTGGAAAGAGGTTGAGAGTGATCTCATAAGAAACAAGAATTTTACTGAATCGGCACTGAACAGTATCCCCGGCGTTTTTTTAGTACTCGATCGTGAAGGGAATATCGTAAGATGGAACGATCATATGACCACAGAACTCGGATATAGTCCGGAGGAATTATCCCATAAAAGCGCTCTATCCTTTATTACCGATGATCAAAAAGATGCCGTTCGCCAAAAAATGGAGGAGTGTTTTAATAATGGTGAATTAGCTATTGAAACAAAGGTACACGCAAAAGAAGGGGGGATAAAGGATTTCTTTCTTTTTGCAAAGCGTTTTGTACAAGATGGAGAACCCTATCTTGTTGGTGCCGGCATTGACATTACGGAGCGTAAAAAAGCTGAGCGAGAAAATCGAAAAAACCAACTCATGCTGGAACAGCTTTTTGACAATTCCCCGGTGGGTATTACCATTGTCGATAACGATGATAAGATCCATAAAGTAAACAACAGCTTTACTACCATTTTTGGATACTCTGAAGAGGAAGCAACAGGTAAAAACATCAATGAACTCTTGGCACCCAAGAGTAAAAAGCACGAGGCGAAAGCTATCTCTCTGGCTACGAAAAAGGGAGAAAGCCTGCAAACGGAAACTATCCGAATGAATAAAAACGGAAAAGAAGTTCCGGTTTTAATCGGCAGTGTGCCCGTTACATTCGAAGATGAAATTATTGCCATTTATGGTATTTATGTGGATGTATCAACACAGCACAATTACCGCGAGAAAATTAAAGACACACTTCGAGAAAAAGAAGCCCTTCTCTCGGAACTGCATCACCGTGTGAAGAACAATCTTGCTCTCATTGCCAGCCTTGTAGAACTGCAGCTTTTTGACGCTGAAGACGATAAGTTAGAAGGAGAACTGGAAAATATTAAAAATCGCATCATGACGATCGCCTCTATCCACGAGGTATTGTACCAAAATGGTAACTTTACAACCATCCCTTTTACTAACTTTCTTGAGGAATTGGCAACCTCCCGAATGGTTCAAAACCAACGGGAAACAAACAACGTGCAGATTAATATTCCTTCCGAAGAAGTCTTTCTAAATATCAATCAATCTATTCCCAGCGGATTATTGTTGAATGAAATTCTCTCGCTGATATTTAAGTTCACAGACAAAAGTAAAAGCTCAGTGATTGATATTCAGTTGCGGGAATATGGCAAAAAAGTGCATATGATTATAGAGGGAGATCAGATCATGAACTGTCCCGATGAAGCGAAAAAAAGTAACTCATTGCATAACATTCTAATCGAAACACTGGTTAAGCAGATTGGGGGAACACTGATTTGGCCAAACCCGAAAAGTGATTACCAAAAGTTTGAGTTCTTTTTTACTAAAGAAAACGGATCCAGTCCCGCAAGTGAATACCTTGAAGTAGCTGAATAACAAGTTTCCTACAGGATCGTGGATCTATTCTGATCCACGGTCAATTTCAACGGCGAACACAATCCCCATTGTGTTAAAGGCAGGCCTCACCAAAGGTCTGCCTTTTTTATTTTGATCAGGAAACCAATATCTCACTTATCAAAAAAGTTTCATTCAAAATTGGTTTCTGCCGGTCAATGTTTATCATAGACCTCATGAAGCAGTTTTTCAAAACAATTTTATGCCCAGATCTCATCCGCTCTACTTGGCGAAGGGTGATCCACCTCTGGAAGCCAATGATCGCGTGGACCATACTGGTATGGGGACTCACTGCCACTATTTTAGCCCCTATTTCGTCTGCCATACTTGGGATAGAATTTTTTCGCAATGACCAACTTATAATTGGAAATGAACAACTAACCTCGTGGCTGTTATCCCCCGCCGGCATAGGTTATTTACTTCTTGGGACTACTCTAACTCTTACCGGATGGATACTTAGATTTGCCGGTATCTTCCAGATTGTAGCGGATAATATCAACAAACAATCGGTGGAGTTTCGACATATTGTATTTCGTATTCTCAGCAAAACTCATCTATTATTCCGCCTGTGCTTGTTCATCGTAGTAACAGGACTACTCCTTTTACTACCCCTTGCGGCGGGCTTGGCATTGATCTATGAACTATTACTGGATAGCTATGATATTAACTATTACCTCTCCGCAACTCCTTCCGAATTGCATAGTGCCATCATAATAGCAGCAACTTGGCTTCTGGGCTGGATGTCGGGAGTTATCTATCTGACCCGCCGCTTTCTTTTTGCGCTACCCACATACCTGCACAGCCAAAAATCCATTAGAGAATCACTGCGGTATGCCTGGCATATTGGCCCACAAAAATTAAATCCCCACTTAAGGCCTATTCTTTCTGCTATCGGTTTTTGGATCATCTTTCGTTTTATAGCAGATCTTATTCTTTATACTGTCTCTTTCTGGTTAATAAACTGGGTAGGCGACTTGGCAAATAGCTTGCGAATCGTAGCACTGGCAACAGGGATATATGTAATAGCCTCTCTCTCCGTTGATGCCCTAATCTCTTTTCTGGGATTTTCGCATGTAACAACGCTTATCACAAAAGTATACTTTCAAGACTTTCGGCAGGTCAACACTGCCTCTGCCCCACTCTCTCGAAATAAATTCAGAAAACTCGGTTCCATTTTTAAAAACATCTTTCGTCCAACCCTTATTCTTCCGATAGCCGGGGCTCTTACTCTTATCAGTATTGGTCTCAGTAGCTATATGATAGGACATATCCCAGAGACAAAGAACAGCCAGGTTAAAATAGTAGCTCATCGTGCCGGTCCGGCTCCTGCTCCGGAAAACACACCATACGCCCTCGACCTAACTATGAAAACAAAAGCTGAATGGACAGAGATTGATGTCCGCCTAAGCAAAGATAGTACAATTGTGGTAACACATGATTTTGATCTTATGCGTATTGCTAATAGTCCGGCCCCTATCTCTGATACCAACTATAATCAGATACAACAAATTCTTAAAAACGCATATTCAACCGGTAAAGCTTCCCACCAACAAATACATACTCTGGATGATTTTTTAACTGCAACCAAAGGGAATATTGGCCTGATGATTGAACTAAAGAAACCAACGGAGGCTTTAGCACGTAAAGTTATTGGGGCTATCAGAGCGAAAAACATGGTAAATGACGTCGTTCTCATGTCTATGGACCTCGATGTCATTCGCTTAATACAAAATATAGCTCCAGATATTACCATAGGTTATATCTCTGCTTTTTCGATAGGTGATAAGAGTCAACTGCCGGTTAATCTGTTAGCAGTACATTACCGATCAATTTCTGCTTCTCTAATAAATAAAACAGAACAGCAGGGCATAGAAACCTATGCCTGGACCGTCAATAGGGTCAACACCATGGCAAATATGATTGAATATAACGTGGATGGCATTATTACAGACAAACCTAAACTTGCCGTGCGGATAAGGGAAGAGCTACAAAAGTTATCGGCAACCGAACGGCTTTTACTACAGTTCAACCAGCTTATAGGTATTAGTAAATAAGCATGCTGCTAAATAAAGCTCCTAAACTTTATCAAAATTTTAAAAATATCCTGCTCGCATATTCATAAATTTGCTTCTGTTTAAAATCTCTTACATAATAGAATTTAAAAGCTAACTACTTGTCAAATAGTTATTCATCAATTAGAAGCAACTCATACCTATTTTTAACTAACCGCCAGATTATGAAAAAGCTATTTTTTACCGTTGGTATCGTATGTTCACTTTTCACCGCTTCACTTGCCCAGACCGAGGAACCCTTTGCCCGCTTTCCGGCTATCAGTCCCGATGGCTCTACGATTGCATTTTCTTATCAAGGGGATATCTGGACCGTGCCGGCTGAAGGCGGACGTGCCTGGCGGCTGACTTTACACGAAGCGTATGAAGCTTATCCCAAATGGAATCCCGACGGAGGACAAATTGCCTTCACCAGCAACCGTCATGGAAATGATGATGTGTTTGTAATGGACAAGAATGGAAGTCAAATCAAGCGACTTACTTATCATTCTACTGGGGACCAATTAACCGGATGGACGCCCGGAAACAGTGTGATATTCACCACCAATCGACTATTTAACCAGGTAGAATGGGAACCGGAAATTCATACGGTGGGAGCTGAAGGTGGTACCCCCGACCGCTTGTTTGACTCTTTTGGCATGATGGCAGAGATGAGTTCCGATGGTCGATTTTTAGTATTCGTCAAAGGTTACAATCGCGAATTTCGCAAGCGGTACCGCGGGTCCGCAAACAAAGATATTTGGCTCTACGACCTGGAGAACGAAAGCTACCATCAACTTACTGATTTTAAAGGAAACGACATGTATCCCACCTTTAGCGGTAGCCGAACCCTTTACTTTTTGAGTGAAAGAAGTGGGGCCCACAACATCCATAAAATAGAGTTAAATGACGACGGCAGCCCAAATCATTCCCCCGTTGCCATTACAGATTTCAAAGATGACGGTATCCGTTATTTTGATATAGACGACCAAGAAGAGCGTATTGTTTACGAACGTAAAACCGGACTTTTTACACTCAATCCCGAGGAAGGAGAGAGCCGGCGCTTAAATCTGGATGTTACACAAGACCAGCGGTTTTATAATATCGAACAGAAAACGTTTACCGAAGAGGCGCAAGAATTTGATGTATCCCCAAGTGGTGACTGGCTCGCATTTGTAATCGAAGGCGAAATTTTTGTCAAGCATAACGACCCGTCCAAACAACGTTCCGTAAAAGTAACGGACCATCCCTACCGTGATCGTGATGTGGCGTTTTTAAATGATTCTACACTGATATTTGCCAGCGATCGCAACGGCCAGTATGATCTCTTTTCCCTTCGTCCGTCACAAAAAGATGTCAACGATCTTTTTGAGAGCCTCCAGTTCCAAACGAAACAGCTCACCGATACCGAAATGGGCGAACGCAATCCGGTTGTTTCACCCAACGGGGAGAAAGTAGCTTTCAACCGCGGGCGCGGACAGCTGGTGGTATCAGCAATTTCAGGACGAGATAATTTAGGAGAAGAAACTGTTTTGGTAGATAATGGCTGGGCCGAAGCCAGTGATGTAGCATGGAGTCCTGACAACAAGTGGCTAGCGTACTCCATGCCCGATCTCGATTTCAACCACGAAATTTATATCCATCCTGCAGATAACTCTCGGGACCCGGTTAATATCAGCAAGCATCCCCGTCCCGATACTGATCCCGTCTGGAGCCCCGACGGCAGCAAGTTAGCTTTTCTGTCGAACCGTAATAACGGCAATGATGATGTCTGGTTTGCATGGCTCAATGAACGTGACTGGCAGCGCACACAACTCGAGTGGGATAAAAGTGAAAAATCCGAAATCGTCTCAGCAGAAGATACGGTGGGAGTGAATGTATCAATCGATTTCGAAGGTCTTTACAAGCGACTGAAGCAGGTTACTTCGATGCCCGGTGATGAATCAAATATTGCTATCTCCAAAAACGGACAAACTTTCTATTTTGTGGGCGATGATGCCGATGAAGATATATATAAAGCGAAGTGGGATGGCAGTCAGATCTCTGCTCTTACCGATCAAGGGGTGGATCCGTACGACCTACGCTTGAACACCGACTTAAACAGCCTCTATTTTATGCAGCGCGGTGGAAAGATCGGACGCTATAGCTTGGAAAAAAATAGCATCGAGCAACTGCCTTATCGTGCAAGTATGAAAATAAATCATACTAAACAGCGTGAGCAGATCTTCGAAGAGGCATGGCGAAAATTGAATGTTAATTTTTATGATCCCAATTTTCACGGTCAAAATTGGACAGCTCTTAAAAAGCATTACAAACCCTGGGCGCTTAAAACATCAACCGATCGAGATTTTCAGGATGTGGTAAACATGATGCTCGGCGAACTTAATGCCAGCCACATGGGCTTTTATGGGTCTGATCGCGCCGAAACTCAAGAAAGCCGAACCGGGCTTATCGGTGCTGAGGTGGAACCCGTTTCTAATGGCGTTCGAGTCGTTCGCGTGGTTCCCAACTCTCCAGCAGACCGTGAAGTAAGCACCCTAAGTCCGGGAGATACTATCACCTCCGTAGGAGGACAGGAAGTTGACGAAGTAGATAACTATTACAGCCTGCTATCCGACAGGATTGATACTCCAACCCTGCTACAGGTCCAGAATTCTGAAGGAGAAAGCCGCGAAGTTATTATTGAACCAACCGGAAGTCTGGATGATCAACTGTACAACGAATGGGTTGATAAGCGCAAAGAACTAACCGAAAAATACTCCAATGGACGGTTGGGCTATATTCATGTAGAGGGAATGAACTGGCCCAGTTTTGAACGTTTTGAGCGTGAGCTCGTAGCTACGGGCGAAGGCAAAGAAGGGATCGTCATCGACGTACGATATAACGGCGGCGGCTGGACCACCGATTACCTGCTAACCGTGCTAAAATATCGTCAACACGCCTATACCATTCCTCGGGGAGCAACTGACAATCTTCAAAAAAATAAAACTAATTTCCGCGAGCACTACCCCTTTGGAGAACGTTTGCCTTTATCCAGCTGGACAAATCCCTCCATCACACTGGCCAATCAGAACAGTTACTCAAATGCAGAGATTTTCTCCCATGCTTATAAACAGTTGGATCTCGGTACATTAGTCGGTGAACCAACGTTCGGGGCTGTAATATCTACCGGCGGGGCCGGACTGATGGGCGGCTCGTATATTCGACTTCCATTCCGGGGGTGGTTTGTTAAAAATACCAATAACAATATGGATCGTGTTCCGGCGGTGCCAGATATTGAAGTCATAAACCCGCCCGATTACAGAACCGGCCAAGACAAACAGCTTAAACGTGCTGTCGATGAACTGCTCAATCAGATCGACAGCAAATAACACTGAAAGCAATATTTTCACCTTTCATAGAAGCACCGGCTTTAGAACGTCGGTGCTTTTTTTATGCATAAATGCGACTACTCAACATCATCAGTATTGCATAGTTGCAACGGTTTCAATGCCGCTTGCTTCTACCGATTCATAATCGCCATAACATGCCCCTCTGTTCATCCTGATATCTACTTTATAAACAATTACCAGAATAACATCTGTGGCACATGACTTGCATCTATACAAATAAAAATGGCAATCAGTGCATCCCGTAAAAAATTTATGATGATGTCTCAAACCAATAATGAGAGGTGAATATTATGAAAGCACTTGTTTATCACGGCCCCGGAAATCGTTCTTACGAAGAGAAGCCCAAACCTACCATTCAGAAGACAACTGATGCGGTAGTAAAGATTACAAAGACCACTATTTGTGGGACTGACCTCCATATCATGAAAGGAGATGTACCCGCCGTTAAGGATGGGACAACCCTCGGTCACGAGGGAGTAGGAATTATTGAAGAGGTTGGTGAAGGGGTATCCAACTTTAAAAAAGGCGATCCCGTTTTAATTAGCTGTATTACCGCCTGTGGAAAATGTGATAACTGTAAAAAACAGATGTACTCCCATTGCGAAGATGGAGGCTGGATTTTGGGACATATGATCGACGGTACCCAGGCCGAATATGTCCGAATTCCGCATGCCGACACAAGTCTGTATCATATTCCGGAAGGTGCCGACGAAGAGGCATTAGTAATGCTCAGCGACATTTTACCCACTGGGTTCGAAGTAGGCGTACTCAATGGCAAAGTACAACCCGGTGATGTAGTTGCCATTGTTGGAGCGGGCCCTATTGGGCTTGCAGCATTACTCACTGCCCAGTTTTATTCTCCGGCCGAAATTATTATGGTTGATCTTGATAACAACCGTCTTGAAGTATCAAAAGAGTTCGGGGCTACCGATATCGTCAACAGCGGGGATGAAAATGCTGTCGATAAAATAATGGAACTGACCAATGGCAAAGGAGTAGATGTTTCAATTGAAGCCGTTGGTGTTCCTGCAACATTTGATATCTGCCAAGATATCGTCAAAGCCGGTGGCCAGGTTGCTGTAGTAGGTGTGCACGGCACCAGCGTAGACTTTAAGCTGGAAGAACTGTGGATCAAAAATATTACTATGACCACAGGTTTGGTTGACACCTACACCATCCCCATGCTGATGAAAACCGTTGGATCCGGGGAACTGGAGCCCGATCAGCTGATCACCCATCACTTTAAATTAGATCAAATAATGGAGGCTTATGATACCTTTGGCAATGCTGCTGAAGAAAAAGCCTTAAAAATCATTCTCGAAAATAAATAGATAGATAAAAAACCTTCAACTTATCTGTTTATAGATAAAAAGCCTGTGCTTTTAGTGCGGGCTTTTTTATTAGGTCATTATACCCTTTTACAGGATCTAAAATTCTTGTTGTTAACCTCGTCGAGACAGAAATATTTTACACTTTCCATTTGCTATATAGATTTAATCTAAATAGTTTTGCCCATGTTATTTAGAAGCGTTTTAAATAGATATAAATCATCTATAGAAACTTAATCTAATCAATTAGAAAATTAACTGTATCAATGAATCCACACCATAACTTATCGAAGGTTTTATATTCAGTAGTAGGAATATTGCTTTTTACTGCTGCCACCACATTTGCACAAACAGGACAACTCGAAGGCACTATAATTAACGCTGAAGAAAATAGTCCATTACCCGGTATCAATGTCGGAGTTGCGGGCACAACGCTTGGCGCTGCCACTGATACTGATGGAAAGTTTATTATTGAGAATATTCCCGTTGGGTCTCACACCATAAAAATTTCCGCAGTGGGATATGAAAGAGAGGAACGTAATATCACTATTTCTGAAGGAGAAACAAGTTCGATTACCGTTACACTTGAAAGAGATGTTTTAGGGATTAATGAAGTGGTTGTTTCTGCGACACGAAGTATTGAATCCCTTGATGAAGTTCCGGCATCAGTCAATATTCTGCGGGAGAAAGAGTTGAATGATCAGCTTGCCTTAAGTTCAGATCTCAATGACATGCTGGCCAAACAAGTTCCGGGTTTTGCCCAAAGCACGGAATCAGCGAGTAACTGGGGACAGAATCTGCGTGGTCGTGACTATCTGGTACTTATTGACGGCATCCCACAATCAACGCCACTGCGAGCGGTCAGCCGCGACCTGCAAACTATCGATGCAGGAGCTGTAAGTCGAGTAGAAGTCATAAAAGGCGCAACGGCTATTTACGGCAATGGCGCTACAGGAGGACTTATAAACTACATCACAGCTTTGCCCCAAAAAGATGGCTTTGAGTCTATCAGTAAAGTAGGATCAAATATTTCCCTTTCTTCACCTGAGAATAGCATAGGCTACCGCTTTTCGCAACAATTTATGGGTCGCAACGATCAGCTCAGCTATAACTTCAAAGGATCGTTTGAAGAAAAGGGGTTATACAAGGATGCTACTGGAGATATCATTCCAACCAATCCACAGGGACAGGGCGGACTTTCTGATGCTTCCATCTATAACCTATACGGGCAAGTCGGGTATGATATTAACTCACAGCATCATATAGAAGCAACGTATAATTTCTACTCAAATGATCAGGAAACAGATTATGTAACTGTTCCGGGATCGTATCCAGACCAGAAAGCTACCGCGCAAAAAGGAAATGTTCGCGGAGAACCCCAGGGAACTCGTGCCAATCATAATGCTCGTATAAATTACAGTTGGCTTGATTTTATAGGCAACACCTCTCTCGATGCCACGGCATATATTCAGGATTATGAGACCGTATTTGGTTATACAACCTACTATCGAGATGGGGGACAGAGTTACCTCCTTTCTGAAAAAGCCGGCTTTCGTCTAAATCTGGACTCACCGTTTACACTTTCGGAGGATGTAGAAGGTTCTATTGTATATGGTGTAGATCTGTTGAGTGACAATACCCAGCAAAAACTTCTGGACGGTCGCACGTTTACACCGAAAATGCAGATGGACAGTTATGCTCCCTACGCCCAGATCAAGGCTATATTCTACGATAACTGGGTACTAAAGGGCGGCATGCGTTTCGAAGGTATCAATATTGACGTACCCTCGTACACTACCGTAGAGCGTATTGATGGTCAAGGAGGTTACCAGGGCGGTGTTAATATCGAAGGTGGATCCTTGGATTACAGTGCTTTTACCTATAACGTGGGTCTTAGCTATAAGAAATTCCAGGCCTTCAATCCCTATGTAAGTCTTTCACAAGGGTTCTCAATTGCTGATCTTGGACGAACACTTCGCAGTGCAACAGAACCAACAACCGTACAACGTATTGATCCCGAGCCGGTCATCGTCCAAAATTATGAACTCGGCGTTAATAGTTCCTTCGATATTTTCCGAGGATCTATTTCCGGATTTGTTAGCACGTCCGATTTGGGATCTTCCTATCAAGTAGACAATGATGGTAACTTTGGTATTGTGCGATCCCCTGAAATTGTATACGGTGTTGAAGTAAGTGCCAATGCCCGCCCAACTTCAAATCTTGGTCTCGGAGCTACTTACTCACTGACAGAAGGACGATCGGATAATAATAACAATGGTAGCTATACCGATCCGGTAGACGAGTTTTTGGTCAATAGTCGCATTTCACCACCTAAGTTAACAGCCTACGCTGAGTACCAGTTTACATCAAAGTTAAATGCCAAAATCACCATGCTGCACTCTGGCTCAAGAGAACGTTTTGAGCCCAGCAACGGAAGTTTCGCTCCTTATAAAAATAACGTGGAAGCATATACGGTTTTTGATCTTACATCAACCTATCAGCTTCCTTTCGGGTCATTTAGCTTGGGAGTACAAAATCTCTTCAATGCTGATTATTTCCCAGCTATTTCGCAATGGGCCGGAGCATATTTTGGTACCGGATACTCCAAAGCACCGGGAACACGGTTAAATGCAACACTAAAAGTACAGCTTTAATCCCACATACCCTTTAGCTGTCGGCCTCCTTGTAGGTCGACAGCTTTTTTATTGTATATGAGTAAACGCTTTCTTCTTTCAATACATAAGTGGTTAGGACTTTTTGCTGGCATCTTTATCCTGATAATGGGATTGACAGGTTCAATCATCGTCTTCGATGACGAGATTGAGCACTTTATACATCACGATGTCATCCATCAACCCGATTCTAATGAACCTGTCTCTCTCGATCAGGCATATAAATCTATTATTGAAAAACACCCCAACCGAGATGTCCGCTTTACACATATTCCCGAGCAGGCGAACAGGGCTATTGAAGCAGAAATCCGTCAGCCCGATAATAGACGCTACCTGTACATTCATCCCGTAAATGGAAAGATTCTGAGAGACCTCGACAGCTACAATACTTTTTCATACTGGATGCTAAAGCTACATTACACACTACATTCAGGATTTTGGGGTGAAGTTATCGTTCTTATTGCCGGATTTATGTTTATCTGTTCAATAATTACCGGTTTCTGGTTTTATCGAAATGCTCTGTGGCGAGTACTTACCTTCAAAATTCGCCCCCGTTTTCGTGATCTTAAATCCTGCTCCTCTGAACTGCACAGAACATTAGGTATCTGGTCTCTCATCTTTAATTTCATAGTAGCTCTTACAGGTATTGTTATTATTTCCATCATTGTGATGACCAATGCCAAAAAAGAAGGTCCCGATCCAATGCCTGATCCTCCAGCAGTAGAAACATCCATTGACGCTCTAATGGTTCAGGCACAGCAAACCTATCCCGGCTTCGATCCCTCCTACATAGGAATGCCTCGACAACCTGATGGACAGATCACCCTATACGGTCACACGAATACCGACTGGTCTATTCATTATAAGTTTTCCAACTATGTACAATTTGATCCGGATACAGGCACACAAACGAACTCCTTTTTTATAAAAAATCAGCCGGTTTCAACTCACTTATTAAGCTTTACCTACCCGCTTCATTTTGGAAACTGGGGCGGTATTTCAATCAAAATACTCTACTGCTTATTTGGATTGACACCCGCCCTTTTATCTATAACCGGATTCATTATCTGGCAAAAGCGTAACAAGCATAAACGAAAGCTGAAAAAAGAACGGAAACAACGACTAAAAGAAGTGAAATTAAACAGAGAAAAAATCTCCGGCGAATTATGAAAAACACAAATACTGTATTAATCCAAAAGGATAATCTCTGTATTGAACAATGCAGTTGTTGTGATAACATTCACTTGATGTATCAAAGTCTACTGCTCAAATTTACGCCCGAAAGCTTTGCTGATTTCGAAGCGGCATTAAGCAAACTTGATTTCGAGAACAGAGCCATAACCTTTGGTGATGGTACTGATAAAATGTTGATCAACACTCCTCAAAAAGAAATTCAACTCTGCTTTACTAAAAAGGAATTTGAACTACTTCGTCAATCTCTTAAAGAAGCTCTTTTAATGCTTGAGGTAAGTCACATTTTGTATGGCTAATCTCAGGTAGATTATTGTTTTATACCAAGAAGCTACTACTTCCCCTACTGCACTCCCATTCAATTAACCCTGTCCCAATATTTAGACTTGGCTAAATATTATTTATACCTTATCTTATTTTTAGACAAGGCTAAAAATAAGATTTCTTCGATGAAATTATTTATCCGTCTCTTATTTATACTTCTGGCATTTCCTTTAATTGTGACAGCACAGTCGCAGAGTGGTACAATCAAGGGCGTTATATACAGTGATGGACAACCGGTAGCCGGAGCCAATATAGCGCTTACTGAAATTCAAAAAGGTACTGCTACCAATGACAGCGGACAATTTGTTATTAAAGATATTAGGCCGGGCACTTACGAATTCTCTATCTCGGCTGTGGGATTTTTCTCTCATCACCAAGAAATATCCCTTAAAGAAGGTGAAGAGGTCAGCCTCGATATTACGTTAGAACTAAAAACCGAAGAACTGGGACAAGTGGTTGTGACGGGGACCATGAGAAAGACGTTCGTTAAAGAAAGTCCCGTAAAAGTACAGGTCGTTAGCAATAAGCACCTCCGAAATACCGGTGCGAACAATCTAATGGAATCGGTAAACTTTTTGAACGGCCTCTACCAAGAAGTCAGCTGCGGAGTCTGCAGCACAAACAGCGTACGTATTAACGGCATGGATGGTCCCTACACCGCTATATTAATAGACGGGATGCCCATTATGGGCGCCCTGGCATCGGTCTATGGACTGAACGGAATCAACACCAGTACCATCCGTAATATTGAGATTATCAAGGGACCAAATTCCACATTGTATGGCTCCGAAGCAATGGGGGGAGTCATCAATATAATTACGCAGGACCCGTCAACCGCTCCCCGACTGGCAGTCGACGGTTCGTTCTCTACACACAAAGAGGCCAATCTTTCGTTAACCCACGCCGCTAAATGGGACAACACCCAAACTCTGATTGGAGTGGATGGCACCTACTTTGATACTTTTCTCGACCAAAATGAGGATGGCTTTGCCGACGTTACCAAACGCAAAAAGCTTTCGCTGTTTAACAAGTGGAGCTTCGAACGTTCCAAAGCCCGACAATTCGATCTGGCCTTCAAAATTTATCTCGAAGATCGCCTTGGAGGCACTGAAGATTACAACAGAGACCTACAAGGAAGTGATGAAATTTATGGAGAGTCCATCACTACAAAACGTTTTGAAATGCTGGGCAACTATGACCTGCCGATATCTTCCGAAGATATTCGAGCAGAATTTTCTTACAGCTATCACGAGCAGGATAGTTACTACGGAATGTATCATTATACCGCCGATCAGCAGATTTACTTTACCAATCTAATCTGGGATAAACGCTTTACGCCCTGGCGCCAGCTTTTAGTGGGGGCCACTTCTCGTATCGATGCGCTTGATCAGACCTTTGATGGTATCCACCTGGGACAAGGTTCACGGGATACTCGCTTTATTCCGGGTATCTTTGCACAATACGAACATAATTTTAGTGCGGATTTTAAGATGTTGAGTGGTATGCGAATAGATCATTACGATGAACACGGACTCATCTATTCACCCAGAATAAATGCCAAGTTCGACTTTTCTAATCACACTACCCTTCGCCTGAATGGCGGAACGGGATTCCGCATCGTAAATCTTTTTACCGAGGAGCACGAAGCATTAAGCGGTTCGCGCCGTGTTGTAATTGAAGAAGAGCTGGCTCCCGAACGATCAATCAACGGTACTATAAACCTTAACCAAATTATAGATATTGGAACAAGTGTGCTTAATATCGACCTCGATCTGTTTTACTCTCACTTCAGTAATCAGATCATCCCCGATTATTCACAGCCCAGCGAAATTCGCTATAGAAACCTTGATGGCTATTCGGTATCACGCGGCATTTCCCTGAACGCCGCCCATAATTTTCCCTCACCACTACAATACTCTATTGGATTTACCTACCAGAATGTCTTCGAAACGAATAATGGAGTTCAAACGAGAGTCCACTTTGCACCCGAGTGGTCTGGCGTATTTACCGCAAGTTATACTATACCTGCTACAAAAATATCACTGAACTATTCCGGCAGGTTAGTTGGAAATATGAAGCTGCCCGTATACGAGGGATATATTACAAAATCACCGGTATTTTCAGAACATAATATGAAGATATCCCGAGAATTCAGCGACCGAATATCAGCTTATCTTACTGTAAAAAACCTTGGCAATTACACACAGAAAAATCCAATCATTGCAGCTGATAAACCCTTCAGCGATGAATTTGCCACTGACCACGTTTACGGGCCACTGCAGACCCGTCGATTCTTAGGAGGCATCCAATTTAAGCTGAAATAGCAAAAATAGTTGGTTTCTCACCTTTCGATTATATCTCGGCAACAAAGATATTCTTCGCTACTTCATTTCCAATAACTCGCTCTTTGTCTTCAATCAGAAGCGTAACCGGACCATCAAACGGTTCTTTCTGCTTAATTTGTACTTTTATGCCCGGAAGCAGCCCTACCTTTTCCAGATAGCGCAGCAGTTCCGGATCCTGGTCTTTAACGCGACTAATGATATACTCCTGTTCTGTTTCTCCCTCAACAAGAGGGTGGGCATCCATTTCGGGCATTAATCCGTCTTTGGTGGGAATGGGATCACCATGCGGATCGTGGGTGGGATCATCAAGAAGCTGGGCAATTTTGTCTTCAAAACGCTCCGAGATATGATGCTCCAGCTTTTCAGCCTCATCGTGCACCTCATCCCATGAATACCCCATCACCTCCAGCAGATAGAGCTCCAGCAGCCGATGGTGACGTATTATTTCGAGCGCAATCTTCTTGCCCGAATCCGTCAGTCGTGCTCCCTTATACGACTCATAATCAACTAATCCCATCTTATCCAGTCGCTTAACCATATTGGTAGCCGACGCCGACGACACATCCAGAGAATCTGCAATCTTCGTTGTTGAGGCCCCTTTGTCTTCTGTCTCCAGGGTATATATCGCTTTCAGATAATCTTCAACAGCCTGACTTAATACCATCTTGAAAACTTTTTATGCTTTATTTCTATTGCCTTAATATATAGAATATCTCCATACCATTACATCTCTACTCTCTCAATTAATATCTACCCCATGGTTCTTCAAGTATTGTCTAAATGATTTTTTGCCAGTCAAATCAGACCCCACAAAAGCTACAAGTTTATCAAAAATATGAGCGGGTAAAAACCCTGGCTGTCTTCCTATGGTATTTCCTTCTTGGTCCAGGAAAATAAAAGTCGGAGTAGAGCTAGCTCTAAATCGACGTGCCAGCTGTTGTTCGGTCAGAGAATCTCCGTTAAATACTATTTTCCGATCCGACTCGATATCAACCCTTACGGGATAAAAATATTTGTGCAGGCTGTCCTGCACGGTTTGCTCCGGGAATACCTCCTCATACATTTTTTTGCAATATCCACACCACTCAGCATCAACAAACAGCATTACTTTTTTGCCTTCTTCTTTCGCTAACTCTTGAGCTTCGGAAAGTGATTTCCACTTTATATCCGATTGGGCTGTTGCGGGTAATATCCCGATAAGCAAAATAAATAAACCAATTAGGAATCTTTTTACACTCCACACTAATCTCATTAATAGCACCTATTTTTCTTTCTGATCGTTTAACTTCATAACCATAATCGTCATATCATCATGTTGTTTTGCCTTACCAATAAAAGACTCCACATCTTCTGCTAAGAGGTTTAACATGTCACTAGCTGATTTATGGACGTTGCTTTTTATCATCTCATTTAATCGATTTGTCCCATAAAAGTTTTGAGATTCACTTAATGCCTCAACAATTCCATCAGTATAAAGGACAAGTACATTGTTATCTTCTATGGATAATTCAACCTCTTCCAAGTGCTCATCAAAATTATCCTTCGACAAGCCAATACCAATTCCCGCGGGTTTTAACTCTTCCAATTTCTTTGTATCACCCGCCACCCTAAGTATTGGATTATGTCCGGCCCGAGCAAAACGAAATGTTTTCTCCTTCAGATCTATAATCCCATAAACCAATGAAATAAACGTCCCACGCTGGGCATTATCATAAAATAAACGATTTACTTTCTTCAATATTTCAGCCGGTGAATCAATCTCTCGACAAAGACTGTGAAGTATTCCCTTGATAAACGTCATATAAAAAGCGGCCTGAATGCCTTTGCCGCTCACATCTCCAATAGTTACTGCAATACGGTGATCATCAAGCTGAACAAAGTCATAATAATCCCCACCCGTTTCGTATGCCGGCTTACAAACTGCGGCTAAATCCATATTCTTAAAGCGTGGGGTTTCTACAGGCAAAAAAGATTGCTGAACATCCCGTGCAATTCTGAGCTCTTGCTTGATACGTTGTTCTTGGGCCAGTTCCTCAACATAATCAGGCACATAGCCTGACAGTGACTGCTCCTTCTCCCCCTTGATAATAAATAGAACTGCTGCAACTGCATTGCCAAATAAAAAAACCACTAAAAGAATAAATGCAGGTAGATCCGGAGAACCACTTACAAGCCAACCGCTTGAGGATTCAAGCATTAATACAAAAAGAAAATGAGTAAAAAAGACTGTCAGAATATCCCACTTGAGAAAAATAGCAAGGAAAACAATCCCCAAGATCCCAAAAAGAACCATCTCGGAAACGGCCGGACCAACATTTTGGAATGTAGGTACAATTAAAATAACACCAAGAACGACAACTAATGAAGCCAGCCATTTTCTTTTATGAGTGCTATAAAACTGTGTTGCCGCAACGGCAAAGATGCACAATGCAAATAACAAGCTAAACCAAAAACTATTTAGAAAAAGATAAATAGGTGCCCAGGCTGCTTCGTGGGCAAGAAAAGTGCGTTCGATTTCAAGAAAGAGATTGGGAGCAAACGAAAGTGCAACAGTCCATACTCCACATAATATAAACGCCAATACCATTGATCGGAGAATCATTTCTCCGATAGGCTTATTAAAAAACTTCCCCTGTCGGAGATAATCATAGCTGTACAGTTTTTGTGGCCAGTATTGGCGCATTATCGAATCTCCTACAGCAAACAAAGCAAATACACCTACCGAAGTGAAAGCACCCGAAAACCCCATCTGTAATGCTAATCCAAGCAGGTCCATCGATTGAACATTAACCCCCATTGTCGAACTTGTTCCCCATTCTTGCAAGAAGATTGTTGCCGGCACAACCAATCCGGTCAAAATACCAGCAATTAATGCCGAACGGGTGTCGATTGCCCGCGAACGGATACGAAAGTAAAACAGGGTTATCAACGCAAGGATAAAAATGGGCACGATCGCTATCCTGCTAATTTCTAACAGCCCGGGCATATTTTGTTCAGTACCCTCTGGATTGTAACTGGCATCAAGGTTCACCAACGCTCCACTGGAAAGAAGACGAATATTAATACGAAGATCCTGTCCCATTACCGGGGCCGATGTATTTACGGTTACATCCGCAACAGCCTGTGAATGAACGGTCTCAATTTGAATATCTGAAAATTGAAACTGTTTAGGATTCCAACCGCCGATCTGCAAATAATAATCTGCCAACCGTTCGATATTAGCCCTTTGGAATGTATGCGAGCGTTCAGTATTAGTGACATCCGTTGTATCCGGAATCGAATCACTGTTGTAGTCTTCATCGAAATCAAATCGCAACACTCTATCCCAGGCTGAATCAGGCAATGTCTTCCACAGATCTAAATTAGCATCGGCCTTAAAAGCATGGATTAGAGCCTTGCGATGCACCGGATAATCAGGCAAACTGTTTTGTGGATTTAGAAATTCGATCAAACGCCCCTGCTCATCAAGCCGCAAAGCAATATTCTCATTTCCATCACCCGCAGCCTCAGAGTCCTCTCTCGTATTGGAAAAGTTGATATCCCAGTAATAAGGATGTAATCCCGACGGCAAAGAGTCTGACACTGCATTAATAAATCTCTGGCGACCATTATCAAGCTGTAAACTGTCAAG
>JABAHQ010018516.1_pt1 | contig 27447 bp, 40 predicted proteins | sample 7062091 | NCBI WGS metagenome assembly JABAHQ01 (sample SAMN14534359, study PRJNA622989) | marine sediment metagenome | biome: marine biome [ENVO:00000428]; feature: marine pelagic biome [ENVO:01000023]; material: deep marine sediment [ENVO:00002113] | place: India: Gulf of Kutch | collected...
TAGCGTCCGAAGACGTGTGGAACTGACGGTTGTGGCAGCCTTTGTGAGCGACAGAAGACGTAAGCGCGACAATAGCGTCCGAAGACGTGTGGAACTGACGGAACCAATCGGATGCCAGTGTCGATCTTGAACGCCGTGGCGACAATAGCGTCCGAAGACGTGTGGAACTGACGGACATGGACATAGTCGCGCAGTGGTGGCTGCAAACGCCCTGCGACAATAGCGTCCGAAGACGTGTGGAACTGACGGGGTCGAACGTTCAGGCTGAGATGTAGATCGATGCGCGCGACAATAGCGTCCGAAGACGTGTGGAACTGACGGCCATCTCTCTATATGGGGTCGTCCGCCTTTTTAGGGGCTAGCGACAATAGCGTCCGAAGACGTGCGGGACTGACGGTACTGCTGCTCGGACTCGGGTACGCGATCGGTTTCGCGACAATAGCATTCGAAGACGTGTGGAACTGACGGTCCGTTATCCGCATCCCCATTTCACAGCGCGTGCGAGGCGACAATAGCATTCGAAGACGTGTGGAACTGACGGATGCTTGCTAAAGGGGGTCCAGGGGGGATTGAGAAGGACGACAATAGCCTCCGAAGACGTGTGGGACTGACGGACGGAGGCTCGTGTCAGATTGGCCGGAGCGGAAGACGTGTGGAAACTGACGGTCCCTGTGGGCACGGCGCGGGCGCCGTAGGACTGGTGACGTGTGGGACGCTGACGGGGATTTCTTCCGGACGCCTTTGGCTTGGAACGTCTGGAAAACGTGTGGAGTTGACGGGACGGCGGAGCCTCGCCGCAGCGTGTGGGTGATGGCGGGTGTCACAACCCTTTTGACGGGCACTCGAAGTTCATCGAGCGTGTGGGAGTCGGCGGTAGCAGTGAAGCCACCGGTCTTCTGGTCTGTGGGGGAAAGACCCCAAAAAAGTGACCGGGGGGCCGCGTGTCTGGTAGGATTGTCCTATGAATCCGGCCGAGACTTCGATGCCGGTGGGCGTCCCCGCCGTGTTTACGATGGACGAGCCCTCGATCGGCTTCGACCACGTGCAGGGCCGGTGGCGCCCCATCGATCTGGACATGTACTGGCTCGCCGGGCCCCTCGACTCGCTGCACGGTACCGACGCCGCCGCAAGCCTGTGCCCGTCGTGCGCCTTTTTTGAAGGGGGCCGGTGCCACTGGTGCCCGGGTCCAGAGCATCCGGCCTACCCGAGCGATCGGCCGGAGTGCCTGGGGTGCAAGGGGCGCCAACCGCCAGCGACGCCTTGGTATCAGCGCGAGGACATCATGGTGCCCTTGTTGACGTCCATCGCAATCAGCACCTCGGCTGCGGTGCTATCGACGATTATCCTCAGGCGCACTGGCTTTCGTTGAAGCGCCGCCATTCGTCGACGACGTGCTGGACGAGCGCTAGGGCGTTCCCGCCCCACAACGCGGCGCGCACGCGCTTGTGCTGGTGATCGGGCAATTCGTACACGGCTTGCAGAAATTCGGCCATGCACTCGGGCTCTTGATGAAGCAGCGACTCGGCCCAGTCGGGCAGCGTAGCGCAGCCGAGAAGCTCTAGAAGCGAAGGCTTCAGCCGTGCGGCGTCCTTTTGCTGCGCCGCCCTGCGCGTGGCCTGCTCGACCGCTTCGGTGCGCGCTTCTCGCGCCTCGGCGTCGTCGGTGCCCGCCAAAGCCTTGCGCAGCTTGCGAAGGGCTGCCACCTCGATCTGCCGGACGCGCTCGCGCGTCACGCCTAGGTGCGCGGCTATTTCTTCGAGCGACCGGCTGTAGCGCGCCTCGTCGGCTCCCGCCTGGCAGCGGTGCGCTTCGCGCTTAACGCACGGGACGCAGACCCAGTCGAGGCAGCGTTCGCAGCCGAAGCCTTTCTGCGCGATGACCCGGCATTCGACGCAGCGCCAACGCTTGCCGTCGTGCTCTCCAGACATGGGGTAGAGCGCGTCGATGCGTTGGCCGCTTCGAAAGGGGCCGCTGTACGTCTCCTCGGGCGACCAGGGCCCCGGGTCGAGCTTCGCCGGATTGGGCGGCAAGCCGACCGCCTCCAGGTCGTCGACGATGCGCCGCCGCTCGGCGTCGAAAAAAGCATAGCCATACAAGGTCCGGCGGGAGGCCCACAAACGGAGCCACGCGTCGAGGCGCATCGCGCGCTTCGCGTGGTAGTGACCGGCCCTTAGCGCGCCGAAGCGCTGGCCGCTCGAATCGAAGCTGCTCGGCACGATGCTTAAGGGTGTTAGCACCGCGCGGCCACGCCGCCAAAAAAAGTGCTTGCTGTTGACGGGCGCGCCGGCGGGGTGCTAACACCACGTCTCGTGCCCACCGATAAGAAGATTGCGGGCGTCCCGATGGGGACGTTCGTGAAGGGCGGGACTACCACGTCCGCCTGGGACAAGTACAAGGCGCGCCAGTACAAGCAGAGCGACGCTCACCGCCGCCATCAGGATCGGCAGCGTGACGCCGTGAAAGCCGCATCGCGTAGCTCGGGCGTCCGAGCGGCATTGCATTCGATGCAGCTTAGCCGCCCGGACAATCCGCGCGTGTGCCTGCTCTACAAGGCGCGGGACAGCGCGCTCGACCGGCAAAGCATCTGCGAGTTGGTGCGGACTCCGACCGACCAGGACGAGCAAGCGTTCACGCTGGTGCTCGTCTGCCCGAAGTGTTTGGAGCGAACCGGGCGTCAGGACGATGCCCAGATCATGGTCAATTCCATGAACAAGCGGATGTGGCTCGACGAGAGCAAGCGAGCGCTTTGGGTCGACCAGGAAAGCGGCATGTCGTACATGCTCGCCGGCACGATCACGACCGGCGAGCTGTGTCACTGCACGGCGCTGGGGTGCGATTGGAAGTTTCGGATAGACGACAGCGTGCTGTACGGCTCGCATCACTACAACCTCTGAGGAGAGCGCGATGGAGACGAGTTTCGGTATGCCTCACTACGGCGCCTTGCTTCACGGAAACGGCGCGACCTGAACCATGCTGCGCCCGCTACTAAGCAAGGTCGTGGTAATTCGCGACCCGGATCCCGAGAAGACGCCGGGGGGCATTGTAATCCCCGAGCAGGCGAAAGAGCGACTCACTCGCGGCACTGTGCTCGCGGTAGGTCCCGGAAAGCGCGCACCAAGCGCGCTTGCGCAGAAGCTCGCGGCCGCGTGGGGGCGCTACATCAAAGAGCACCCCGAGGCAGTCGACACGGAAGTCGACGACACGATCGCCGACGTGGTGCATCGACTCGACCGACTGGCCCCCAGCGTGGAGCCCGGCGATAAAGTGCTGTTCGGGAAGTACACGGGCAACGAGGCTCGGGTGAAAGACGAACACGGCGTGGAGCACGACTGCGTGCTTTGCGACGAAGAGGAGCTGTACGGAGTCATCGAGTGAATGAGTTGACCGAGGACGATTGCGTCACGGTCCTTGGTGGCGCAATTCAAGGCCTGATGTGTTTCGTGCGACCGTGGCGCGCGAAGCAGATCGTACGTACGGTGGCGGGTCAAAGGGACGTTTACCACCGCGATTTACAGTACCTGCCCATTGTGAATGGGGTGTTCGAGAAGCTGCGACGATGGGCGCCGCTTCCTGCTGCCAACGCGTTGCGGCGATGGGCCCACGAAGACGCTCTGTGGGAGACGATAGGTGGCTGACGAGCTTAAAGACCAACTGTCCCGGTTTCATGACCGGATGTATACGCCCTTCGATCCGAAGACGGGCGAAGGACTGGCGCGTCCCGATCCGACCGAGGCCGAGATCGCCACGACCTACTACGCGCCCGGCCGGGAGGCGCAGCACAAGTACGGCGTCGTCATGCACGCCGACCACGAGACGCCGGACGACGGCATGTGCCGCCAGGCCCGCATTCACGCTCGCGCGCTCGCAGCGCATGTCCCGCTGCTGCTGACGAGCATCGGGCATCGGGTACGCTACGGCGGGGTGACGGTGCGCGCGGCCGGCGACGACGTGCTGCGTCCCGAAGTGCTCAAGGAGGTAGGCGAGCTACGGCACGCGCGGCTGCGGCACTGCGTCGTGTCCGTGTTTCACACCTTGATCTACAACGCGCAGCAGCTCAAGGCGCTGATCGTGCCGCAGTACGTGCGCAGCCAGATCGGCGCGGTGGAGCGGGCGCTCAAGTCCGTCGTGGTATACACCCCGTGGGAGCGGAGCAGCGTCGATCCGGAGGTCGTGCGGGTGCTGAACAAGTGCGGCCAAGTATGGCTGCAATGCAAGCGCAACCGAGACGTGTTCGTCGAGGCCGGCGTCAAGGAGTCGCTGATCCGACTCCACCCGAACGCCTTCGAAAGGGGCACGATCGCGGATATTCCGGTGTGGCAGAAGGAGGTTCCGCGAGGGCGTCGGTATTACAACATCGGCAAGTGGGAGCCGAGAAAGAACCAGGCAGGGCTCATAGGAGCCTTTTTGCTGGCGCACCGGCCTGCAGACCACGCGCTGCTGACCATCAAGACCACCCGCTTCGGGAAGTGGAAGAATTACCCAACGCCCGAGGAGGCGCTCGAGTTTTGGATGAAGCTCGACGCCGTCAAGAACAAAGGATGGACGCCGGATACGGTGGCACGCGCGATTCGGATTTACGACCGCTACTTCACGGTCGACGAGATGGTGCGCCTGCACGCCATGCACAACATTTATGTTGCAGCTTCCCACGCGGAGGGCTGGGACTATCCCGCATTCGACGCGAAGACGGCGGACAATCGGCTCGTGCACGTGGGCTTTGGCGGCAGCGAGGACTACGCCGACGCGGACGACGTCCGTCTGCCGTGGACGCTGAGCCCGGTGCATCCCGACTACGGCTGGGAGGCGCGGGCGCGGTGGGCCGAGTACGACGAGACGGATCTCGCAGAAGCGATGACTCGGGCTGTCCCGAAGGACAGCCGGGAACTTCGCGCGGATCTCGAAAAGGAATACAGCGCGCATCGCGCGGGATTGCGCATGGCGAGCAACCTGAAAGAGCTCGTTACGGTCACCCACCCGCAGCTGGTCGAAGAGATGTTCGCGGAGGCCCTGTGATTATCAAAGTGATGCTCAACCAGCGGGAGTACGAGGAGTGGGGAACGAGCGATGGAAAGGAGCGCCTCCTGGCGCGCGTCCGGGAGATCGGCAGCGGTGAGGACGTGGACCGGCTACATGTCGTCGTCGACAGCATGCACACGTTCGAGATCGCGCCGGCCAGTCATGCGCGCTTCGCAGAGCGGCTGCGGGAATTGGGAATGAAAGAGCTGGCCGCGCTCATCGACCCTGAGCAAAACCCCGACGAAGAGGAGCGCGCTCGGTTGGCCGAGCAGCTCGTCCGGTACGGCACGTTCTACAACGTGTCGGCGGAAGCGAAATGAGCCACGGATTGGACATCGAGCGGCTGTTGCGGCTGGCGCGCATGCCGCCCGAGCAGCGCGAGGCCGAGCGGGTGCGCGTCATCAGCCATTTGGAGCAACGCGGTGTCGCGACGTGGAGCGAGATGGCCGAGAAGCGCGACCTTTTGCGCCGCCAGGCGCTCAGGGAGGCCGAGCGGGGATGAGTGGGCGCGTGCGGGTCTACGGCCACGCCCTCGGCCATTCGTCGTTCACGCAGGTGACGGACGGCTTCAGAGCTGCGCTCACGGCCCTCGACGAGCTGGCGGGGTTTGTGCCGCTTGACTTCTACGACGAGGAGGCGGAGTACAGCGGCGGGGGCGCGCCGATCTCGGTGAACACCGGGATGCCGAGCGGCGTCGGTCTGGCCAGCGCCCTCGGGCACGAGCACCGCCTGCTGATGCTGGCTCCAAACTCCGACAGGATTCCAGCCGCAATGCGCAAGTTCCTGCTGCAGAACGCCACCGGTCTGCTGACTCCGACCACGTGGGCGCGCGAGGTGCTCGACCGGGTTTTCGCGGGCGAGCTGCCGGTGTGGACGGTGCCCCACGGCCTGCGCGGCAGCCATGTCGTCGACCCAGCCGCTCGCGTGTCCGAGTACAACACGGCCAAGCGGTTTTACGTGTTGCACATGACGTCGACCAATTCAGAGCGGAAGGGGACGCGGCTATTGCTCGACGCCTGGCGGGGCTTCGAGCAGCTGCAACCTTACGCCGAGCTCACGGTCGTGTGCCGCTACGAGGGGTTCGCGGAGCTGAAGGAGCGTGTGCAGGACGACGGCCTCAAGCGCGTCCACGTGCTGGCCAGCGACGGGATGGACCGGCGCGCGGTCTTCGAGATGTTTTCGCGGCACCATGTGGTGTGCCAGCCGTCGCGGGCCGAGGGCTTCGGCCTCGTGCCTCTCGAAGCCAAGGCGGCCGGCCTTCCGGTGGTGATGACCGGGTGCACAGGGCACGCCGACCACGTGGCAGAGGGAGCGACGGTGGTGGTAGAGACGGGCGAGGACGCGCCCAGCGACGACATGCCAGGCGCGCGGACGCCGGAGCTCACAGCGAACGCCATCGGAAAAGCCCTCGACGAGGCGCTGCAAGGCTATCCCGCGCTGCAGGAGGCAGCCCTGAAAAAGGCCGCCGACATTCAGCGCCGGTGGAGCTGGGAAAATACAACTGGTGCAGCAATGCGCGACATCATCGAAGAGGTAAGCAAATGACGGACGACCACACCAGTAAGCTGCTGCAGGATCTCGTTCGAAGCCAGCGAACCGTAGTGATCCAGCTGCGGGAAGAGATGTTCACGTGCGTGCCCGACCCGAACACGAAGCAGGCGACGCCCTCTATGAAGCTGGATCCCGGGGCGATCAACGCTGTCGGCGAGGCGTTGAAAGACGAGCTCGGTCGCGACCCAACGGGTTCCGAGGTGGAGCAGCGGGTGAAGGAGCTGCTCGCCGCGGGTCAGCAAGTGCACGTGCCGAACAGAACGCTGCTGCTCATTGGACGCATTCTGCGGACAGAGAACACATCGACGTTGATCGAGTACGAAACGCCGCAGGGCAGCATGCGCGCCATTCTGGCCTCTGGCGCGATTCAGTACATCACGTGGACCGAGGAGAAGCTGATTCAGCGCGCCAGTGTCGCGGGACCAACACCAGGAATTTAGGCGGTGGCTGCTCGCCAAACTGCTCGCGACCCGATGGGCAGCGAGGTCTGCTACGGCGCAGACCATGGAGGAAAGAGCGGCCATGGCCGCGCGGCTCGGCCTCTCCGCGGAGATGGTCGAGGAGCTGCGGGAGGCGGTGCTCAACGAGCGGGCGCGGATCAACGCGGAGCCTCCGCTCGGCACCAGGAAAAGCGCGAAGACGCACCCGATGGTCGGTGTGCTGATGCCGGACGCGGCGAAGGAGGCTTGGCAGGCCCTGGCGGACCGAGTGCACATGGACCCGCGGGCCCTGCTCCGTGGCGCCATTCACGAGTACCTGCTCGACCGAGTCGAGCCCGAGCGGCTGGACGACCGGTGGGTGGTGGGGGGCTACGTCTACCACAAGCCGAAAACCAGCGGGTCGCGCGGCAGGAACAAGCACCTGCGAAACGGCAACTTCTGGACCGCCGTCTCCCGGGGCGCGCGCGATGCGCTGAACGCCCGGGCCGAGGGGAAGGGCATCACCCGGCACACGCTGCTCATCGGCCTCATGAACGACGTCTTGTCCGGGCGCCGCGTGGTCCGGCGCCCGATCACGCGGTGGGCGATGTACGCCGACTCCCGTCGGTACCTGTCTTGAGGGTTCCGCGGTGAGCAGTCGCACGCGCTTCAGGTGTGCCGAGTGCGACTCGATTGCCGAGTGGCCCGGCAAGTATCGTGGCGAGCGCGTGCGCTGCGGCGTGTGCGGTAGCGAAACGCTGGTCGTGGTGCGCCGCCGTTACGAGGATGACTGGACCGAGGCAATCACTATTTTTCTTGGTGCAGCCGTCGGTCTCGTTCTCGGGGGACCCATCTGCATGATCGTCGTGGCACTTCTGGCGCTCGCAGTACACTTGCACCTGAACGGGTTTTTCGACGATGAACGCGCCGACTGACTCTGTGCCTTACCGCGCTGGCGCATGCCCTAAGTGCGCGAGCCGCAATAGGCTGCAGCTGGCGCAGAATGTCCCCAAGTACCGGCTATGGCGGGTGGTCTGCCAGTGTGGCATCAGCGGCCCGTGGGAAGACGGGGACTACGCTGCGGTGGAAGGCTGGAACGACTGCGTCGCTTTTCCGGAAGGCTCTGTGGACTGGCCGGTCTTGCTCGCAAGCGCAAACGAAGCCAACGCGAAGCTGTACCGGCCGTCGTCGCTGGAGTGCATCAATGCGCTCGCCGAGCTCGTTGCTCTTACGCACGCCGCGGGCGTCGCTCGGCCGACGACCGAGCAGGAGAGGCGCCGCGCAAAACTGGAGATGATGCTGGAGAACGCTTTATGGAACGTCGACCTTTCGCGGCGCGTGTTGGCTCGCTGGCACGGCTACGACACTGTCGTCAGGGCAGTACAGCGCGAGCTGCAGCGCCGCCCTGGCGGACCTGAGCTAGCGGACGCGATCGAGCTGGCGCGCGACCGCATTGGCGGCCAGCCGTGACGGGCAGGATCATACGCCCGGACTTCGGCAGTCGGTCTTTGCGGACCGTCACTAGGGACAGAGAGGAGCGGGTTTGCCTGCACACACACGTGGCCGTCAACGCGTATCAGCGGCTGGTGCGCTGCCGCAACAAGGACTGCGGCGCGGTGCTGGACCCATATCAGGTACTCAGGCAGCTAAGCCACGACTGGGACGCGGCGACGCATTACTCGGCGATGCTGCAAGAGCAGCAGCACCGGCTCGAGTCGCTGCGTCGCGAGGAGCATTGCGTCAAGGCGCGGCTACGACGGATCAAGGCCGAGCGCGAAGGGCTCGAGCGTCGCCACTGCTTCCGTTGCCGAAGGGAGACGCACCACGACGAGGCCGGCGTGTGTCTGGGATGTGAACCACAAGAGGAAAGCCGATGATCTATGTCGTAATGGGAGAGGCAGGCTACTACTCGAGCAAAGAGGAGTGGCCCGTACTCGCCTTCGAGTCGGAGGAGGGAGCGGAGCGCCACGCGCGCAGCGCGACCGAGCACCTCAAGCGCATTCAGGCGAGCCGTTTCAGCTGGGAGTGCCCCGCCTGTGGCGAAACTGGTCTCGGTGCGCTCGCCAACCACGTCGAGGGGCTTGTGAAGTGCGATAAGGGAAAACCACCCCAAAACGACGCGGATCCTTTCATGTGGTCACACGCAAACCCGTGTGCGCTCGACGAGGTGAGCTACAGCGTCCTAAAGGTGCCGAGTGCGTATCCATCGGAGAGCCCGCTCGCGAAGCTTCAGCAGCTGTTGAAAAATCATCAGTACCGTGTGCAGTCGCAACATGCGAGCGAGCTCGACAGCCTGCGCGGGTTTCTCAGCGCAGTAGAGCACTTGCTGCAAACCGCCGAGGTGCCTTGGGAGCTGGTGCTTATGCAGCGCACCGGGCGGCTCGCGCTCGACCAGCGACGCGGCAACCGCTCGCGCGAGGTGAGGCTGAGCCCCGAGACGACGGAAACCCTGCGCACTGCTTTGTTCGAGTACGAAGAGCCCGCGGACGCGGTCACCGCGGCGGTCAGGGTGCTGCGCAGCCGTATCGAATTGAAGCTTCTTGCGGAAGTCACGCGTGGCGGCGACGCGTATGTCCGGCTGGGACGCGCGTCGGAGGAGCTGAGGGAGCTGCTCGAGGTGCTCGAGCTAGACCGGCCAGAAGCTGGCGGCGACCAGGCGTAGGGGGTGGGGGCCGGCGCGCTCGGCGTTGCGCCTCAGCTGGGAGCTGTTCGGGCGGTAGACCCCGCCGCCCTCGGGGGGCGCCGTCTGCTCGTAGTAGGTTGCAGCGATGTCTGCGGCGAGCTCGTCCACCGGGTCCTCGGGCTCGGCGCCACGGGCCATCGCGGCGATCCGCTGATTGATGTAGTCGGCGACGTCTCCGGGACGCGTGTATCGAGACTTCGACTCGACCATAGCGCGCTCGACGTCCTCGGGACACGGCACGACGTAGGCGAGCTGCGCCAGCATCGTGATGAAGAGCTTGTGCTTCTTCTCCGCCTCGGTCAGCCTGCGCTGCTCGGGGCGCTGCGCCTCGGCGTACTCCCATGCGCGCACCTTCTCCCAGAGCGAGCGCGCGATCCGGCGCATCACGCACTCGCTGTCGCGTCCGAGGTGCTCCTGGCGGAACTGCTCCTTGAACCGCTCGGTGTGCACGATGGTGTGCCGGGTGGGGTCGATTCGAAACGCTTCCGGAGAAAACATGCGTGCGTCGCCGAGCACGTTCTTGACGGGCTCGGGGTCGCGGTCCGGAAAAGCCTCGCGGAGCAGCTTGGCGATGCGCTGCTCGCGCTTGCTCGTGTCCTCGACCTTCGTCGGCAGCTTGATGCCGTACGTCTTCTTGATGTGCGAGGCGAGCGCGTCTCGCTGCGCCTCGAGCTGTCGCTGCTCGTCTTTCGAACGCGCCCGGGCAGGTGCCTTGATCTCGTCGACGAGCTCGTAGAATTCCCGAATGAAGCGCCGAGCCGCCTCCTCTTCGGTCGTCTCCTGCTTTTCAAAGATCTCCATCTGCTCTTCGCGGTTTTCGGTGCGAATCTCGCTCTGCTGGCTGCCGGTCAGCCGAGCGATCCACCGTTCGAAGGCGCGCCACTCGCCCGGGCTGCGCTCGTAGATGGCGCGGACGGGGTCCGGCTCGAAGTACCACGAGGGGACCTGGGGCACGCTCGGCACGAAGCCAGCGACCCCGATGTCCGTGCGCACGCGCTCCCAAAACTCCTCGGCGGTCTCGCCGCCGGCGGGCTTCGGAGCGCCCGCGAAGCGTCGCTGCGCCGCAGTGAAGGTGTGGGCGTTGTCGCGAAACCAGCGGTAGAGCCAGCCGTCGTCGTGAGCTCTGAGGTCGTCGCCGACGGACGCCACGGCGTTGTAGCTCACCCAGGAGTAGGCCGCGCCGATCTTGTTTTCGAGAGCGACGGTGAGCATCCCGAGGAAGTACAACCACTGGGCGAGGGCGAGCGTCGCAGAGGGTTGCGTCTCGGCCCACTCGTCGTAGAGGCGCTCGAGCCGCTCGAGCAACCCGGCCTCGGGCCGGATCTCTGGGTAGGCCTGTCCGGGCGACAACACCGGCCAGGGCAGCGGCGCGTCCTTGCTCCACCAGACCAGCAGGCTTTCGCGACCGATGCCGTAGCCCGCCGGCAGCTCGGCGTAATGGTCCCGAATCCATTTGGCCTGCGGAACGCCGCTCCACACTAGGTCGGCCGGCTTGTTGCCCTCGGCGAGCTGCTCGTATGGCAGTGTGGGAGACGGGTTGGACACCGTCTGCCCAAAGCCGACCAGCTGCTCTTTCGCCGGTTTGTCCGGCAGGGCGAGGGGGCGGGGCGGGGGCGCGGGCCCCGCGGGAAGCTCGCGCGGCTGAGGGCGCGCTGCGCGCCCCTCAGGCGCCCTCTCCGGCTTTGGCGGCTTCGGCGGGCCCTCGGCCTCGACCTCGCGGCCGTACGTCTGCACGACCTCGGGAGCGACCGCGAGCGCGGTCTGTGCGCCGGGGCGCCGCTCGGCCCAGAACCCGTGCTTGGCCAGGTAGTCGAGAATTTCGTTCTGGGCGGACTGGCGCACCACATCGAATTCCGGCGGCAGGTAGCCCTCGGTCGTCTGGACCGAGGAGTGGCCCAGGATCTCCTGCGCCGTGCGGAGCTCGACGCCCTCGGCGACCATCGCCTCGGCGGACAGGTGGCGAAAGCCGTGCGGATGGATCCGCCGCCGCTCGGCCTCCGTGAGCCCCGCTCGATTCGACAGCCGGCAGAGCATCATCTGGACGGCCTGCCGCCCGAGGCTCTTCTTGTAACCCCAGAGCCCGTGATCGCTGTCCTCCTTGACCATGTTGGCGCCCCACAAGCCGACGGGGGGGAACAAGGGCGCGTCCGGCTCGGTCAGCAGCAGCTTGTAGCGGTAGGCCTTGTCGTCGGGAGCGACGTCGTCCGGGACAAGCGACGCCATGTGCTCCCAGAAGACGCCGAGGGCGGCCAGCACGTACGAGGGCAGCGCCAGCGTCGTCGTCTTGCCTCCTTTGCGCCTGAGCACGACCGTGACCGGCTCTGTCGTCCGGTCAAGCCATCCCGGGTAGCGCAGCCGTTCGGCCTCGGTGCGGGGCACTCCCCGCCTCAGCCGGAGCGTCTCCGTGATCCGCGTGCCTGTGAGCAGCAGAAACCACAGGAGCGCGACGTTGCGCTTCTGGACTAGGCGCGGGCCGTCGGCGACGGCGATCACTCGCCCGACGAGCTCGGCGTCGGGTCGTTTCGACAAGGCGCTCTGCCTCTTTTCGTGCGCCAAGCCCTTGCTGACGGCGACGAGCGCGTCCTCGAACACGTTGTAGTCGAGCAGAGCCCGGGCAGCCGGATCGGCGTTCTCGCCCTTTTGCATCACCGACCAGAACGCCGACAGTGCGCCGAGGCGCTGAGCGCACGTCGCGCGTGACACCGGCCGCGCCGGCACGACCGAGTACGTGAAGATCAGCGGATCGACGGGCTCGTCGAAGCCAGCGCGAGGCTGCTCGCGCCGCACCTCGGCGAGCGTGGGGCTGCGCGTAATCACGTCGTCGCGAACGAGCTTGACCAAAACGCTTTCGAGCCAGGTCTCGTCGACGAGCTGGGTCACCGTCGGGCGCGTGCCGGCAGGGTGCGCCCGACGGATCTCGTAGCTGAGCTCTCGAGCGATCGCGCGGATGTCCGCAGGCCCTGACTGCTTGACGGCCTCGTACACGGCCAGATCCTCGTCGCGGTCACCATCTTTGAGCTTCTCGGCCTCGAGTGTGAAGTCCCACCGTCCCTCGCCACGGTGGAGAAGCCACTCGGCATAGTCGAAGGCGTCCCGCCTCGTCACCTCGTGCGGCGGCACGACGCGGCCTCGATACCGCACGAGAAACTCGAAGAATTCCGCCACCGCCTCGCGGTACTTCGTGAGCGTCTCAGGGCTGTACTTGACGTAGGGGGACCAGGCAGGGGCCTCGCGGTCGCCCGGCGGCGGGTAGCCCAGAAAGAGCGCCAGCGCGTACCGGTAGCGCTCCGCGCGGCTCGGGTCGGCCCTCGAAAACTGCCAGACCCAGCCCTGCAGGGGGTCCTTGCCCCTCAGCGGGGCGAGCTCGGGCGTGTTGGGCTGCACCGGACCGAAAATGTACCGCAGAAGCGTTCAGGTGCGCTACACTCGACCTCGATCGGGCCTTGCTCGTTCATCTTTGCGTGTAACTCCCAGGCGGGGGCCCGCGGGGGCCCCCGCCGCTCCTACCCGATGCTCGACGAGGCCCTGTTTTCCGACCTCGACGCCGCGCAAATCGCTCCCGGTCTGTGGATCGGAAGCGCGCCCCCCACGGGTGATGCGTGCGCCGTTGCCGGGTTTCAGGAGGTCATGCTCTGCGCGCGCGAATACCAGCCGCGCAGCTGGGAAATGCCCGGCGTAAAGGTCGTCCACGCGGGCTTTCACGACCAGGACCCGCCCGACTCCGCCGACGCTCTAACGGCTCGCCTTGGTGCCCTGCGCGTCGCGCGGTCGCTCGTCGAGGGCCAGCAGGTGCTGGTGACATGCTGGCGGGGGCGCAACCGCTCCGGCCTTGTCTGCGCCTTGGCGCTGCGGCAGCTCTACGGCTTGAGCGGCCACCGAGCGATCGCACGCGTGCGCGCAGCGCGCCCGACGGCCCTCACAAACCCCGCCTTTTGCCAGATGGTGGTCCAGGCGCCTGGCGTCGAGCTGCTGCGGGCTCAGCCGTAAGCTACCGCGTCGCATCCTTCAAAAGGAAGAAAAGCAGTCCCTCGAGCGGCTGCTCGTCCGCCGTGTACCCCAGAAAAATCAGGTACCTGAGCAGCAGCCGCGCGTCCCCGAAGAACATCTCGCACGAGTCCCAAACCCGGCTACCTACCCAAGGGCTGTGGTGCCTTGCGCCGTACGATCGGCCGCCGAGCGTGAAGCCGTAGATCAGAAGCATCGTGCCAGCGCTCCTCGTGTCGCGGAGCCACTCGAAGGGCACGCTCGGTCCGGACAGCGCCAGGCGCTGCTCTCCAAGCGCCGCTCGCCGGTCGGGACACGACAGATCGACGGCGTCGACGGCTCCGCAGCAGCGCCCCTCGGAGTCGTTGCAAGCCAGCCTGACGGTAAGGGAACGGTTTTGGAGCGGAGTCAGCTTTGCCATCAGATGGGCGGGTCGCAGGTCATGTAGCCGGGATCGCAGCCGCAGACGTTCGTCCAGACGTTGCAGCAAGGGGCGGTGTCGCCGCAGTCGAGCGCGGCGCAGTCCGAATGGCGCTCGCAGTGGCCGGGCACCGCAGCGTCAGGGCGCCCGTCGGGACCGTTCGATGGCGGCGCGGCGTCCTGCTCCGCCGACGGTCGCTCAGAGGTGGCGTCCGGCTCGGGACGCGGCCCTCGAGCGTCCTCGAAGAGCGCTCCCCCGCTGCCGCCCCGGGCGCCGCCGCTGCCGGCCGCGCCAGCGCCTGCTCCAGTGCCGGAGAAGCCCGCGACGCCCGCGGCGCCCCCGCTGGCGACAGCGCCCCCCGTCCCGGGCGCCGCGACGTCGAGGCCGGCCTCGGGGGCGGCGCGCGCGACGGATGGGCCAGCGTCCGGGACGCCGTTGCCGGGCAGCCCGACGCGGACGCGCGGGTTACCGCCCCCGGCATCGCCGCCGCTCCCCGAGAACGAGGAGCCCGAGCAGCCGACGAGCACCGCCGCAATGAGTACCCTCCTCATCGCGGCCTCGCTAGATACAGCATCTCGCTGTCCGGCACGCCATCGAGTGCGCCCACGTCCAGCTCGCTGAGCAACCCGTCGTGCTCGACGACGCCCAGCTTGAATCCGGCGCGAACCAGCTGGCTCAGCTCGCGCGCCTCGGCCTCCAGGGTTTCGCCCCTGTGATGCTCGACGAGGAGCTGGATCTGGGGGTTGTTCTCGATGAGTTCGGCCATCCCCCGAAGCACTGCGGGCTCGTGAAGCTCGGCATCGATCTTGACGAAATCCGCCGTTTGCACGAAGTGGTCGAGCCGGACGCACGCGATTAGCTCGCCGTCCGTGCTTACCCGGGCGTTGCCGCTCCACTCGACGTCGCATTGAAGGCGCAGCTGTCCGTCGTGGTCGCTTGCCGCGCCGCAGTGCACCTCGACACGACGGTAGCCGTTGATCGCAAGCGAGCGACGCAGCAGATGGACGTGCCGATGAACCGGATCCATGGCTACGACGCTGCCCTCGTCACCGACGATATGACGGGCGAGCAGGGTGTACCACCCGAGGTGCGCCCCGACGTCCACGAAACGCATCCCAGGACTCAGCTGCGCCGTCAGAAACTCCCGAATCCAGGGCTCCCAATCGCCGTCGAGCAGCAGGTGGGGCGCGACCACCGTGTCGCGCGTGTCGACGTACATCTTGTCGCCGAAAACCGTCCGTACGAGCGCGGTGTCGCGCCCAAGATAAACCGTCATGTGCTTCCTTTCGTAAGAGCGGCCATCAGGGACCGCCAAGTCGCTTTAGTCCCCGCACGCGTGCGTGCCGTCCCGCGACGCACACGGCCCGGGTGCGCACCGTCGTGACGCCGCCGATACCGTCGGCAGGTAATCGGTTAGGCGAACTCATGGGTGATTGATCTCCACGAGCTTTTCGCCATCGACGCGGAAGCGGCGAGGATCATCCTCGATGACATCGCCGTCCCTGAGGACCTGACCAACCTTCTTGCGGTCTGGTGTGATCCATCTGCCGGCAAACGCGCCCCATATGCACATCCATCCTTTGCCGGCGTCGTCTTCGTCCACGCGCACGATCATCGGCGATCCGATGTTGGTTGTGACGATGAGCAACGTGCCTGGGGCAGCGAACGGACTCTCCTCCCACAGCCCACAGATGCCACACACGCCGTCGTCGATCGCGGGGTGAGAGCAATAGCCGCACCCGTGTTCGTAACCCGGCGTGCAGTGGGCAAGGATGCCGAAGCCGTCGTAGTCCCACTCCCAGCGACCGCACCGTGGGCACTGAGCACGCGGCATGTCCTCATCGAGGAGCGCGTTTTCGATTGTGTCTCTCACGACGCCCTCTCAAGGGCGTGCCAAGGACCACGGTCACCTGGCTTGACCCTGACGGTGCACCCGCGACGCCGAACGGCTTCGAGGGCCCTGCGTGAGGCGCGAATGAAAGACCTTGGGACGTGAGACCAGAAGTCTTCTGTGCCCCTGATCAACACCTCACCTGTGCGCACGTCGTTCAGGCGCCAGGCAACCCAGCCCTTAAAGTGCGCCGTGGCTGGATACACGGACACGTGCGCGGTGTATTCCGCACCGATGTGCGTGGCCGGGATCATGGTCCTGCCGTCCGCGGTAACGAAGTACCAGCAGCCATTCCTCCGTTCGGCCCTCTCAACGTCGGCGAGATCGAACTGTCTGCCAGGCCAGCCAGTGGCCGTGGGCGGGACTCTGTTAACCTTCTCGTTCATTTCGTCCTCCTTGCGCGGCTGTTAACCGCGGTTGAATGTTTCTTGGCCACGCGGCGCTCGCATAGTTCGCATCGCGTGAAGGGTCGTCGGGCCGGTTCGCACCACTCGTCTCGTGCCCCCTGGCGGACGAGACCACACTCGGAACCCTTTTGATCCCCGGTAAATGCGTGGATGCTGGTCGCCGGGATCTGGCGTCGAAGCCACCGCACTCGCTCGCTGCTAACCACGGGTGCCTCCAGTTCTAGTCACGCCTGCCTCGCTCACGGTAACCGTCATGACGCCTCGGCGGCTAGACGGACAGAACCACCACCACAACAGCGTGGCGAGATCCCACCAAGCGGGGCGAACAGCAACCCGCACCGAATCATCGTCTCCGATGAACGCGACGTCGGAGCGCGGTCCGAGTTGTCGCATCGCGATCCGCGTGGCCATCGGCTACTGGCTGCGCCCTCGGCGAAGCCGCTTGCGAGCCTCGGCGATCGCGATGCGGCGCAGCCACGTCGACAGGTCCATGTCTTCGAGCCTCGCGGCCCGCAAAAGGTCCCGCTTGTTGACGGGGTCCACCCGGAACCGCACGAGCTCGGTCTTTGTTGGAATAAACTCAGCCATGTAGCCACAACGTAGCCACTGGCATCGGAAAATGCAAGAGCGCCGCGGAGCGGGGTGTACAAGCCCCAACCCGCCGGGGTACCATCACGTGCCATGCACGAGCACGCTTACGTAGGCCCTGGACCGGACGCGGTCCTGTACGCGCCCGCAAAGGAGCTCACAGGCACCGAGCTCGACGTGGACGACTTGCGCGCCACGGTCACGCCGAACCGCTACGAAAAGCGCGGCAGCGAGTTCAAGCGCCGAGGCCGTCGCGAGCTCGAGCACGCCGCAGTCGACCTGTACGGTGGTTGGGACAACCTCCTCGTGCGCACTGCGCTCATCCGCGCCGAGAAGTACTCGGACCGACGCCTCCCGCGCATCGGAAGCTCGGAGGATGTTGCGCGGCTCTGCAAGCACCTGATTTATGCCGACAACGAGCACATGGTGACCGTGGCGCTTGACGGGCAGTCGCGCTGCAGGGCGATTCACGAGGCCGCGATCGGTCCCGCGGGACATGCGGTGTTCACCGCGCAGCAGGTGCTGAAGGTCGCCTTCTTGACTGGCGCGAACGCTTTTGTGATGGTCCACAACCACCCGAGCGGCGACCCGAACCCAAGCCCGGAGGACCTGCAGGCCACCACGGCCGTTGCCGAGGCGGCTCAGTGCGTAGGTCTGACGATGCTCGATCACGTGGTCGTTGCCGAGCGTGGTTTCTTCAGTTTCTCATGGAGCGGTGAAGTGCGCGACTTCGCCAACAGGCAGGAGGTATACGCCGTGCAGGCGAAGCCGACGCCACCCGAACCGTGGGCTTAGAGCAAGCCGTTTTCCAAAAAGCTGAACCGCTCCCGAGCCGACCGCCCCAGGATCACGTGGTCGTGCACGCACACCTGGAGCGCGTTGCCCGCGCGCGCGAGCTCACGGGTGAGCTTCCGGTCTGCGGGGCTTGGCACGACGGGGCCTGAGACGTGATTGTGGGCGAGCACGACGCCCTCGGCGTTCCTCAAAAGCGCGGCCTTGAACACCGCTCGGGGGCTCACCCGCACCTCGTCGATACAGCCGACCGCCGCCGTGTGGATGCCGAGCAGATTGTGCCGCAGGTCGAGCAGCAGTACGACGAAGTGCTCCCGGTCTGGGCGGTCGAGGTAGCGCCACGCGACCTGCGCCGCGTGCGCTGAGGTGCGCACCCGCAGCCGGGGCACAGCGATGCGGCGCTCCTCGACCAACTGCACGCGGTATACGGTCAAAAGCGGGTCCTCCTTCCGCTTCTGCCGCCCCCGCAGGGGCACTACCGGAGCGAGCATCTTCTCGATGCTCACTCGACGCCCCCCTTGCCTCACCGCCGTTTCTTCCTCGTCGGTGGTCATGACGCCTCCGGCAAAAGGGGCGGGAGTGCCCCGGTCGAAAGCGCGCGGTCGAGTGCGGGCATCAGCTGTGTCCCCAGCGTCTGGCCGTTGGGGAGGGCGAGGTCGGCGAGAAATTCCCGGTCGATCGTTGAAATTCCGACTTCGCAGGCCTCGAGCTTCGCCTGAATCACCAGGGCCAGCGCCCGCCATCGCTGCCGCCGTGCCTGCTGGACGCGGCGCTCGGTTTGCTCGGGGCTTCGCCGCTTGCCGGTTGGCGTCCATGCGTGCTCGTCCGGACGAGGCATGGGCGCGACCATACGGATCGTGCGGCCGGCGAGCGAAAAGGCGACGCACGCCTGCTCGGCAGTGTATCCGGTGATCAGCTCGCCGGCGCCGTATCGGCGCAGCAGTGTCGCGATGTCGGCGAGGCTGTCCTCGACCTCGCGGTCTGTGCGTGTCGCGTAACGGCCCGCCATCACAGCCCCGCCGCCTCGCGCAAAGCGCGCTTCCAGTCCTCTGGCACGTCACGTTCGTCGACCGGTTCGCAATCGATCTGCAGATACTGCGGCGTGACCATGTCGTACTGCACGGTGCGAACGTCGCCGGGCTCGTCGGCCGCCACCGCGTCGAGCAGGTTGTGTCGACGCGGCTTGCGACTCATGGTTTTCGCCATCAAGTATCCGGGTTCGCTCTTCTCTTTGTAGTACTTCCACATTGCGTTTCTCCTTCAGTCTGACTCCGGCAGCGCTTCGAGGCGCTGCGACAATTGAAGCAGGCGTGCTTCGAGCTGTCCGATAGCCGGCCGCATAAGCAAAATCTGCGTGGCTCGAGGCTCCGTGAGCGCGCCCTGCTCAGCGAGTGCCACGGACAAACGTAGTGCCAGCAGCCGGCACGCCAGGGCGGCTGCCTGCTCGGCGAGCGTCCCGGAGCTGGGAAACTGGACAGCTTCCAGCAAGCGGACCGCCGCCACCGCCTCGACATCGAACATGGTGACGGTTAGCTGCGTCACGACTCGCTCGTTGCGGCGGCTACCGTAGCGAGCGGCAGGCGCGTGCACTGCGCGCAGACGATCGCCGAGTAGCGCTGGCGGTTGCCCTCCAGCGATTCAAACGACAACTGACACCAGTTCCGCAGCTTCTCCCCGGCGGATGCCCCCTCGCCGGAAAGTATGGTGCAGCAGGTGCCGCAAACGTCGCACGTGTACCGGGTGCCGAGACTTTCGATCATAACAGGTCCTTCTGTGCCTTCGGGCAGCCCGAGGGGTCGGGGGTTAGCGGACGAAGCAATGCCAACCCGGCTCCAACCCGTTCAGCAACACCATCGCGCGAGTCAGCCCATCCGAGTCTTTCGCCTCGATCGCAGCGTATGCGGCGCGACAAGCGAGGTAAGTGCTGTGCGAACAGTGGCGCATCGCCGCGCTAAAGTCTGCTTCTCAGGGTCGGGTTGGTGAATCGGGAATCTTTGGCCATCTCTCTCATTCCTTCCCGCGGCTCCTCGATAATCGTCCCCGCCGGCCCCGGTGCGATCAGCGCATCGCGCACAAACGTACGGCGGTAGTCCTGGTTTGGGCCGCCGTACTGCACCGTGTGCAGCGCCCCTCCCGCAACGACGCCCCAATAGTAGCCGCCGGGGTCGTCGTCGCTTGGTTCGCTCTCGCAATAGACCTCAGTGAGTGCACCGAGCGGTGTTGCGTCGCCAATCCGCACGGGGGTCCCGTCGTCTCGGACGTACGGGGTGATGTCTCCTGCCTGTAGTTCTAGTCGTCGCATCTCTCTCATCTCCTTCCGGCACCCATCGGCGCCTCGTGCTGCCCTCCCCGTCTCCGGTCAGGCAGCCCGAGGGGTCGGGGTTACTCGGACGCTGTCTGCTCCCGAGCCATCCGCCGAGCTCGACGACGCCGGCGGGCCATGGCCCGCCGATCGGTTGTGACACCCCCGAGGCTTGCGAGCGCCGAGAAGTAAGCGTCACGCCACTGGCGCCCTGCCTCGTCCTCGGTCGCCCGGACGGCGGCCAAGCTGGCGCGCGCAGCCTCCGCGTCCGCCGGCACGTCGCGTCCCAGCTTGCCGCATACGTCGCCGAGCACGGCGAGAAGCTCGTCCGCCCACTCGCGCAAGCACGCCTCCCGCTCGGACAGGCGCGCAACGCGGACGGCCTCGGTAGTGAGCCGCTCGATCACCGTGTCGGGGTCGAGCTGCCGGGTCGGGACCGCCTCGCCGCTCGGCAGCGTGCCGACCGCGAGATAGGCGCCCCACGGGTGGTCGGGGGTCGGCTCCGTGAGCCCCGGGACGGGCGGACACGCGACGTAGATCGCTCCACCGGCCACCGCGGCCGCATTCATGAGATACTGGGCCCGCTTGTGCGAGCACGTTCCTACCGGTACTGATTGCATTGCTGGTCTCTCCTTTCGCGAGGTCGCCCTGCGGCGCCTCGTGCTGCCCTCCCTCCGCAGAGTCAGGCAGCCCTAGGGGTCCGGGTTACTCGCTGCAGAGCTCCGCAACCGAAAAGCTGCTCACATTCCCGTGATGGTCCTCCGACTGCGCGCCGGATGCATCGCACCAGCCGAGCGAGCCGTCGTCACGCACGAGCAGATGGGTGCAGTCGTCGCCGCTCGGTGGATTGAGGCGCTTCGCGGGGTAGACGCCAGGCGCTAGGCCGTCAACGTCGTCGAAATCGGGCGGGTCGGGCTCTTCGACCGTCTCGTCCGTCAGGGTCGCGACACCCTCGTCATCCACGTCCACCGTGTCGCCCACGGCGGGCTCCTCACCCGCCCCCAAGTCGAGCTCGACGACCTGACGGACGCCACCCTCGCCTGGGATCTGCGATCCGCTCTCCAGCCGGACCGTCTCGGGGTCCGCGCTCTCGAGGAGCTCCACGATGCGTCCCGTGGGGCTGCCGACTGTCTCGCTGACTATGATTGCTGCTGCCATCTCTCTCGTTCCTTTCTGCCGCATCCGCGGCGCTCATCCCCGCCCGTGACCGGAGTCGTGGGCGGAGGGAGCGTCGGGGGTTAGGCGAGCCGCTCGGTCTCCCAGTCTTGCTCGAGCACGCGGATCACTTCCTCGGGCACGTCCTTGGCGAGCGTCCAAGAACGGTTGAATATCCGCAGAGGGTCGCCGTCGAGGCTGCACAGCCCAACGAAGTCGTCGCCCGCGTCCGGCCCCGTAGTGATCTGCACGACGTAGGGAGACTCCCTCTCGAGCGCGGCCGAGTAGTAGGTTTCGCCGTCGTCGAACGTGACGATCCGAAGGGTTTCGCCGGCGCCGTCTGTGTCTGTTCGCGTGAATCGCATCTCTCATTCCTCCTTGCCTCTCCAATCGAGTCGTCCGCATTCCGCGGCGCTCGGTGGAGGCCGGCCCGCAGGCGACCTCCGCCCAGCGTCGTGGGTTAGATCGCCACTCGCAGTTTAGCTCCACCGCCGCTCAGCTCGGCAGGCAGCATATCCTCCGGCTCGTACTGCGGGGCGTAGTTCCACGGCTCGATCTCGCCCTCGATATCATCGAGGGATACCGCGTAGTAGGTGACCGTGTGGTCACTGCGGTCCGTGATCCGGACCACGACATAGTCCGGGTGCGTCGCGTGAGCGTATTCCACTGTTTGCCCCTGGTCTGTGGGTGCCACGTGGAATGCGCCGATTTCGTTCATGTGTAGGGTTACGTGGGTCAATTTCTGTCGCACGCGGGCACCTCCTCGTAATAGGCGCTCAGTCCCGCGGCACGGGCGGCGTTCACCTCGGCACGAGCTTTCTGCTCGGTATCGACACGGTACGATGCCGCCGCGCGAGTGGCGCACAGCCCGTCGTCTTGACCCACGATCGACACCTCGAATTCGGTTTTGCTGCTCATCTCGCCTCCAATCGGGCACCCATCGGCGCCTCGTTAGGGTTCTCTGCGCTGTTACCACAATGTGGCTACACCGTCAACGGCTAGCAAAGCGGTCGTGGCTCGACGGCCAGCGCCGGGGGCGCGCGGTCGACCCAGATTTCCGTCGAGCCGAGCGCGAATTGCTCGACGCTCGCGTGCACGAGCGTCACGAGCATTTGTGTCGCGATCGCTTTCGCCGTCCCGACGGGGACGGCGTTCCCGATCCGCTCGCACCACTTGTCGCGCGCCCGCCCCGACAGATCGAGGGGCCGCCCGCCAACGTGCGTCGGCAGCCCTTGCAGCACGGCGAGCTCCAACGGGGTAAACGGTCGGTGCCACGTGTTGTCCGCTGCGAGCAGCACCGGCACGAGCTTCGGTCGCTCTCGCAGATCGTCGACCACGACTTCGGCGCCGTCGTCGCCAAAGAATCGCGCCGCAGCGTCGGTGCGCGGATCCGCGACGGTGTACGCCCCATTTCCGGGGTGAGTTTTCGTGTGCACCGTGAACGACGGCTCATCCCAGCGCAGCACGCGATACCCATGATCGAAGGCCCGCTTGACCCTGGGGTCGGCGACGCTCTGCGCACCCGAGCCGACGCGGGCGCCGGAGCCGGTCACTGTCAGACTCGGGTCATCCCAGCCGCGCACGCGGTACTTGCCGACGTGCATGTTGGGGTTGTCCGCCTGCGGCCGCAGCCGAGGATCGGCGACCGAAAACGGGCCGTTGTCGACGCGCGCCGAGCCGGTGACCGTGGCGCTCGGCTCATCCCACCCGGTGACGCCATACTGGCCGTTTCGGGCCTTCGGGGGGACGCGCGGATCCGCGACGCCGTAGCAGCCGTTTGTGCCGGGGCCGTCGACGGTCTGCGTCGGGGCCGTCCAGCTGTCGATCCGATACCGCCCGAACTTGCTGCGTCGCGAGGCGCCCTCCTCGAGTACTCCTGGCAGATCGCGCCAGTCCCCGCCGGCGGGGATCAGCGCAAGGCGGATCCAGTTCAGCCACGAGAGCCGCGGCATGACGTGCAATCGTCCGCCGGCCTCGGTGTCGTTCGGGAGGGGAAGCGCTTCGATCACTTCGCCGCAGCCGCGCACGCGCAGCTTCGGTGGCTTGTAGAGTAGCGGGGGGACCGTCGCCTTCCGGCGGGCGACGAGCAGGTAGCGGCGGCGCAGCTGCGCCAGGCCCCCCAGCTCGCCGCACTCGTGCGTCCCCTCGTCGAACACGTAGCCCTCGCTCGCGAGGCGCCGCTTGATCTCAGCGAGCAGCGCCTTACCGCGGCTCAAGATCCCGGGCACGTTCTCGACAAGTACCAGCTTCGGGCGCTCGTCGTAGCTGTCAAACAACAGATCAAGCCACTGCAGAGCGAGCTGGTTGAGCGCCTGGTATTTCGCCGTTTTCGCTCGCGCGCTGCTCATGAGCCCGCTATTCGCCTTGCACGGCGGGCTGGAGATCACGACGTCGGGGCACTCGGGCCAGAACGCCCGCAGATCCGTCGGCGTCATGCCGGCGACGTCTCGACAGAGCGCAGGCGTGCCGGTGAGGTACTCGAAATCGCGGCACGCGGCCGCGTCGCTGTCGATCCCCCCGACCGACACGAACGTCGCATCCAGCCCGCAAAGCTTTGCCCGCGCTTGCAGAAACCCGAGCGCCAACGCGCCCAGGCCGCAAAAAGGGAAGCCGACGGTGTAGGTCGTCGGCGTGCTCATGACGCCACCTCAGCCGCGCATGCGGGCTCGTCGGGCTCGGCGACGCCGGCGGCGCGCCGGCGGCAGTGCAGGCATGCCGCGTCGCCGCATTCGGGCGCGATCGTGAGCCTGAGCACGTAGTCCTCGGCCTCCTCGTCAGTTGCGAACCGATCGCAGCAGTCGCAGCGCTCGACCTCGACACCGGGCGGCCGCGCCCCGATATCGAACACCCCCCACCCGGGGCATCCGTCGCTGCAGCGCTCGCCCTCCCATGCGGGGGGCGTTTTGATCTCGGCGCTCTCAAGAGTTTCGGCGAGCGCGATAAAACGCTCGTAGCGGTCGGTGGATTGCATTGCGTGTCTCCTTCTCGGGGCCGTGAGGCCTCCGGTGCCCGCCCGCGGTGCGAGCGGAGGCCGGGGGTCTTACGCGGTCGCGCTGACTAGGCGCGGCGCGTCGCGCATGGCGACGCGGGTTGCCTCGAGCAGCTCTTGTATGCGCTGCAGGCGCTGCTGGTACCGCTCGAGGGCGGCGGGTGTGCAGTGGCACGCGCGCCGTGTCGAGCCGTAGTAACCGCACTGACACGGGCGCGCGGTCGCGACGACGGCGGCCGGGTACGCAGGGAAGCGCGCCAGCCCGTATATCTCGTGTTGCGGGTACGACTCGCACGCGTTCAAATCCTGCACGAGGCAGCGCAGCTGCCGCTCGCCAAACTCGGTCACGTCGTCGAGCATAAGCACGCCGCGATGCGCGAGCGAGACTTCGCCGGGGCGTGGCCGGTCGCCTCCCCCCGTGAGCCCGAGCACGCTGACTGTGTGGTGGGGCGCCCGGAACGGCCGCCGCGTGATCGGGCCATCCGGGCAAGTGAGGCCGGCGACGCTGTAGATGCGCGTCACCTCGCACGCCTGCTCGGGCGTGAGCGCCGGCAACATGTCGACGAGCGAGCGAGCAAGCACCGTGGAGCCGACCCCGGGGGGCGCCACGAGCAGTGCGCGACCGATCCCGGTCGTGATCGTCGCGTTGACCAGCAACGCGAAAGCCTCGTGTTTCGCCACGGCCGCGTCGACCGGCGCCGGCTCCTTCGGCTCGACCAACCGGCGCTCGACGACGCACCCGCGCTCGCCGTGGAGCCATGCCACGGCGTCGGTTAGAGAACCGCACGCGACCGGCTCGTCGCCCGGCTTCACGAACCACGCCGCCTCGGCCGCGTTGTCCGCCGGAATGACTGCCCGGGTGCCGCAGTCGCCCTCGAGCCGGCAACTGATCCCGCGCACCGGTCGGATACGGCCGTGCAGGGACAGCTCCCCGTAAGCTGTCACGCGATCGGCAAACGTGAGCGTGCCGGCCGCACGCAAGACTTCGAGCGCGATCGGCAAGTCGAAGGCCGCGTCAGGAAAAATAGCGTGGCCCCCCTCGGGCGCGACGCCGACGTCGACGCTCGGCACCGCCAGGCCGACGGCCCGCAGCGCGCACTCGACGCGGACCTTGACCTCGCGCGCGGCGGCGTCCGAAAGCCCGCTGATGCAGACGCCGGGGCCGCCAGGCGCGCGCCGCGCCGTAATTTGGACGGGGAGCGTGTCGATCCCCAAAACAGTGTTGACTAGCATGGTGTGTCTCCTTCTCGGGGCCGTGAGGCGCCCGGTGCCCGCCCGCGTCGCGAGCGGGGGCCGGGGGTCTTACGAATTGCTGGCGACGATCCGCAAATCGGTCTTTTTGCGGGAGCGTCGCTTTTTCTTGGGCCGCGCCGGCGTCGTGTCGTCGCGCCGCAGTGAGTCACCAAGCGCGTCCTGGACAGTCGCCTCGACGTTCTGCGTTGCGACGGGCGGCAGCTGGCGCAAGCTGGCGAGCGTTCCGCGCCACGCGGTCGCGACCGCGTACGGATCATGGTCGATCTCGCCGCCGGCGATCTGCGCAGCCCACGCGATCGCCTCGTCCGCCGTCACGCGCGCGGGTTGCCGGGCGTCTCGCACCGGCATCATGACGACGGTCCACTCGACCGAGTCAGAAGAGCAGAGCAGAACGGCCGGCTCGAGCGGCGCCTCGGGAAACCAGAACTCGATCGCGCCCACCTTGCCGCCCCCGCGATCCTCGTCGACAGCCGCCGCAACGAGCGGCGCTAGCTCGAGGTAGGCCGCATTGAACGTGGCCCACGCGCATCGCGGCTTCGTTGCCGCGTCGACGCGAGGGATCACGTGGTCGATCGGCGGCGGCCGCACGTCGGGACAGCGCACGACCGGAAGGGAGTAGGGGGCCCGGCCGCTGCGCGCCTTGCCGTCGATCGTGAGCACGACGGAGCGGTCGCCGGCTGACAGCTGGTGCTCCCCTCCCGTCTCGCCGCCGGCGAACGCAACCCTCAGCACCGCTTTTTTTAAGTGCTTGAGCGCTGCGGCGAGCTCCGCCGTTGGCACGAGCCGCGGCGGCTCGTGACTCACAATGTCGCCCCGGCATTGCGCCACGGCAAGGGCGTGGCCGTTGGTGGCGAAGATGCGCGATCGGGCTGGATCGATCCAGACGCCGGCGAGATTGTCCTGCGTTTCGTCCCTGCTCGCAAACTTCAGGATCGCCTTCACGTCCGCTCGAGTCAGAACAAACTCTCGATTTTCCAAGTGCATTGTGTCTCCTTCTCGGGCATTGAGCGCCCGCGCGCGGGGGCGACCCGGTGCAGGTCGCCCCCTGGCGCTGGCGTTCAAGCATCGTCACCGTCGCCGCTGTCCTCGCGGGCGTTTTCCAAATGCCGCAAAACGTCGTTGTTAAGCGCTTCTCTCAGCACCTCGGCGACGCCGGGAATCGCGAGCAATTCCCCCGCGCTCATTCCGTCGACGAGCGCCTCTAGCGCGCCGTCGAACATGTCGTTTGTGACCCATTCATAATCGGGCATGCGTGTTCTCCTTCTCGGGTCGCGTTGAGCGCCCGCGCGCGGGGGCGACCCGGTGCAGGTCGCCCCCTGGCGCTGGCGTTTCAGGATGCGTCGGCGCGGCGTCGCGTGATCACGAGCGCCGTCGCGAACGTTTCGACGTCGCGCTCGCTCGGCGCATCGTCCGGCAGCGTGCCGCGCGCGCGGGCCCGCTCGACGCTTGCCGCCGCGGCGTCGAATGCGCGAGTCACCTTCTCGACGAGGTTTTGATCCATGGTGTGTGGTGTCTCCTTCTCGGGCATTGAGCGCCCGCGCGCGGGGGCGCTTATGCCCACCCCTCGTCTGCCTCGCGAAGCAACGCATCCCATTGGGCAAGTGTTGCGTTCGGGACCACGCGCGCCACCGTTTCGAACGTCTCCCGGTAGGTAAACCCCTTCGCGCGTAGCGCGTCCGCTGCCGCCGCAGCGGCCTTAGCATCGCCGTGCGACAAGGCGCGCCGTATGACGTCGGCGATCGTCTGCGGGCGCGAAATCCCTTTGAACATGACGTGCCCCCACGGCATGGGGCACGGGCGCGTCTCACGCTCGATCGCGGCGCGTGCCCGGCGGTACCATTCGGTAAATCCGGCGTGTTGCTCCGCGCGACGTAGCAGCTTTTCCCGTAGCGGCTGCAACCGGTCAAGGTCGGCGCGCCAGGCGGCAAGCTCGGCCGTCCAGTCGCTTTCCGGCGTCTGCCGGAAGCGTTCGCCGCGTTCGTTTTCGACGACGTG
>JABAHQ010024222.1_pt3 | contig 27414 bp, 23 predicted proteins | sample 7062091 | NCBI WGS metagenome assembly JABAHQ01 (sample SAMN14534359, study PRJNA622989) | marine sediment metagenome | biome: marine biome [ENVO:00000428]; feature: marine pelagic biome [ENVO:01000023]; material: deep marine sediment [ENVO:00002113] | place: India: Gulf of Kutch | collected...
GGTCAACAAATTGCCTGCGGGGGCTCCCCGCTTAGCCCTGTGCGTTTTTTTGTCGGGTAAACGTTTTGCCGGTGCGCTCTGCCGGTTCACGGGAAACCTCTTCCAGAATCAGTTGGCAGATACGGGTTTTGCCCGGAGTCACTTCAATGTCGAAGGAGCCGTGATTGAACATCTCCAGGGTGATGACCCCCAAGCCGGTACCGCAGTGAATCATGGGCGCGGTCATATGCACCGCCAGACCCAGCCGCGCCAGACTGCTTTTGCCTTCCACCCGGCCGGCGAGTTTTGATCCGGCGGGGAACCGGACCTTTTCATGGGTGGAACCCAGGTAAACCCGGTTCGGCTGAATGAGGTAACGGCCGCCGGGTTCTTTGGGGACTTCCACCTGGTATTGTTTGGAAAATTCCCGGTAATCGTATTCTTCGATATTGATTTTAAGGTTGGCATTACCGCCACCGGTCAATTCCGGATTCCAGATCCAGAGCGGCTCGCCGAGGTGCAGATCGACCGAGGTGGTATCGATCTGGTCCTCGCCGGGGACGGGTTCAATAATCATCCGGCCTTCCGTCAGGGCTTTATGAATATCTTCGCCGCTCAGAATCATAATCCCACCGTTTCGCGGAATCCGGATTCATCCACCCCGCCGGGCCCGGCGGCGATTCCGTGAATCAGGTATTCCTGATTGCCCTTCTGTCCTTTGACCGGCGAACGGCACACCTGAGCGAGTCTCCATCCCGAGTCCTCGACAAACCGTTTCAATTCCATCAGCACCTTCATATGTTTTTTTAAATCCGTAATGATTCCCTTGTTCTCGACCTCATCCCTGCCCACTTCAAACTGCGGTTTGACCAGCGCAATCCACCGGCCTTCCGTTTTCAGGATTTTAAACACGGCGGGCAGGACCCGCTTGAGGGATATGAACGACACATCGATGACCGCCAAATCCAGCGGCCGGCCGCCTACCTGCTCCAGCTTCAGTTGACGGGCGTTGGTGCGGTCCAACCGAACCACGCGCGAATCCGATTGCAGTTTCCAGTCGAGCTGGCCGTAACCGACATCGACGGCGTACACTTTAGCGGCGCCGTGCTGCAGGAGGCAGTCGGTAAACCCGCCGGTCGACGCCCCGATATCGACCGCGGTCCATCCGGCCGGGTCGATGCCGAATGCCTTCAGCGCCTGTTCGAGTTTCAATCCGCCGCGGCTGACATAAGGGTTGGGGTCCCCGGCGACTTCGATGGTCGCGTCGTCAGCCACCATGCGCCCCGGCTTGTCCGCCGCTTCACCGTTGACCCGGACCTGACCCGCGAGGATCAGGCTCTGCGCGCGTTCCCGCGACGAGACCAGTTTTTTTTTACCAGGAACTGGTCGAGGCGGAATTTTTTACTCGTCGTCATCCTCGTCTTCCGTATCCGTTCCTGTGGGAAACAACTCCGCCACCAGCTCGCCTTTCTGGTTGCGGGTGAGTTTTTCGATTTTCTGTTCGGCTTCGTTGAGTTTTTTGGCGCAGGCGCGGGACATCTTGATACCCTCTTCAAAAATTTCGAGGGATTTGTCGATATCCAGCTCGCCCCGTTCCAGTTCCTCGACGATCTGCTCCAGCCGGTTCATCGCTTTTTCAAATTTGATTTCAGCCATAAAGACTCTCCTGATCGTTATTCCATGATGTCGTCGACGGTGGCGTCCAGCCGGCCCTTTGCCAGGCGGATGCTGACGCCATCGCCTTTCTTTACCTGTTTGGAGGATTTCACCGCCTTGCCGGTTTTCTTCAGGGTGGTGATGCTGTAACCGCGATCCAGAATACTCAACGGACTGAGCGCGTCGAGATGTTTTGCGGCCCCGCTCAGTTTCTGTTTTTTGAGATCGATCTGCGACTGCATGCGCCGCACCATCCGCGCCACCAGATCCGCCTCCCGCTCGGACAGTCTCTGAATCTGTTTTTGCGGGGTCGCCTGGAACAGGCGGTGCACCATCTGGCCCACCGCTCCCCGCTTGACCAACACCCATTGATCCAGCCCCCGCAGAAGGCGCTGGGCCAGTTCGTCCAGCCGTTGCGCCGGTCCCTCGAGAATCTGCCGGGGCTCACGGAAAAACCGGCGGTCGATCAAAGCCTTCAGACGCTCCCGGTAATCTTCGATATCCTCTTCCATGCGTTCGATCATCTGGTGGGTGAGGTATTGCAGGTCCTGAATCAGCTCGCTCAGCTTCGGCACCACCAGTTCGGCGGCGGCGGAAGGGGTGGGGGCGCGCAGGTCCGCAACGAAATCGGAGATGGTGAAATCGACTTCATGGCCGACAGCGGAGACCACGGGAATTTTTGAGGCGGCCATGGCGCGGGCGACGACCTCCTCGTTGAAGGCCCACAAATCCTCGATAGATCCGCCCCCGCGGCCGACAATGATCACGTCGATATCGTTACGCTTGTTCAGGTCCCGGATACTCCGGGCGATCTCCTCCGCCGCGCCTTCGCCCTGCACTTTCACCGGAGCCAGCAACACGGAGGTTTTCGGATTGCGCCGGTGAATCACATTCAGCAGGTCGCGGATCGCGGCGCCGCTGGGGGAGGTGACAATGCCGACCTTCCACGGAATTTCCGGCAGGGATTTCTTGCGGTCCTCGTCGAACAGGCCTTCCTTCGCCAGTTTTTCCTTGAGCTGTTCGAAGGCCTTCTGGAGCGCACCGAGGCCCTTGGGCTCCATCGCTTCGACAATGATCTGGTATTCGCCGCGCGCCTCGTACACGGTGACGCGTCCCAGCAGAAGCACCTGATCGCCGTCTTCGGGATTGAACTTCATCCCGGCACGCTGGCCGCGGAACAGGACGCACTTGATCTGCGCCTTGTCGTCTTTCAACACGAAGTAGGAATGACCGGAAGCCGCGCGGACGAAGTTGGAGATTTCGCCTTCGACCCATACCGTTTCAAAGGCCGCTTCCAGAATCGCGCGCACGTCGCGGGTGATCCGGCTGACGGTATAGACCTGCAGTTGCTCTTCGGGCACCTGTCCGGAGTGTTGTGTCTGGGGGCGGGCCATGGATAAGACTCGGCAATCGAAGCCTCCGGCGCACGAGGCGCCGGGTGCGGTTAAAGATTGTGGGCGTTTTTAAACGCTTTCAAGGTGTTTTTCATCAGCATGGCGATGGTCATGGGTCCCACGCCGCCGGGCACGGGGGTCATGAACGCGGCTTTTTCCGCGGCGGCGTCAAAATCCACATCGCCCACCAGTTTGCCGTCGACCCGGTTGATGCCGACGTCGATGACCACGGCGCCTTCTTTCACCATATCGGCGGTGACAAACCGGGGTTTGCCGATGGCCGCCACCAGGATATCCGCGGAACGCGCCACGCCCGCCAAATCCTGTGTGCGGGAATGACAGATCGTCACCGTGGCGTGCCTCTTCAACAGCAGGGAGGCCATGGGCTTGCCGACGATATTACTGCGGCCCAGGATGACGGCGTTCCTGCCTTCAATTTCGATTTTGTAGTGATCCAGCATCTCGATGATGCCGGCCGGGGTGCAGGGCGCCAGGGAATCCGCTCCGCTGGTCAGGTAACCGACGTTGACGGGATGAAAACCGTCGACATCCTTCGCCGGGTCGATCGCTTCCAGCACCTTCTGCTCGTTGATCTGTTTCGGAAGCGGCAGTTGCACCAGGATGCCGTTGACTTCCGGGTTGGCGTTGAGTTCGGCGATCAGCTTCAGCAGTTCGCCTTCCTGCGTATCCGCGGACAGGGTATGGGAAAAGGAATGGAATCCCATCTTCCCGCAGGTTTTGTTTTTGTTGCGCACGTAGACCGCCGAGGCCGGGTCCTCGCCGACCAGCACCACCGCCAGTCCGGGCACCTGGCCGGTCTGTTGTTTGAGGGTTTCGACTTCCGCGGCCACCTGTTCTTTAATTTCCGCTGAAACTTTTTTGCCGTCAATCAGGGTCATCACGTCCATCACTCCACCATTCTTAATAAATGAAACAAGTTCGCCGGAACTTTCCGCCCCATCTTACCAGAACCGGAAATAAAAGTGAGGGATAAGTCGGTGATCGGGTTCAACCGGAACCAGGGATTCTGCGCAGGTTCTCCGGCCACCGCAGGGGTGAAGGGGTAAGTTCCGATAAATCAGAAGGAAGAGGGGTGCCGGGACCCCCGGGAGGTTACTGGAAGAACATTTTGACGATGCCTTCGTACTGTTGATTGACCTTGTCCCGCATGAATTCAAAATCATCCGGACTGATGCCGATGACTTCCCAGCTTTTGGGATACAGCTGCGGTTCGGAGTAGTCGGCGTCGCTGCCGACGTGCAGGACGTGAACGATATAATCCGCGGTATGGATGATGACGGTATCGAGGTAAAATTCCCGGGCATTCTGGGGTTGGTGATGGTAACGCACCGCTTCCACCAGCCGGGGCGGCAACTGCCAGGCCTCGAGCAACTCTCCCCCGACATCGGCATGGTCAAAACCCAATTGGTCGCGTTCGGAGAGATAAATATTTTCCTTTTTGTCCCGGCTCTGCATCAGAGTTTCGCGGGCGACCTCCGGCTCCTTTTTCAGAATCACCAGGCGGCCGATGTCGTGCAGGATGCCCGCCAGGTAAAACCGTTCGATATTTTTCTCTCCGCGGATTTCCGCAATGCTCCGGGCGGCGACCCCACAGGCCATGCTGTGCCGCCAGAATTTCTCCATGTTGAACAGAGTATTGGGAACGCCCTTGAACTGGTAAATCACCAGAGTGGCCAACGCCAGGTCCGTCAACTGGTTCATGCCGATGATGGAGATGGCATGGGAGACGGTTTCTATTCTAGAGGGGAAGCCGTAGAAGGAACTGTTGACGATCTTCAGCAGGCGCGCGGTCAGCGCGGTATCGTAGCTGATGATTTCGCCGATGTCCTGAAAGGTTTTGTCCGGATCGTTCAGCGCCGCCTGCAGTTCAAAATACACTTTGGGCAATGAGAAAACTTTTTCGTCTGTGCTGATCAAATCCCGGGGACCGCCGTTGGCCATATGAATGATATCCTTTTCCGTTTGAGGTTAAGTGTCGAAAGCTGAACCGGACGGCGGTCAGCTGATGCCCAGCTCCTTGATCAACCGGGAAAGGTATGAACGCTGAACGTCCAGAATTTTAGCCGCCTGGGTCCGGTTGCCATTGGTGGATTTGAGGGTATTGGAGATAAAAGACTGGCGGAAAGCGTCGCTCGCCTCTTTGAGTGTAGCGCCCACGTTGATTTCAATCGGGGATTGATTGGAATCGATGGCGAAAGCATCCGAGGTCAGCTCCTCGCCTTCTTCCAGCACAATGGCGCGCTCCAGGGCGTTTTCCAGCTGGCGGATGTTGCCGGGCCAGCTGTAGCCCTCCAGAAACGTGTACAGCCCTTTCTGCACTTTCAGCGGTTTTTCGCCATCCGGAGTGTGTTTGCGGATGAAGAAGTTGACCAGGTCCGGAATATCTTCTTTCCGTTCTCTCAGAGACGGCAGGTGCAGGTTGATCACGTTGATCCGGTAAAACAGGTCCTGACGGAACCGGTTTTCCGTCACCATTTTTTCCAGGTCCTGGTTGGTGGCGGAAATGATCCGCACGTCCACCTGAATGGGGGTGGTGCCGCCCAGCCTTAAAAAAGATTCCTCCTGAATCACGCGGAGCAGTTTGACCTGCATGTCCAGCGGCATCTCGCCGATTTCGTCCAGAAACAGCGTGCCGCCGTGGGCGGCCTCAAACAGTCCGATCTTGCGGCTGTCCGCTCCCGTAAAAGCTCCCTTCTCGTGGCCGAACAACTCCCGCTCCAGAATCGACGCCGGCAGCGCCCCGCAACTGATAGAAACAAAGGGCTTGGTCTGACGCAGACTGCGGTCGTGAATGAGGTGGGCAAACAATTCCTTACCGGTGCCGCTTTCCCCGGTGATCAGGATGGAAGCTTTGGAATTGGCCACTTTTTCCGCGTGGACGATGCATTTTCTGATTTCCGGACTCTCTCCCACAATCGTGTATCTTTGCCGGTATTTTTCCTGCAGGCGGTCAAACTCCTCTCCCAGGATTTCATTGCTCTTGGTCACCTCAAAAAACATGGCCATGATCCGCGCAAACCGTTGCAGGACCTCCAAATCCTCATGAGAGTAAGGACCCTCGTCCCGCTTGTCCAGAAACTGCACCACCCCTACCACCTGATTATCCAGCGTCAACGGCAGGCAGGCGATGGATTTCACATCCATCTCGGTCATTTCACTGACTTTGCTGAACCAGCGTTTGTCGTTTTGCACATCATTGGATACAATGGGCTCACCGGATTCGGCGACCATACCGGCCAAACCCACGCCTTGGGGAATTTCAACCAGTTTCAGTTGCCCCGAACCTCCGCCCGAGGCCTGGTAAAACTGAAGTTTGTTGGCTTTTTCATCCAACATCAGAAGAGAGGCGTGTTTCGCACCGACCGTGGCCAGAGCGGTTTCCATCACGATGTTCAGGAGCTCATCGATATTCCTGAAAGTGGTTTTAAATAATGAGGAAATCTTCCTTAGAGTCAAGATGTTGGCGTATTGGTTGATTTGTTTCATGGCTCCCTTGGGAGGAAAGGATATTGGAGTGAAATGCGGGTTGAATCAAAAAAGTATACAGAGCTTAAAATTTTATGCTCATGAACCCATCAGTCCTCAAGCTTTTAATTTTAAAACGGATTATAGGAAATCATTTATTATCAAATGATGATTCGAGCTTTCGGTTTATAAAATTTTCTAAACCTCATTACAATTGTAAACATTTTTATGGAAATTTGGGGCAAAATCACATATAAATTTTAAATGTTTGCACAGCCCTGAATGGGGTATATACAACCTGTTGTATTATAAAAATTTATGCTTAAGTGGACCAAGAATTCTGTTCCCCAACTGGTGATTCTGGTGGCGGGGCTGACTCTTCTGGCTTATGCCAGTAGTTTTCAGGCCCCTTTTCTGGCCTCGGAAGTCCAGGAAATCCTGGAAAATCCGGAGATTCACGACTTCTCCAAAGTCCACGATATTGTCCGTATCGACCGGATATTCAAGCAGTCTCTGCCCAAATTAACCTATTCCCTGAATTACCTAATAGGCCACCGGACCTCCTGGGGTTACCATCTGGTCAATCTGGCCATCCATCTCAGCGTCGGTCTGGTCCTGTTCCTGGTGGTCCGCGAATGGCTGACCTTGTTTCCGCCGGGCAATGAGGTCATTTTAAAAGGGTTGCCCTTGCTGGCCTCGGCCATCCACCTGTTTCATCCCCTGAATTCGCAGGCGGTGATTCTGGTTTCGTCCCGCCCCATTTTGCTGGCGGGCCTGTTTTATTTGCTGTCTTTCTGGTTTCTGGGACGGTATTTGCGGGAGCTGAAGACGGATCCGGCCAAAGCCAGAGGATCGGTCAATTTCCTGATGGTCATGACCTGTTTTACGGTGGGCTGTGCCAGTCACCCCATTTTGTTGACTTTTCCCATCCTGGGCTGGATTCTGCACCGGTTTTATGATTCCGACTCGCCGGTCGAATGGGAAGTTTTCGCTTTTATACAAATCCCGTGGATCATCTACATCATTTACCAGTTCAGCACGCCTTCGCCGGAAGCTTTCCGGGAATTTGCCCAGCACGGTAACCCGTCGGCCATGTATTTTTTAACCCAGGTGAAAGCGTTCGTTTTTTATTACCTGCCGAAAGCCCTGATCCCGTTTCCTTTAAACCTGGATCCGGATTTTCCGCCGGTTCAGGGCTGGGGCGACTGGACGTGGATGCTGGCGGTGGCGCTGGCCGGGGTGTTGTTCTGGGGATTGCGCCGGTCGGGCCCCATTCTTGTGCAATGGGCGGGGATCTGGTCCTTTCTGCTGTTCATCGCTTTTTACGGGCCGGGGATAAGCCCGGCGCCGGTTTCCGAGCCTTATTTTTACCTTCCCGGCATCGGCATCCATCTCCTGCTGGCGATGGGGTTGCTGACTTTATGGACCCGGTTTGCCGGGTCCCGGTGGATCGCGCTGGCGGTGCCGGTGATCTTTCTGGTCCTGACCTTCAACCGGGGCGGGGACTACCGGTCGGAAGTCGTCCTGTGGGAAACCACCGCCGCCCATTCCCCGGACAAGGCGCGGGTGCATTACGAGTTGGGCAGGGCGTATCTCCAGCAGGAAAAGGTCGACCCGGCGGAAAAAGAATTGGCTCGGGTGCTGGAGCTGGATCCCAAAAATATTCCCGCGCGGATCATGCTGGGAAAGATCAACATCGAAAGGGAGAATTATTCCAGCGCGCTGGAATCTTATCTGGCTTTGATCCGGCAGAACATCAAAACGCCCGCGGTCAAATTCAACACCGGCCTGTGTTACCTGGAGATGGGGCAGGCCGGACAGGCGTTGCCTTATCTTGAGGAGGCGGTGGACAAACAACCGGGTTCCGCCTATGGACATTTTATTCTGGGCCGGGCCTATCATCAATCCCGCCGGTTGAACGATGCCCTGAAACAGTTCCGCACCAGTGTGCAGATCAATCCCGACGATCCAAAGACGCACTATCACATGGGGCAGGTTTTCTGGGATCTCAAATCGTACTTTTTCGCCGACGCTTCATTTCAGAAGGCTTACCAATTGGACCCCCAGTATGTCGACGCGCTGAACAATCTGATCAGTTCCAGCATGCTGTTCAAACAGTACGATCAGGCGATCACCTACCTCAACCGGTTGCTGGAAATCAACCCGGACGATCCGAACGCCCGCCAGTTGCTGACCGCCGCCCAAAGGCTTCGGGATCGGCCGGCCCCCAAGGTCCCCGCCCGGCCCGAACAATTCCATTAAAACAAAGGAGGATTTCTTTCCCCGTTGTCCTTTGGTGCGGGTTATGATAACGTTTGGGGTCACGCCGAAGTGGTGGAATTGGTAGACGCGCCGGACTCAAAATCCGGTGGGGGCGACCCCGTGCGAGTTCGACTCTCGCCTTCGGCACCAGATGCTGACTCAGGAGTTATGGTCGAAACGCCATAACTCCTTTTTTATCACTTTCTTCCGCACCTCTAATTATGATTGACAACCCGCCGGAAGGGTTTTAGAGTTAATGGGCAAAATTGACTTCAATTTCATTTCAGGGGAAGCCATGACTAAACATTTGAGATTCATTCCGATTTTACTGTGCGTGATATTATTGATTTCGGGTTGTGGCTCCTCGTCGCAAAGCCGTCCGCAACCCTCCGCCGATTCCAGTGTGAGTCAACCCGCCCCCGCACCTCAACCTTCTTCCGGCGGAAACAAGGTCGACAAGATTGTCGACAAGATCGGCACCGCCTGGGACGCCCTTCAGGCGGGAGATGCGGCCACGGCTCAAAAGCTTCTTAAGGATTTGGAAAAGGAAAACATAACGCCCCGAACGCTATTTACCCTGGGTGCCGGTTTTTACCAGGGAGTGGACGACGATGAAAAAAATATTCATATCCCGAAAAAACCGGATGTGGCCTTTAAATTGATTCTGCTGTCCGCCATGGGCGGCAATGTGGAAGCGCAAATCATGCTGGCCGCCATTTTCTTCGACGGCAAGTACGTCCCCAGAAATCTGGTTCAGACTTATGTCTGGATTTCGATCGCTGAAAAAAACCCGGAGTACACCCCCAAGATGGGCGAGTTCGCCGGAAAACTGAAACAGGATGCCCGTCAGCAAATGACGCCGGAGGAAATGGAAAAAGCGGAACAGTTGTTGGGCGGCAAAACTTAAAGACCCGCTCTCAACGCCGCCGCGTCGCGGGGACCGGCCCAATCCATCGCGCATCCAGCCCGCTCCTCATCTAACGCCTTTTTTTTCAACAGCCCTTTTCCGCGCCCCGGTTTGGGATTGACACCCTCTGCCATCCACTTTAAAGTGGTGCCCTCATTTCAAAACATATTGTCAAGGGGGGTGTATGGTTTACCGGGGATTTCGGGTTTACCTTGTCTTAAGCGTTATTCTCTGGATGATCGCCTTTGGCGCGTCCGCTCCAGTTCCGGTACAGGCCTCCGGCCAGGCGGCCCTTTCCGCGGAAGATCCGCATCAGATCAACTTCATCGTGCGCCAGTCGGAGCGCGCTTTCGATGCCTTACAGAAAAAAGATACGGCCGCCGTTCAGCGGATCATCCAGGAGTTTTCCAACCGGAAAATCAATCCCGGGGATTTGTTCCGGATCGGTATGCATTTTTACCGGGGCGGAGAGGATGCCGCGCGCAACCTTCGCTTTGCCAGGAAACCCAGGGTGGCTTCCAAACTGTTTTTTATCTCGGCGATGGGCGGCAATGTGGAAGCGCAACTGATGCTGGCCTCCCTGTTTTTCAAAGGAAAAGTACTGGAGAAGAATCTGGTGCAGGCTTATGTGTGGTCGACGATCGCGCAACGCAACCCCGGTTTGAATCCGGAAATGGCCTCCTACCCGGACAGGATCATCCACCGGGCAGAGCAGTCCATGACCCCGGCACAGTTAACACAGGCCCGCCGCCTGCTGAAGAAATAAAAGTTCAGAAAGCGTGGTGTTCGAGGCATTGGAGCCGCCAACCCCTCATCCGGCTATGAAAACTTCCTTCACGCCTTTATCCAGAACCGTAATCGCCGGGTTACTGATCCTGATTCTGTTTTCCGTGTCCGGGTGCGCCTCCGGCCGATCGGGATCCATTACCGTCAAAGAGTTTAAGCAATACACCCTGGAGGCGTTGGATCATGCCAGGGCGGGGAACTGGCCGGCTACTCAAAAGTATCTCGACAAACTCTCCCGGAAAGGCTGGCCCCCGGACCGATTGTTTACCGCGGGTACGGATATGCTCCACAAAGGTTACGCGCAAAACCGGGAGACCGGTAAAAAGATGAAATTGTATGACCGTGAACGTCCGATGGGGCTGATCTTCATTTATTTGTCCGCTTTGGGAAACAACTTTTTTGCCCAAAGCGAACTGGGGCTTTTGTACGGGAAAAAAACCAAGTGGCTGGGAAAGACCAATCGCATCAAATCTTATTATTGGTTTGCCCGGGCGCTCCAGAATCCGCAAAAAAACAAAGCGGAACCCGAAAGCCTGCGCTATATAGAAGACATCCTGGATAGCTATCGGAATGGTTTTAAACCCCGCCAGATGAATTTAATCCGGTATTACCTGGAAACGCCGGATTATATTATGCCGCTGTTATCGGGACCCCGCACTTTTTCCAAGTGAAATGATCCGCCCGCCTCTCTGAAAAGTATCTTATGAGATAAACAGGTTCCTTAATTTCGATTCCGCTTTACTTGCGGGGGACGAAATCCGTACAATAACGATTCGTTCCCTGTTTTGACGGTAATTCAAGAGGTTTCCCAATGGCCCAACTGCGCGTTCTGGACAAACAGAAACTGCAATCGCAAAAAGACCGGCTGGAAAAAGCCAACCTGAACCGGGCGGACCTGGAAGGCGTCGACCTCAGTGGGGGCAATCTCAAGGAAGCCGAACTGAAAAAGTCGAATCTCAAAAAGGCGGTTTTTGAAAAAACGGTGTTAAACGGCGCGGACTTTACGGGCAGTTTTCTGGTGGGAGCGGCGTTCGGCGCGGCGAGCCTCATCCGGGCTGATTTCTCCAAAACCAACCTGAGCGGCGCCGATTTAAGAGAAACCGACCTGAGCAGCGGGGTGTTTAACGAAGCGGTGATCCTGAAGGCGAACTTTCACAACGCCAATCTCAAACGGGCGGAATTCAACAAAGCCAACTTGAAGGGGTCCGATCTTCGAAACGTCAATCTCAGCAAAAGCGATCTGCGCGGCGCGCAACTCATGCAGACGAACCTTGCCGGAGCTCAAATTCCAAAATCCCATATCAGCCAGGCCAACTTCACCGGCGCCAATCTTGAAAAAACCGACGTCAGCGCATGCAACCTGAGCCGATGCGATTTTCGCGAGGCCAACCTGCGGGATGCGGATTTCTCCAACAGTATCCTGACCCGGGCGGTCTTTAAAGGAGCGGACCTTTCCGGGGCTGATTTCAGTCAGACCAATATTCGCGGCGGGGATTTCGCCGATACCCGGCTCCATCAGGCCAACCTGAAGGGAGCGGATCTTTCCCTGGCGGTCAACCTGTCGCCTGAAACCCTGCAAACCGCCCTGCTCGACCGAAAAACCAAGGTGCCGGACAACATTCAGGTCCGCTGGCTTTCAGAAACGGAATTCGAATGCGCAGAGGCTCCCCCTGATCCCGCTTGACCGGGCCGCAGGATGAACGCGATCTTTTATTAAATAAAGCGCGAGGTGACTTCTTCCGGATTGGCTTCGATCTTGTGAAGAACCAGATCGGACCCCCGCAACTCCTCGTCTTTTTCCAGGCGGATGCCGAATAACGAATCCAGCACCTTGTAAACCACGAATCCGGCCACGAGCGCGACAACAATCGCGGCCACAGTGCCGATCAATTGCGCGAGGAAGCTGACCTCGCCCAAACCGCCCAGCGCTTTCTGTCCGAAAATGCCGCAGGCGATGCCGCCCCAGGAGCCGCAAATGCCATGCAACGGCCAAACACCGAGGACGTCGTCCAGTTTCAACTTTTCCTGTTCCCAGGTAAACCCGTAGACGAAGATGGCGCCCGCGGCGCCGCCGATAAAAAAGGCGCCGATGGGGTGAACCTGGTCCGACCCGGCGCAAATCGCCACCAGCCCGGCCAGGGCGCCGTTATGGATAAAACCGGGATCGTTTTTGGAGATCACCAGGGCAAACAAAATTCCGCCGACCATGGCGAACAGGGAATTCATCGCCACCAGACCCGAGATGCCTTTAATGGTCGCCGCGGACATGACGTTGAATCCAAACCAGCCGATGCACAGCATCCAGGCACCGAGCGCGAGGAATGGAATGTTGCTGACGGGAATGGGCCGGCTTTTGCCCTGCGCATCCCAGCGGCCGATGCGGGGACCGAGGATATACACCCCGACCAGCGCCAACCAGCCGCCCATGGAATGCACGACCACCGATCCGGCAAAATCATGAAAGGGCGCCCCGGCGAATTGATGCAACCAGGAATCCGCCCCCAGAACGGGAATCCGGCCCCACACCATGCCTTCGAACAGGGAATACACCAGACCGACGAAGATGGCGGCGGCCAGCGCCTGCGTCCAGAATTTCGCCCGCTCCGCGATGCCTCCCGAAATGATGGCCGGAATCGCGGCGGCAAAAGTCAGCAAAAAGAAAAAATGAACCAGTTCGTAACCCTGCTTGTCCGCCACCAGGCTTTCCGCGGACTGGTAAAAATAGATGCCATAGGCCACCGCGTAACCGATCAGAAAATAAATCACCGTGCTGACGGAAAAGTCAACGATGATTTTAACCAAAGCGTTGACCTGGTTTTTGCGGCGTACGGTGCCGACTTCCAGAAACGCAAAACCGCCGTGCATGGCGAAAACCATGACGGCGCCCAACATCATGAACAAGACATCCGCGCTCTGCTCCAGAGACGGGCCAGCATTTTCCATGGTTACCCCCCTTTTTTTCCCTCCTGAGGAAACCAACCAGAGTATAATGAAAACTCTAAATTCCGGTGGGCTTCTTTGCACTCGTCAAAATTTTCAAACCTCCCTGCTCCCATAAGGTCCGTTTGAAATGCCGCAGATTATACAAGATTTAACCATCCTATTACTAGTGTCTTTGCCCATCAACGTCCTCTTCCATCGCATCCGGCTGCCGTCCATCATGGGTTTTTTGATCGCCGGAATGATCATTGGCCCATTTAGTGGGCAATTGATCGGCGACGTGCAATCCGTGGAAAAACTTGCCGAAATCGGAGTCATCCTTTTACTTTTCATCATCGGATTGGAGTTTTCTCTCAAACGCCTGCTTAAAAATATGGCATCTATTTTGGGGGCGGGAAGCCTGCAATTATTTTTTACGATCGGCGCGGTTTTTCTGCTTCTGGATCAGTCCCCCGTGTCCGCTTCGCAGAATCTGGTTTTGGGAATGATGATCGCGCTGAGCAGTACCGCCATCGTTTTAAAAATGATTACCGACCGCGCCGAACTCGATACCCTGCACGGCCGGATTGCCGTGGGCATTCTGCTGTTTCAGGATTTGTGTCTGGTTCCCATGATGCTGGTCATCCCGCTGATGGCGCACAGCGGAGAAACCTCCGGGAGCGATCTCGCGCTGGCCCTGCTGAAAGCGGTCGCCGCCGTGGCCGGGATTTTTTTTCTGGCGCGGCTTCTGGTTCCCCGCTTCCTCGAAACCGTGGCCCGCATGGGAAGCAAGGAACATCTGACGCTGCTGGTGATCCTGCTGATACTCGGCACCGGCTGGGTTTCGCATCAGCTGGGTTTGACCCTGGCGATGGGGGCCTTCATCGCCGGCCTCATCATTTCGGAGTCGGATTACAGCCACCAGATCGTTCTGGACATCCTTCCTCTGAGAGATTACTTCAGCAGTATCTTTTTCATCTCCATGGGCATGCTGTTGCAAGTGAGTCTGCTATGGGAATCCCTCGGCGAGTTCCTGGGATTGACGCTGGCGGTCATCGCGGTGAAAACCGCCGCCGCTTTCCTGGCTTCCTGGCTGGCCCGCAATCCTTTGCGGGTTTCGTTGATTGTCGGCCTGCGGCTGTCGCAGGTGGGGGAGTTCTCCCTGGTGCTGGCCGGGCTGGCCCTGGCCCAGGGATTGATGGACGAAACCCTGCATCATAAATTTCTGATCGTCTCCATTCTGTCCATGCTGTTGGCGCCGATTCTGATTCAGACCTCCTCCGGCCTGTCGCACTTTCTGTTTTCCCGAACCTCCGGAAAACCCATGGAAGAAGAATCGTCCTCTCCCGCGCAGGGACTGAAGGGTCACGTCATCATCGCCGGTTACGATGCGGTGGGAAAAAACCTCGCCCGCGTACTGAAGGAAACCCAACTGCCGTTCATGGTGGTGGAACTGGACGGCGAACTGATCAAGCAGGCTTTGACCGATGATGTGCCCGTGTTCTACGGAGACATCAGCCACCGGGGAACGCTGAAGCGGGCCGGCATCCAGCAGGCGAAGATCATCGTGTTTTCCATTCCCGATCATCAGGCCGCCACGGAGTCCGTGCGCCTGGCGCGGCAACTCCACCCGAACGTCTATATTATGGTACGCACCCGTTTTTCCTCCCAGGTGGAAGAATTGGAGAAGGCGGGGGCCAATCAGGTAATCCCGGAAGAATTTGAAACCTCCATTGAAATCTTTTCACGGGTGTTGAGAGAATTCCGGATGCCCAACAACATCATTGAACAACAGGTGGAACTGGTGCGGCTGGAAGGATACGGCATGTTCCGCGGGTTATCGCTCAACGCGGAGAGCCTGGAAAAATTCTCCGCTTATCTCACCGCTTCACTCAGCCAGTCGTTCCAGGTGGTGGAACAATCCTGGGCGGGGGGCAAACGGCTCGACGCAATGGATTTGAACGGACACACCGGGGCCACTCTCATCGCCGTGGTCCGCGACAACCGGGCCCAACCCAATCCACCGCAGGATTTTACCGTTCAACCGGGAGACACGCTGATCCTTTTCGGACGGCACGCGCAGGTGGACCGGGCGGTCCGTTATCTGGCCGCCGGGCCTGAATCCTCTAAGGGTCTCGATTCCATTTAAAAGGAAAACGGTTGCAGGGACAAACCGGGAAAGAGAAAACCGGTCAAGCGGGGTTTTCCGCCGCGGCCGAGGGTTTCTGGGTCTGGGGGTTTTTCATGGCGCTTGCCACCGATTTCATGGTATCCGTCTGGTGCGCCAGGAATTTGGTGGGGATATGCGTTTTCAACGGCGGCAACGGGTTGCCTTTAAAATCCAACGCCTCTGCACGGGTATACGCGCCGATCAACTGGGCAACGTAATGAGCCTGCACGATGTTTTCCAGTGGAAAACCCTTGATGACCAGCCGCGTTTTGGATTTTTTCGGCGCCCTCAACATGATTTGCGGAACATACCATTTGCGGCCGCCATCGGCATCGCCGTAACTGCCTTCCCGTTCCACCTCTACCCTCACCTGGGCCACCATGCGGGCGGGTAGTTTCTGCCCTCTCTTGAAGGTGCCGATGCCGGAGATTTCAATATTCTTCTTGCCGTCCAAAAGGATCGTCGGCCGTTGCTCCAATACCCAGGTACCGCCGAACCAGACGAAGAACGTCAACAAAGTGGGAGGCCAGGCGGCGCCGAATGGATACGCGGAAAGAAAGTAAGCGATCAGAATCAGCGACAGACACCGGAGGTAACGAACCATCACCCGGGTCTGCGTTTTGACGCGGGTGGTTAAAATGACTTCCGGTTTTTTATGGACGGTTTCAAGAGCCATTAATTAAGAAATTTTTGTGAAAAACGCGGTTTGAAAATAAAAGGGGTAACATTTTTAATTTAAGGGATGGTTTGGCGAATGTCAATCCATCTTCCCGGCCACCGCCATTCCCCCTGAATAGGGTAATCATTTCAGATTCAAAAAGTTATCTCACCCCCACCGAGGCCCGTCAAGAGCCGGGTGCGGAGTTGCCGCCGGTTTTTTATTTTTCGGTGGAAGGATTTTTAGGCGGCCGGTCCCGTCCGATTATTCTCAACCTGTTCACCGCCTGAGCATGGTTCTTGCCGAATTTCCAGGGAGGGGAAAGCAGGTCCCGGGCTTCCTGCCATCGGCCCTGATTCATACGGATATCGCTCAACAACAGCAAGGCTTCATTATTATATTGTCCCACCGCCAGCGAGGCTTGAATCGCGGTTTCCGCCTTCGACAACCCGTCCGGCCGGCGCGTGCGTTGGTATTCGGATGTGTACAGACTGGCCAGCATCAGGTAAGGCAGATCGCACCGCGGGCACAGGGAAGCGGCGCGGTTTAAAATCGGCTCCGCTTGTTCGATAACGGGATGGCGGAACACCTCGCGCCGCAGAGCCCGGTCGTAACTGAAATAAAGATACTGCGCCCACGTGCCGGCCAGAAGAAATCCGAAAATCAAAGCCACCGGCCCGCGCGCAACGCCCGGCTTCGCTTCGGACGATTCCCCGGAAGAATGATGGCGGACGCCAACATCCACCAGCACCACCCACAAGGTGAAATAAAAAAACAAACTGCCCTGTACCCACAGGGTATCGATCAGGTTATGCAGCAGATAACCCGTAACGGCCAACATCAAATAGAAAGCAGGGCCGGGAGCGTCCGATTCGCGAATCCAGGCGATTCCCTTTCTGTAAAACACAAAAAGAAATGCCAGAAACAAACCCAGGCCCACCAGGCCGGAGTCCGTGGCGGTCTGCAGAAACAGTTGATGGGCGTGCGGCGGAAACGGAATTCGTTCCGTCAGATATTGGGTGACCGCCGATTCCGGGGATACGTAAGTGGGAAATATGAGACCGAAGGTAAAAGGCCCGGTGCCGATCCATGGATGATCCATAATCATCGGCAACGCCCCTTTCCAGTATTCCAGGCGGGGAGTGACATGGCCGAGTATCCATTTCTCCGCCGCGGGGTCCCCCTGAAAATAAAAATAGCCCGCCGCTGCCGCCAGCAAACCCGCGGTACCGGCCAAAACACCTCCCAGAACCACTTTCTTGACGGGTACGCGATAAACATACAGGACGATGGCGGCACACTGGATGGATCCTACGAAAAGATTCCAAACCTTATTCGCCAGAAAAAAACCCGCCACGGCACACAGCACAATGCCCGCCGCAAAATATTTTTTTTTCCCGTCGCGGTTGGACAGCCACAAATAACAAGCCAGCGGAAAATGCAGTTCCAGGTATCCCGCGAAAAAGTTGACATTCTCAAACAGGGAGGGGTATTCGTTATGAGTCAATTGAAACCGGCTGATGGAAAGATCGATCATCTGGATTCCTGCGACCAGCACCAGCGCCATGCACAGCGTCCCCATGATCCAAAGAATCCGATCCACCTGCCGGGGTTCCTTGACCCATACCGCCAGGGCCAGGATAAACCCGATCGCCGCCACGTGGTGTATGGACCATTCATAACTCAAATCCACCCGCACGGAATAGAAATATCCGAAAGCCACCCAGGCGTAAAAGGCGATCAGGATCATCAGCGTCGGCGAAACACGAACGCGCCGGCTTTCCGCGGAGGGTTTCAGTAAAGAGGGAAGCGCGGACACCAGCAGTAATATCACCAGCAACGCGACCAGCGAATTGGTCTCGCCGTGCTGCCATTGCAAATAAGTGTTATGACTGCCCACCAGCGGCAGGCTGATCAACAGTAAAGGCAGGAACAGGCCGGGCCGTCTCATTCGGGCATCTCTACGGGTTTGGGGTGATGCCGGTACAGGGAAACACTCAGGTTCGGATCAAGTTTTTTGAATTGCCGGTCGAGTTGGAATTCCGGGTTTTCTTTCAGGAATCGCTCTTTGGGATAAGTGGTGTAGGGATAAATAAAGTAAGCGCGGTTCAGCAGGCTGATCTCCCGCCGGTACTTCGGTGTGAAATGGTAGATGGAAGGCCGCAGGGTAAAACGGCTGTCGCCGGGAATCAGACGGGGCGACTCCGGCCACCAGTACGCCGGCACCAGGCGAACCGCCGGATGGTCCCACAGGTAAACCGTCACACCCTGCGGCGGGTTGCCCGGACTCATGGGGAGCATCACCGGCAGGGGATACCCCATCCGCTCACGAAAATCCCTGGCTTCGTTGGCGAGAAAATCCGCCGCTTCCCGGACGCCGTATCCCGAATTCATACCTTCGATATAGAGCATCCGGTCGAGAGGATGAATCGGCGCCTTTTCGGGACGATGGATCAGCGCCAGGTCCAGCGCCGCGGCATTGAACAGCACCAGAAACATCAGACCCGCCAGCGCCCCGGCCCGCGCCTTCATTCGGGCCTTTTCCGTCGAGTGCGCCAGCTTTTTAACGGTCACGATGATGAAATGGCTCAACCGGTCGCAGGCCGCCGCGATCAGAAGAATGGCCGCCGGGATCATCATCACAAAATAACGGGAGAAAAACCCGTTGGCGATCACCAGAATCACTAGGATGGGAAACAGAAACCAGAACCACAACACCTTCTCCGCTCGCCGGTGCTCGGTAAACAAATAAACCAGGGAAGCCATCAGGACAAGCGACAACGGCAGGGTCATGTAGCTGACCAGGAACTCCCGGATGATGACCAGATTGCGGTACCAGATTTCCCAGGGAAAGGCGAGCAACACCGACGGGGCGATAAAGTAGCCGGGCCGATGCAGAAACGGAATGCGTCCCCCGGTCCCGATGTCCGGTCCGCCCAGCAAGACGGGAAGATTCATGGCCAGGATCACCGCGCAACCGATGCCGCCGTGTATCCAGAACTGTTCTTTTTGATGCGTCCGCCAGAGATAAAAAATCACCGGCGGTAGGGGAAATAAAAGCAGGGCGGTGGCCTTGGTCAACAGAGCCGCGCCCATCAACACCCCCAGCACCAGGAATCCGCGGTCCAGTGAAACTTTTTCATGAACGATATGGAACGACCAGCGCACCATCCAGATACCGAAGGCGGACACCAGTCCGTCGACCAGCGCGAGGCGGTCGAAGAAAAACATATAAGGGCAGGCGATATAAATCAGCGCGGCGAGGAATCCGGCGGTCCGCGAAAACAGGTCTTTGCCGATCCCGTACAAACCCAGCAGGGAAGCCAGCCCCGCCAGAATGGAAACCCAGCGTCCCGCCAGCAACGGATCGGAAAACAGGTTGAGGGTAACGGCGTTGAACCACATGAACAGCGGTTGTTTGGCGTCGACTTTGGAGATGAGAAATTCAGCGGGACTGCGATTCATGATCTGCGCCCAGTGAATATAAATCGCCTCGTCGGAAAAGATGGGAAGTCCCCGCAGGTTGGCCATCCGGGTGCCCAGGTAGAGCACCGTCAAACCGAGGGGAATCACAAGAGAAGGATTGGGTTTTGGTTTCGCGGCATCCATCATCAATGCCACCGTTTTATCAGAAATCCCGCGCAGATCAAAATGGTGAATCCGCTCACCATCGCTCCCAGCCGGAACGAGACCGGGCGGTACTCCATTTGAATGCGGTGCCGGCCGGCGGGCAGAACCAGCGCGCGAAACTTATAATTGGCGCGGTGGATGGTGGCCGGGGCGCCGTCCACCGTGGCCCGCCATCCCGGGTAATAGCTTTCCGACAGAAACAGAAATCCCGGAGCGGCGGCATCGGATTCCAGTTCCAAATGATCGTAGCCCCGGTTCAGCAGCCGGACCTTACCGGTTCCCTGGTCATCGCCTGGCGGCTTTTGACAGGGCCGGTCCTTCGGCGAACGTTCCAGCACCACCAGCCGCGCGGGATCAAACTCCCGGTTGACCATGATCCGCCCGAAATCCCGGTGGGTGGTCGCCACGATACAATGCGGGACCCAGAACGCGCGGGGCAGGCGGCGGGTGTTTTCATAAACTTTCAGTTCCGGGTATTCCTTGGAAGTAAAGTCCACCGGGCGCAACCCTTCCCAATCCAGATCGCTCCGGGCCACCAGGTATTTGACGTTGACCATGCTGAGCAGGTTCAACCGGTTTTCCAGCGGCGAAGCGGAAATCATGTTGACGAAATTCATGGAGCGGATCTGACGCATGACCGCCCAGCCGTCCGCCTGGTCCACACCCGGTTCGGTCCGTATCGGCAACGGCACCCGCGACCCGCGAATGTCCTGGCCGCGAAAAAAGGATTTGACGATACGGCCGTTGCCGCCGGTCTCGACCTCTTCCAGGATATGCACCCGGGCCCTTTCGGGATCGGACTTGACCAGTTTCATCAGGTCCGTTGTCTTCGTGTAATGGGCCACGGAATGGGTCTGGTAAAATCCCCACCCGCTGAAAATCAGATCCCCCGCCAGAAGAACCAGGGCGGCATACAGCCAGACGCGTTTGCCTTTTTTCATCCGTAGGTATAAAAACAGAAAAAGCGTAAACAACGCCAGGATGACCAACAGCCTTTTCATATTAAAGAGGTTCACGTACGCGGCATTGAACAGCGGCGGCCCCCACCCGTGACCGGTCATCCACACATGGAGTTCATCGCGGTAAAGGTGAATCCCGCCGAACAACACCATGCACACCGTTCCCAGTGCGATCAGGATCGTTCCCCACCTTTTACGCAGGCGCGCCTCTCCCTCGGTCTCCTCCAGAAACCGGTCCCACCCCCATCCCGCGGTCAGGCACAGGACAAACACCGCGGGGAAGATGAATTTGACGGGGTACCGGAAAATGCTGAAGAAGGGAAAATAATCGTACAGCAGCGTGTGCAGGCCGCCGTAGCTTCCCAGCGCAATCCAGAAAGACAGGACGATCACCGTCAGACAGGCCATCGCCCGCGTTCCGCCCCGGCGGAAATAAAACCACGACAGGAAAAACGGCAAGGCTCCCAAATACAGCGAACGCAGCCACACCTGGTTGACTTCCGAGTTCTGGGCATCCACCAGATAGCCAAAGGGGTCCAGCAGAAAGAATTGCAGAATATCCTGCGGCCGCATCGACCAGCTGGTGGATTCCACCTGAACGAGTCCCGCCGCGCGGGAAGACAGTTGCGCCAGCTCCAGGGTCGGCAAAAACTGCACCGCCGACAAACCGAAAAACACGCCGTAAAACACGGACAGAAAAATCAAACGCGTTTTCCAGGGAGGCGCATCCGCCGGGTCGAACAGCAACCGGGGAAACAACGCGAAAACGGTCAGAAAACCGAACACCTGATAACAGGTTTCCACCCCGCCGGCCAGAAACATGAAGGTGCCCACCAGTCCCGCCGCCATCGCCCGGCGGTAACGGGCGGTCTTGAGCCCCGCCAAAAAAACGAGGACCAGCAGAGGGACCCAGACCACGGGCATGAAGGTCGACAGATAATGCTGTACCGTCACCATGTACCCGCAGAACATATAGATGATCGCGGAAATCAGGGACGCCTGGACACTGCATTTCTGCCCTCGCATCAGGGCATACATGAAGGCGCCGGCCAGGGCATAATGCAAAATGATAATAAGATTAAATGCCAGGAAAAATGGAAAGACGAAATAGAAAAGGCTGAAGGGATAAAGCACCGCCGGTTGCAGGGTGGCGAAAAGAGGCGTGCCCGCCAGGATATGGGGATTCCACAACGGAAAGGTGGAATGCTGAATCTGGCTCAGCCACAGCAGCCGCTGGGGAATGAAAAAGGAAATGATATCCGGACCGGAAAAGAACCGGTCGTTCGATACCATTTCCCCAAAATACAAAAAGGCCAGGCCGGTAAAAACCACACCCGCCCACAGTTTTTCCCAACGCAGGAATAAATAGAAAAGACTCTGCCCGGTTGGGGCAGAGTCTTTCCCGGCCGGGACAGGCATTCCCAACAAACTAGTTGACCGCACCTGCGTTGAAGCCGGCTTGGTCCGTATAAGCAAACGTATCCACCGTCGCATCGTCCCAGGTAACCGTAATATTGGTCGCACTATTGGATGGCGTTCCGCCGCTGATGTCGGTTCCGTTCACAACCGAAGTGGCGTTATAGGTCAGGGTGTTGTCCAGCAGGTATTGGGCGTGCAACAGCACCACCGTGCCTTTAAGGCCGGCCAGGGTGCCATCGCGCCGTGCCGCCACCGCATCTGACTTTAAATCAACAAACTGGGGAATCGCCACCGCCGCCATGATTCCCAACAGCACAATCACCAGAATCAATTCAATCAAAGTAAAACCTTTTTGCCTGTTATTTCCTCTCAACATGATAACTCCTTTTAGAACAAATAGTTTTATATATTCCCCAATTTAAAAACTCAAATGATTCACGAGATTTACGCCATATCTGGACCCCTAACAAAATAGCAAAACCTGTGCCAGAATTACAAATACTGACCCTTTAAATCTAAGGTTATAACCAATTGAAAACATTGGGTTATAGAGCAGGCTGACTTCATTTTCAGTGTTTCAAACTCCGTGACCTGTTTCAAAAATGACAATTTCTGTCCCTCTGCCCTCACCGGAGGAACGTTTGGGTGCAGGCGAACACCAGGAAGATGGAGCCCAGAAATAAAAACAGACCCACCGCGATATGGTGTTTGATCACCCATTCATCCACCGTGCTGTGGGACTTTTCGAGGGCGTCCATCGCCGGCTGAGTGCTGACCCAGTGATCCATGGTATGACTCAGGCGCCTGAATTTTTCCGGAGTCGTCACAATCATGAGGCCGGAGAGCAACCCCAGGAAACTGCCGAAAACGATCAATCCCACGAACACCTTCAACACCCACTGAATTCCCATCAGCGCGGTCGGGGAAACGGGTTGAACGACATATTGAATAAACTGATCCGGATCGAACTGAAACAGCAGATACCACAGAACAAAAGCAGAACCGGCGATAAACCCGGTTCCCAGTTTGAACCGGTGGCTCAACAGTTTTTCCGAAACGGAGAAGTTTTGATCCAAAGCCTCGCTCAGGCCCCGGGTGGAATACAACGCGTTGAATCTCCGGTTCAGGGAGAGCGCCAGGTTCGGCTTGAATAAAATAAGAACGCTGATCCCGAACGCGAACAGCACCAGGATAAAGCTGAAAATTTTTCCGGTTATAAAGAGAATATTGTATACAACACTCATGATCCCTTCTCCACTAACGGTTCACCCGATTCAAATCTACCGGGTCTGGTTCAACGCGTCTTTGGTGATTTCGCCGCGCGACAGGGCATTCCGGTCCGAAGACGCTTTTAAAACACTGACCCGTTCGAAAAACTTGTTGCTGATCACCCCGGTGGAAGCATCATAGGCCCACCGTACGACGGTATTGTCTTTTCTTTGATGATAAATAAATCCGTCCACGCGAAACGTCGGCAACGTGGTTCCCGCCTGTTCCGGAGTGACGGTACCGGACCGGTTGCCCGGCACAAAAACCCACAAATTGGAATCCGCCGGACGGCCCGTGGGTTTGGTGGTCCGCCGGCGATCGTAACCCGTCGGAACTTTCCGGAGATTGGCGAAAGGATTCAACGGAAAAACACCTCGTCCGCCCCGCACCATTTCCTCGCCCAGTGTAGAAACCAGGTTGGCGCGGATGGTTTCAATCGTCGCGTCCTCCGCGGTAATTTCAACATCCTCCGCCATGTTGATCATTTTCTGGAAGGCCACCGACGCCAGAATGCCGATCAACACGATCACCGCCACCAGTTCGACAAAGGTGAACCCGTCTTCCCGGTGGCTTTTCAATCCTTGCGGACGTTTGGCGACCCCCCCCAGGCCTAATTTGAAATCGGAATTTGAATGATTCATCTCATGTACCTATCGTTTTACCATTAATGTCATATCCCACATGGGAAGGAAAATAGCCAATGCCAGGAACAGAACCAGACACGCCATCACCACCAGTAAGATGGGTTCAATCATCGTGGCCATCGTCTTAATGGCCCGGTCGACTTCCTGATCGTAATAATCCGAAACCTTGAGCAACATCTCGTCCAGGGTTCCGGACTCCTCTCCGGACCCCACCATCTGCACCACCAGGGTCGGCACCCAGCCGCTCTGCTTCAGAGGAATCGCCAGGCCGGAACCTTCCTCGACGCTGTACCGGAGTTCCCGAATCACTTTCGAGATCACCGAATTTTCCACCACCCGGGAGGAGACGGTGATGGCCTCGAGAATGGGCACCCCGCTCCGAACCATGGACCCGAAGATACGGGTAAAACGCGCCATGGCGGATCGCAACTGCAAAGGCCCGATCAGAGGAATCTGCAATTTGAACCGGTCCCATTCCATCCTGCCGGAAGGGGTATGGGTGTATTTCTTGAACCCGGCGGCCAGACCCGCCGCCGCCAGAAGCGGCACGAACCAGTAATGGAGAATAAAATCATAACCCGCGATCAGCCACCGGGTGGGCAGGGGCAAAGGCACCTTCATGGACTGGTATAGCTTGATAAAAATCGGCACCGGAAAAGACATCAGAATAATGATCGCCACCGCCATCACCACCAGCATGATTTTCGGGTAACGCACCGCGGCCTTGATCTTCGCCTGGTTTTCCTCCTGATTTTCAAGAAGGTCGGCCAGGCGATGTAAAATCTCATCCATCACCCCGCCCATTTCTCCGGCCTGCACCATGCTCACATACATTTCCGGAAACACTTTCGGATGTTTGGCCATGGCTTCCGAAAGAGAACGGCCTTCCCCAATATCCTTCCGCAATTGACCGACGGTGCGTTTCATGAGCGGATTTTCCAGTTGCTCGCCGATGGAATTCAAAATGCCCATCAGCGGAATCCCGGCGTTGAACAGGGTCGCCATCTGACGGCTGAACAGAATCAGATCCCGCGCTTTCACCCGCGCGAACCGGTCCATAAAAGGTTCGGTGACGGCCGGGGCTGGACGCGTGGCGGTTTCGATGGAAACGGGAAAATGGCCCAACCGCCCCAATTCACTGCTGACCGCCTTCGCCGATGCCGCTTCCATGACGCCCATCACCAGCGCGCCTTGCCGGTCTCTCGCTTTGTATTCAAATTTCGCCATAATTCAGAATCGGTGGTTCAAATTAATTTTCGGCAAAAGTCACGCGGTTGACTTCCTCCAGAGTGGTCCACCCCTGAAGCACCTTGGACATTCCATCTTTGCGCAGGGTTTGCAGGTTTTGCGTGGCGATCGCCGCGTCCCGAATCTCCATCGGTGTCGCCCTGTCCAGGACCTGCCTGCGTATGGTGTCATTCATGACCAGCAACTCAAAAATCCCGATGCGGCCGCTGTACCCGCTTTGCTTGCAGGCTTTACAACCTTCGCCTTTAAACAGGGAAAGGCGGTCGATCTCAAGGCCGGTGGCGGTCATTTCCGTGATTTCGCTTTCCGAGGGCTCATATTCCACTTTGCATTGATTGCAAATACGGCGCACCAGCCTTTGCGCCAGAATACCCACGATCGACGATTCGAGTAAAAACGGTTCCACTCCCATATTGCTCAAACGGGTCAGCGCCCCGGCGGCGTCATTGGTATGCAGTGTGCTTAACACCAAATGGCCGGTCAACGCCGCCTGGATCGCGATTTCACTGGTCTCTTCATCGCGGATTTCACCGACCATGATGATGTCCGGGTCCTGACGCATCAGCGACCGCAAGCCCGTGGCGAAGGTGATATTCGCCTTGGCGTTCACCTGGGTCTGGCGGATTCCCGGCAGGCGGTATTCCACCGGATCCTCGATGGTCTTTATATTTTTGTCCGGCCGGTTGAGCTTGCTCAGCGCGGCGTACAGCGTGGTGGTTTTACCGCTTCCGGTGGGCCCTGTTACCAGCAGAACCCCGTAAGGATTTTTCAGCAGATTTTGAAACCGCTCCAGGCTGTCACCGGTCAAACCCAGATCCGGCAACTCCAGGAACAATTTACTGCGGTCCAGGATACGCAGGACCACATTTTCTCCCCAAATGGTGGGACAGGTGGAAACCCGAAACTCGATATCCCGATTGTCCAGCCGCATGGAAAAACCGCCGTCCTGGGGCGCGCGGGCTTCGGAAATATCCATATTCGCCATGACCTTGATGCGGGAGATCAGGGCGGACTCGATGCTTTTGGGCGAACGGGTGCCTTCAAACAAAACACCGTCAATACGAAACCGGATCTGCAAAAGATTTTCTCCCGGCTCAATATGAATATCACTCGCGCCGTCATCAATGGCCTGCTTGATGATCATTTCCACCAGACGCGCCACCGGCGCGTCGTTCATGTCCGTGCCCTTTCCAGAGGACGGAGCCACCGGCTTTTTTTCCTCGACGGTTTCCGGGGTAATACCCAGGCTGGTGAGGACCGCCTGGATCGAAGAAGCCACACCGTAATGCTCCTGAATTGCCCGCTCGATATCCGATTCGCCCGCGATCATTCGTTCCACATCCAGCCCGGTCTGAATCGTCACCTCATCCACCGCGAACAGGTTCAAGGGATCGGACATGGCGACCGTAATGGTGCCGTTGTTGAGGGTGACGGGAATCAGCTTGTGTTTGCGGGCAAGGTTTTCTTTTACCGTTTGAATGGCTTCGGCCCGGATCGGGGTGTTCCGCAGATCCACGGCAGGAATTTCCAGTTGATCGGAGAGCGTACGCACCAGTTGTTCTTCGCTGATATATTGCTTCTTCACCAGCGCCTTGCCTAACGGCCAGCCGTTTTTTTTCTGGTCGGTCACCGCCTCGTTCAATTGCTCGCTATCGATCATTCCGGATTTCACCAGAACATCTCCCAAGCGTAATTTTTCTCGAATGGCCATAGAATTACCTGTGTCAGAATAAAGCCGGAAACTTACCACCCATCAGGGCATAATCCTTTAAATAGAAAGCTTTATTCATTGAATCCATAAAATAGCGGGCAACTTCCCCCACATTGTAAATTTACCCTTACTTTCTATGAGAAACGATAAAACGCCAAAAGCCAAACAGTTTTTTAACCCTGCCCCTAAAACAGCCTAAATCCCGTAAAATCAAATCGCTAATGGGTTCGGCAAGGAAAGAATCCAGGTTTAGCTGTAGCTATCTGCGGCGCTTCGCCGCCCGGACAAGGCCCGGGCGGGGAAGTCCCCGCTGGCAG
>JABAHQ010000455.1_pt1 | contig 27398 bp, 25 predicted proteins | sample 7062091 | NCBI WGS metagenome assembly JABAHQ01 (sample SAMN14534359, study PRJNA622989) | marine sediment metagenome | biome: marine biome [ENVO:00000428]; feature: marine pelagic biome [ENVO:01000023]; material: deep marine sediment [ENVO:00002113] | place: India: Gulf of Kutch | collected...
CAGCGACTCGAGCGTGCTCATCCTCGGCGAGAGCGGCACCGGCAAGGAGCTGATCGCCCGCGCCCTGCACCACAACAGCGGCCGCGCCGCGAAACGCTTCATCCCGGTCAATTGCGGCGCCATTCCGCAGGAGCTTTTGGAGTCGGAGCTGTTCGGCCATGAGAAAGGCGCGTTCACCGGCGCCATGCAGACGCGCGTCGGCCGCATGGAGCTGGCCAACGGCGGCACCATCTTCCTCGACGAGATCGGCGACATGCCGCTGACCCTGCAGGTCAAGCTCCTGCGCGTGCTGGCGGAGGGGGAAATCGACCGCGTCGGCGGCAGTAAGCCGATCAGGATCAACGTGCGCTTCATCACCGCCACCCACCGCAACCTGGAGCAGGCGATCAAGGACGGCACCTTCCGCGAGGATTTGTTTTACCGGCTGAACGTCATCCCCATCACCATCCCGCCCCTGCGCGAACGCAAGTCGGACATCCCTCTGCTGGTCCACCACTACCTGAAACATTTCAACGAGGCCAAGGGCAAGTCCATTGCCGGCATCAGCGACGCGGCGATGGAGATTCTGTGCAACTACCAGTGGCCGGGCAACATCCGCGAGCTGGCGAATTTCATGGAGCGCATGATCGTGCTGACCACGGACTCCACCCTCACCCCGCGCGACCTGCCGGACAAGGTGCTGGGCAATGTGCCGAAGGAGACCTGGGAACCGCTGGTGCAGGAGGAGGCGAACGAAACGCCGGCGGAGTTCATCCGCAAATCGCGCAATCACGCCTATTACATCGGCATGCCCGAGGAGGGGATCAACCTGAAGCAGATGGTGGAGGAGTTCGAGAAGGAACTCATCATCGAAGCGCTGGAGAAAACCAACGGCGTGAAGAACCAGGCGGCGGCCCTGCTGGGACTGAACCGCACCACTCTGGTCGAAAAACTCAAGAAAATGAAAATCAACAGATAGGCCCTGGCCGGGCAGGCAACTTGTTGGCCGTTGATGGCGAGCGATGGTCCCCGGGCACAATTGAGGATTTTAATTTACCAGCGGAGGTACTCCGCCGGGGGAGCACCCGCTGGCAATGGGCTGAACGTTGACGGGGAAGGAGAAGGGAGCAGGGAGAATGGAGAAGGGAGAATGGAGAAGGGGAAAACCCGGATTCTTTCCTTCGGCAGGCTCAGGACAAGTATCATTAAGGGAAGTCTTAACCCCACCTGTATCCTCCCCTTGGTAATGGGAGGAGCAAATTAGGTCCAGCGGCACGCTGGCCGGGCATGGCCCGGAGCAAATTTTCCTCCGCGTCCTCTGTGGTGAGAAAGGTTTTGGCCCTTAAAAACCAAAAACCGGATTACCCTTCGATCCGGGCGTAGGCCAGTTCCTTGGCGACCTTGACGATATCCTCGACAAACTTCTTGTAAGCCTGATCGGTATCCTTGTGCTGGGTCTGCTTGACGATCTTCTCGCCGTTGGCGTCGATCACCAGGTCCAGAACATTGATCCCCGGCGTCACGTGATGCTTGCGGATTTCCACCTTGATGGTATTCACTTGCATTTCGATATTCTCCAGAATTCGGGTCAAAAAGCGGCGTGCGCTCTCTATAGAAGGCCCTTTTTCTATCATTTCGAGGGGGGATGGGTCAAGCCCGATCTTCCCAGGCTCGCGCCTGAGGCCAATGGCTGACAGGGAACGGCTGACTGTGGTCGTTAGGCGCACTTCGGAGGGTTTACATTATCGGCGGCGTACACCGCTCAAGCCCGGATGTTGAGCAGGCGGCCGACGTTGTCGGCGCTTTCGCGGTTCTGCAGGGCCAGCGCGCGGATGGAGGCCTGGAGCCTCAGCAGGCCGGTGCTGAGATCGGAAACCTCCTGGGCGAGATCGGCATCGGCGATCTGGCTCCGGGCGGCGGTCAATTCTATAATATGGTTTTGAGAGGCGGCCACCACACTCTCCAACCGGCCGGCCAATGCCGCGGAACTACTGCGGGTATCGAGGATGGTCTGCCCGGCGGCGTCCAGCGGATTCAGCGCCGCCTGCGCCCCCGCGGCGGTCGACAGGTCCAGCCCGGCGAGGCCCAGCGCCGTGGCATCCACGGCGTCGATCACGTTCAGCGCGATCCGGTCGTTCGCCCCGATCCCCACCTGAATCTCCACCGGCGGCGCGGCCGGAGCGAGATCGCCGTTCAGCAGGTTCTGGCCGTTGAACTGGGTCGACTGCGCGATCCGGTCGATTTCCGCCACGATCTGCTGGAACTCCTGGTTCAGCGCCTGCCGCTGATCGTCACCGAGGGTTCCGCCGGCGGCCTGGAAAGCCAACTCCCGCCCGCGGGTCAGAAGATCGGAAATCGCCGACAGGCCCGACTCCGCCACATTCAGAAAACCGGCTCCCGATTCCGTATCGCGGATGGCCTGGCCGAGGACGCGGATATCCGACCGCAGTTTTTCAGAAAGGGAGAGGCCCGCCGGATCCACCGAAGCATTGATCAGACGTATGCCGGAGGCCACCTTGGATACGCTGTTCTGGAGACCGGAATGGTTGCGGGTGATGCTGTTCAGCAGGCGGCCGGTGATCGCCGGATTGAAAAAATCGGTCATCTTCTCTCCCCAAATAACGGTGTCATGCTGAGCCTGTCGAAGCGTGGCACCCCGTCCCCCTTCGACAAACTCAGGGTGACAAGCGCCCTTTTTCTAGGGTAAGAGGGGAACGAACCCTTGTCAATGCCAGATGCAATCCGTATAAGTAATGAAAAATAAAGGGTTAAATTTTTTTCGCAAAAATCCTGAAAAAAAGGTCAAGTCTCAGGAAAATCCGCCGATAAGAATAACTGGAGGTATTTGCCCTGAAGCGGCGGGCGCCTTTTCATGGCAAACGATTTGCAATAAAGCTTTATTTTTCAATTATTTATTTTTTTGAGTCGGGCCGGCCCCGGCAGAGTCTACCCGGCTCTTGCAGGTTATCGGCGCAAAAGGAACAGACTTTAACGGAACGGCGCATTTTTTCTGAGAAAAGTTTCATGCCGCATCTTGAAGAACAATTTCCACCGGTCAATCCGCTGATCATTCAGCGGCCGGACGCCCTGCAGCCTCCCCGCCGGGAAGAGGAGCGGGAGGACGACGAGGGCACCCGCCCCGCTGAAAACCGGCGGGCGGAGGCAACACCCTCGTCCCGGCAACGGGTGGTGGGCGTCGACCGCGTCACGCTCTCCGCCAACGCGCGGGAGATCGATCCGGTTCTCCTGTCCGAGGAAGCGGGTCCGGTGTCTCCCGAGTTGGTTCCGGAAGAAATCGCGGTGAACCCGGAGGTGCGGGAAGCAATCGAGATCAATCCGGAGGTCCCCGAACTGCTGGTGGAAGAAACCCAGGCCCGCGACGCCGGGGACCGGCCTCTGACGGCGTTTGAGGCTCCGGTCAACAACAACCCGCGCGCCCCCATCCAGGCCGCGCCCGGCGCAGGCGGCCTGCGGGAATTCAACGGTAACCTGGCGGACAATCGCGCAACCGGGGCCGTCACCCCCTCTCCCGGCAGGAGACAAACTCCCCTGGCGCCCACTGAAGGACTGGTCATAAGAAACAGAGAAGAAACCAGCGGCGACAGCCCGGTGCCCGATGCGCAGAGGCGGGTGGCTCCCGAAACGCCGCCGCCGCGGGGACCGGTCCTCCGGGGACAGGTCGAACCGAGAAGACTCAGTCCGATTGAGGAAAGCTCGGCGGCGCCCCTCGAAACCCTGGGTCTGCGCGGAATTACGCCGGTCCCCCGGGAAGAAGGACGGGTGAACATCGAAACCCCGCCGACCCTGGAGGTCGATACGGTTTTCCCCAACGTCCGGGAAGCGCGGAATTTCGGACAGGGCCGGACACTGGGACTCAACCTGGCTTCCGTGGGCAATGAAGACGCCGACATCACCCTCGACAATGTGGATGAAGTGCTGGAGGAACAGGGCGCGACCCCCGGACCGGAAGCGGTGGAGATTCGTCCGCCAGAACTCCTGACTCCGCCGACAACCCAACCGGCTTTCGTTCCCGAACCGGAGCTTGAGGAAGAATTTGTGCCCGACCCCGGAGAAGAGCGCGTCACGGAGGATAATATCCCTCCGGACCGGCCTCCGGCCGCGTTGCCCGAACCCGCCGGCGAGCTGGAACCCGAATTACAGAATGACGAGCCCGAAAATGCCCCGCCCGAGCGGCGGGAAGTCGAAGCCGCGCGGTCTCCGGTTACCAGTCCTCCCCCGGTTGCGGACCCGGCCCCGGTTGCCGAACCCGCTCCGGTTGCCGAACCCGTACGGGACAGCGAGCCCGGCCCGGCAGTCCAACCCGAACCGGGAGACCCGAACGCGTTGAGCTCCTCCCTGACGGATACGCGGGAAGTTTTTGAGGAAGACCGGGAGTTTCAGGCCCTCCAGCCACCGGCTTTCCCGGAGCTGGACAACGACGAACCGTTCATCCCTCAATCGGAGGCGCAGAGAATTGAGGAGAGAGCTCCTGCGGCGGATGGTGGGACGGACGGTGGGGTGGCGCAACCGGCGCCTGCTCTCCCGGCGGCCCAGGTTCCCGCGCCCGTTCCGCCGCCGGAACCCAGCACGGTGGAGGAACGCAACGTCAATCCGCAGGCCCTGCGCCGGGACAATCTGGGAACCGATCTCGCCCTGCGCAGTAACCGCGAGCTGAGAAATATTCTGCAGACGTTCAACGAGCGAAACGCCCCGCCCGAGGAAGGGGTCGAGGCCGAAGGGCCTCCGATTACCGAGGTGCAGAACAACGCTCCTCCGCCCCCACGGGTGTTCGAAAATCTGGAAGCGCTGGGCGCGGAATTGCTGGAAAGTCTGAGAGAGGAACGGGCCGAAGAGGGGGTCACCCGGCCGGAAGAAGAACGGACGGCACCTCCCCCGCCGCCGCCCTCCGGAGAATCGCTGGTCACCCAGCGAGGCCTGAACATCGACCGGTTTATATAATGAAAAGAGGAATCACGGCATGACGACATTCGGCATATCCAGCAATCTGCTTCCCCCTCTGTTTCCGGGGTCCAGCCGTCTGGAGGGCACCTCTCTCAACGATTTACGCGCCCAGATCAACCGTTTCGGCGAGGACCGCCCAACACCGGCGGACCTGCTGTTGGATTCCTTTGTGTTTGTTTCCAACCGCGTCCCGCAGGTCAACGATCTGCGCGGCCCCCTTTCGGCCTTTCGCGTCAACAGCGCCGGACGGTTTGCGACCGATCAGTTCGGGCTCAGCCATATTCCGATCGTCGACGAAGCGGGAGGGTTGCGCCTGACCGAGCGGCAGACTGACGATATCGACCAATTGCGAATCCGCCTGCAAGCCCTGCAGGATAAAGTCCAGGAGCTGCGGTTGGGCAGTGCGTTCCATTTGTTATCGGCCCGCTCGTCGAACACCGATGCCCTTACCGTCACCGCCGACAACACCGCCGAACCCGCCGGCTTTGAAGTCGAAATCCAATCGGTCGCCAGCCGCAGTGTCCTCGCTTCCGAGGTGCAGGGCACCGGCGCGTTGGGGTTGAGCGGCACTTTTAACATCAACGGCGCCGAGATCACCGTCGTCACCACCGACAGCCTGGCGGACATCCGGGACAAAATCAACCGGGGAGAGGACGTCAACGGCAACGGCGTGCTGGACGGAGCGGAAGACGTCAACGGCAACGGGTCGATCGATATCATTCAGGTCAGCGGCAGCGCTCACGGGCCGGGGATATTCATCATCGAAGACCAGAACGACAACGGGGTGCTGGACCCGGCGGAGGATGTGAACGGCAACGGGCGGCTGGACGGAGGCACGCAGGAACATCAGGTCACCGCCACCATCCGGGACAACCGTCTGTTTCTGACCAGCGCCACCGGGGCGGATACCGCCATCAACTTGAACGACAACGGCAACGTTCTCCTGTCGCTCGGTTTTTTCGAACTGGACGGCAACGGACAAAAAGTTCAGAAAACAGAGCAGTTCGATTTTTCCAGCGGCTCCGCCGTCAACCTGAATCAAACCGGAAGCGATGCGGAAATCGTCATCAACGGCGAAACCTTTACCAGCGCGGACAATCAATTCACGGAAATATTCGAGGGAGTTGCGCTGACGGTCCGGGGCGGCGAAGGAGAAACCGTTGACGTTACCCTGGACAACGACCCGACGGCCGCCGTCGGGCAGATTCAGTCGCTGTTTCTCCGGCTGAACGACGCGATCCAGGCGCTCAACGAATCGCTGGCCTTCGCCAAAACCTTTGCCCGGGACTTCGAATTGCAGTCGGCCCGCGAGAGTCTGCTGGAAAATTCACAATCCGAAATCCGCGCCAACGAAAGCCGGGAACCCGGCCGGGAAGCCATCGACCCGTTCAATCCCCTGCCCCCTTCCTTTGGCCTCAACAGCGTCAATACCGATAAATTTGCGACCCGTGAATTGTCCGTTACCCGAACCGCGCAGGCCATTCACGACGGATTGGGGGAGCTGTTGTTCAACCGGGGCAGTGAATTGTTCAAAATCCTGTCTTCCGTGGGGATTAAAACCGAAAGCGATGATACAATCAGAATAGACGTTCCGGCACTGGCCCTCGCGCTGGAAACGCGATCCAGTGAAGTTTTGGATTTGTTCAACGATCCCGAGTCCGGGATCCTGCCGCGTCTGCAGGCTCAGTTGGAATCGCTTTTAACGGAAGACGTGGGCCGGCTGGATTTGAAGTCGGAACGCCTGGACGCGCTATCGGAGCAGGATACCGGAACGCAGGAAGCCTTTCAGCGCGCGTTTGAAAAAATGCTTTCTGAAAACATAACCCGTACACTCATTGCCATAGCCTGATGTCCTCGACCCCAACCATCGTCACCCGAATGCTGGAATGCCTCGCCGGGCAGAAGGAATGTTACGGCCAGTTGCTGGCACTGGCGAAACTTCAAAAACAGGCGATCGAAGATCATAGCGACGAAAACCTGCAACAGGTGATGCAGGACAAAAACCCGGTACTCCTCACCCTGCAGGCTTTGAACGAGGAGATGCAAACGGCCCTGCCCAACCTTTCGGAAACCGAGCGCGCATTGATGATCGAACAGGGCAAGACCTTGAAGGATGAAACGGCGGCGGTCATGAATCAGTTGATCGAGGTGGAAAATGAGTGCGCCAAATTCCTGGAGGAGAAAAAGGAAGACCTTTTTCAACAGCTCAAGATTCTGAAGGAAAGTAAAAACGGGTTGAAAGGATACGGGGAAACCGGTGGAAAATCCTCCCGCTTCTCCCAGGAAGGTTAGCGGCGGAGCGCCCCCTTGCGCGGGAAGCGGCTTGTTGACGGTTGACACCCGGCTGCCATCCTTCGGCACCATTGCACCATTGTTCGATCATAGGGCCTATGGAATTTTCCGTTGGACAGATCACACGGTTGTTTCAGGTGTACCAAAATCAGGAAAGCCTCGCCGAGCGCAGTCGCCGAGGTCCGGAAACGGTGGTTCACGATCAGGGCGATCGTGTGACGATTTCCTCCCGTGCCAGGGCCCTGGTCGCCCAGCCGCCGCCGGAAACCGCTACGATTCCTCCGGAAGAGTTCATCGGTCCCCCGGAACCCTTTAGCATTCCCGAGGCCTGATCACCCTTTTTTCTCCCGCACTCTGGTGGATTTTCCTTCCCGCATGAGGCATAATTCGGAACGTTCACAAGATATTTAACCGCATGCATCACGGCCCCCTGCCCCTTCCTGAAAAGGAGGGGAGTTTATTATGATCTGCATTCCCATTGTCGGTCCCACGATGGACCGCGCCCGAAAAGACCTCGACGCCTGCCAGAATCTGGCGGACATGGTCGAGTTGCGCCTCGATCTGATTACGGACTACGATCTTCCCCTGCTGATCAAAGAAGCGGGCAAGCCCTGCATCGTCACCAACCGGTGCAAAATGGACGGCGGTCAATTCACCGGATCGGAGGAAGAGCGTGTCGCGGTTTTACGTGAGGCGATCGACCTGGGTGCGGACTATTTCGACATCGAAACCTCGACCCCGGGTCCGCTTCTCAAATCCATCCTGGAAAACAAGGGTGGCGCAAAAGCTATTCTTTCGCATCATGATTTCACCCACACGCCGGACGATCTCAACCCCCTGTACGACCTGATGATCCAGATGCCCGCCGATGTCCTGAAAATCGTTACCTACGCGACGGACATCAACGACAATCTGAAGTTGTTCGGCCTGCTGACCCGGGCGCGCAAAGAAGAAAAACCCATGATCGCGCTCTGTATGGGTGAGAAGGGAGAGGTCAGCCGCATCCTTTCGGTACAGCAGGGAGGATTTCTCACCTTCGGGTCGCTGGAAACGGGAAAAGAAAGCGCACCGGGGCAGATCACCGCTCATACGCTGAAACATGTTTACCGGGTCAACGAACTGAAACCCGAATCGAAAATTTACGGCGTGATCGGCGACCCGGTTTCCAAAAGCATGGGCTACCGGATTCACAACAAGGCGTTTCATTCCGCCGGACTGCCGCATGTGTACGTGCCTTTCCTGGTGCAGAACGTCACGCGGTTTTTCAACGCGTTCGAACCTTATTTGAGCGGATTGAGCGTCACCATGCCGCACAAGGAAGCCATCATGAAGCCTCTCGACCGTATCGATCCTTCCGCCGGGCGCATTGGAGCGGTCAACACGGTAGTGCCGGAGGGGAGCGAATGGGTGGGTTACAATACCGACTGTTCGGGAGCCTTGAAAGCGCTGGCCCCCCACGGTTCGCTGAAGGACAAAAATGTTCTGATTATCGGCGCCGGCGGCACCGCGAAAGCCATCGGCCAGGGGGTGGTGGACCAGGGCGCGAAACTCACTCTCACCTACAACCGCAGCAGGGAAAAGGGCCAGGCGCTGGCGGATCAACTGGGGTGCGCGCTCATCAGCATCCGGGATGTCGATCAGGCCACAGTCGACGTCTTGATCAATTGCTCGCCGGTGGGCATGACGCCCAACGTGAATGAAACGCCGTTCCCCGCACGCTTGCTGAAACCCGGCATGGTGGTTTTTGACTCGGTTTACAATCCGATGGAAACGCGCCTGCTCCGGGAAGCCCGTGAGGCCGGATGCGACACCGTCTCCGGCGTGGAACTCTTCGTCCACCAGGCGGCGGACCAGTTTGAACTGTGGACCGGCCAGGCCGCGCCTCTCGAACTCATGCGCCGGACAGTGGAGGAAAAATTAAAGCCACAGGAATAAAGTAATTTCCGGTATCCTCTCTTATACTGGGGGAAACGAAGGAGAAAAACGTCGCATGGGCAGGGATATCTCCAAAACCCGGTTTACCGATGAAGATCTGGCCCGCTTCAAGGAACGGCTGCTGGAAGAGTACGAAATCCTGGCGGGCTGGTTTAAAGCCGGCACAATGAAAGGCGGGGATTTGTGCGGATTCGAGCTGGAAGCCTGGCTGATCGATCCGGATTTTCTGCCCGCCCCCAATAACGAGGCTTTTTTATCCCGCATCGCCCATCCCCTGGTGGTTCCCGAACTGTCCCAGTTCAATTTCGAAATCAACAGCACCCCCCGGCCTCTGAAGGGAACGACTTTCAGCCAGATGGAAAAGGAATTGCGCGGCGTCTGGAACCTGTGCGCGGAAAATGCCGCGGAGGTGGGATCGAATATCCTGGCGATCGGCATTCTTCCCACCATCCGGGACAACATGCTGACGCTGGATCACATGACCCGCATCAGCCGTTACTTCGCGCTGAACGATCAGGTGTTCCGCCTGCGGGAGGGCCAGGCCATTGAATTGAATATTCAGGGCCGTGATAGCTTAAACATCACGCATCAGGACGTCATGCTGGAAGCGGTGACGACTTCCCTTCAGATTCATCTGCAGGTTGCCCTGGAGGATTCGGTGCGATTTTATAACACGTCACAAATCCTTTCGGCGCCGATGGTGGCGGTGGCGGCCAACTCGCCATACCTGTTCGGCAAGGATTTATGGGACGAGAGCCGCATTCCCACTTTCGAACAGGCGGTTTATATGGATTGCTACCGGGACAGCCAGGATGAACCGCTCCGCCGGGTCACCTTCGGCTCCGGTTACGCCGAAGAAACCATCCTCGAACCGTTCCTGGAAAACCTGGAGCTGTATCCCGTCCTGCTTCCCCAGGTTTTTGATGAGCCCCCGGAAATGCTGAGCCATCTGCGCCTGCACAACGGTACCATTTGGCGATGGACGCGCCCCTTGATCGGCATGGACCATGGCGGAACCCCGCACATCCGCATCGAGCATCGGGCACCGGCGGCCGGTCCATCGCTGAAAGACGTGATCGCCAATATCGCGTTTTATGTCGGCATGATGGCCTGGTTCACGCGGCAAAAGACGCCGCTGGAAGAAATGATTTCCTTTGACCGGGCGGAGGAAAATTTTTACCAGGCGGCACGCCACGGATTGAGCGCACAAATCTCATGGACCGAACCGGGAAAAATCGATATACAAACTTTGTTGAAAGAACAGCTCATCCCCATCGCGCGGGAAGGGCTGCGTCAATGCGGTATCGATGAAGGGGAAATTGTCCGCTATATCGACGACATCATTCAAAACCGGGTCCGCTCGGGACGCAATGGTGCGTGCTGGCAAAGAGCCTTTGTGGAGTTGCACGGCCCGGACTTTCAGGCCATGACTCGTGCTTATTATGAAAATCAAACAAGGGATATCCCTGTTCACGAATGGGGTGTTTAAGAGCAATGGATTTCTATATTCTGGATGAATTACCGGAAGGTATGCTGGAGGCAGGCACGGAAAACCTGCATGAAATACTGGACGGCCCCACCCTGCTACGCATCCCCGGCAAAAAAGAACCGGCTCTGTTCGTCTCCACCCTGTTGCACGGGGACGAGCCCACCGGTTTCCTGGCCACGCAAAAACTGTTGAACGAATACCGCGCCAGAAAAGAAGCCCTGCCGAGAACTTTATGGCTGTTTCTCGGCAACATCCCGGCGGCGCGGGAAAACCAGCGGCATTTGCCCGGGCAACCCGACTTCAACCGTATCTGGAATGGCGGCTCCCGTCCGGAACACCGGCTGGCGGAAAACCTGACGGCTCTGTTGAGATCGTCGGAATTGTTTGCCGCCATCGATATCCACAACACTTCGGGCAGAAATCCGCATTACGCCTGCGTCAACAAACTCGACCCGGCCATCATCAACCTGGGGAAATTGTTCAGTTCGATGATCGTGTACTTCACCCGCCCGGAGGAAGTCATCTCCCGCGCGCTGTCAGAATTCTGTACGGCCATCACTATCGAAAGCGGACTGGCGCACGACCCGTACGGCGTGGAGCATGTTTCGAATTTCCTGCGGCAATGCCTGAACCTGGATCGGATTCCCGACACCCTTCCCAATCCGGAGGAACCGGAGGTCTATCACAGTATCGCCCGCATCGAGGTCCCCGAAACCAGCCGGATCGGATTCGGCGACACTCCCGGGGAAACGGATTTCAATTTTGTGGAGAATCTGGAGTCGATGAATTTTATCGAGCAGGCGGAGAATACCCTGCTGGGATGGCGGCGGAATCCTCAAATGCATCTGGCGGTGGTCAACGAGCAGGGGCAGGATGTCTCGGAAAGCTTTATCCATTATAAAAATGGGGAAATCCGGTTACTGCGGTGTGTGGTGCCTTCGATGTTTACCACCCACACCATCAATATACTGGACGATTGCCTGGGCTACCTGATGCAACGCTACACTTTAGGATAAGGCATACCGTACGGGTTCAAGGGGCAAAACAGGTCCGGCCTCAGGAAAGCCGCCAGGCCTGTAACTGTTTCCACGCCTCGTCATACTGCTCCACGTCAAAGATTTTACTTTCCGTCGACTCCCCCGGACCGGGAGAGCGGCAGACCACGATCTGCCTGTCTTTGACATTGCCCGCTTCCACGAATATTGACACCCCATCCGCCATGACCGCACCGGATCCCTGCAACAGTTCCTCGCGCACCGCCCGGGGAGAGTCCTGCACTTCTATTCCCAGTTTATTGAACATCGTCCGGCTTTCTTCAACCTGTTAAAAAGGGGTCTGGTATCTCCGGATGGAAGGATCAATCACCTGCGACCAGGCATCGATCCCTCCCACCAGATTGAAAACGCCGGGAAATCCCGACTCAACCAGAATTTGAGCCGCCTGAAAGGACCGCTGTCCGACATGACAGTACACGACAATATCGTCCTCAAACGCCAGCTCCTGCAGGCGGTCCACCAATTGAGCCAGAGGAATGTTCACCGAACCCGGAATGGCCGCCAACGAATGCTCCCATTCTTCCCGGACGTCCAGTAACAGGCCCACGCCTTCCCCTTCCAACCGCTGTTGGAGATCCTGGCAATTGATGAGGCGAACCTGGGATGAAGTCATGAGTTCAGAATGAGGCAAATATTAGTCATCATTTCATGAGTGTTGCAGATTTGAAAATCCTGTGTCCAAAAACCGTTTCAAATGTAAACGAAGTTCGGAACGCAACCTCCGGCAGAAGTTTTGGCAAATTTCAAAAGTCTTTAAAAACAAAGCCTTGGATATTCCGATTTTTTTCACAGCTTTTGGCATGGGACTTGCTTTTTTAATAGTGTCCACCCGATGGTGGACTGAATCTCTCTTCTCCCAGATGGAGGCTCTGTTAGGCAGGTTACAAAAAGGGAAGTCACGCACTTTTTTCCGAGTTGGACCAACCCTCCCGGTCCTTCTCGGGCCTGCCTTCCACTCCACTGGATTCGACACCTGCCTTAACTGAATCCCAGCCACGGCCAATAAACAAATAATAACAACAGAAAACAAGCCATTCCCAAGGCGCTCAGCAGAATCCCGAAAACCATCATTTCTCTCAGGGATATATGATGTGAGGCATAGGCCAGAGCCGACGCGGGAGTGGCAATGGGCAAAATAAATGCAAAATTACTGGGTAAAATGATCGTCATCGTGGCCACCTCCGGCGCAATGCCGTAATCCGGGCACAGGCTGAGGACCGGCGGCAGTAGAATGGCGATCACCGCGGAATTGTTCATAAAAGTGGTGAACAGCGTCGACAACACCGCCACCGTCAATAAAAAGATCACCGGCGAAGTAATGGAATTTAAAAACACTTTCTGAGCCAGCCAGGATGCGGCTCCGGAAGAGGCCATCACCTGCCCCAGGCAGATTGCTCCCCCATACATTAAAATGATGGCCCAATTCACATGAGGCTCGACCGTTTTCCAGGTGATCAGTTGCAGGATGAATAACAGCACGATGGCCATGAGGGAAATATTGGCGATGCCCAGGGTCTCGCCCAGGCCAAACCAGAAAAACAGGGTGATCCCCATCACCGTACCCACTCCCATTTCCTGATAACTGACTTTTCCCAGCGCCAGTGATTTTTTATGGACCTCCTGCAGGGCGGGCCGCACATCCTCTATTTCCGGTTTGAAAAACAGGTTGAGGAGCCCCCACCCGATAGCCAGCAACAACCCGATCAAGGGCAAGGACAGCTGGGTATACTGCATGATACCCAGAGTATGTTGATTGTGAGTGCCTTTCTCCAGCATCTCCACCGCCAGGGGCACCCGCCCGCCCCCCAGAACCGTGGTGGCGCCGCCGATGATGCATCCCCACGCCAGGGCGAAAAACAGGGATTTCGCAAAGGCGGACTGGCCTCTGGATAGTTTCAAAATATTCGCGATCTCCACGACAATGGGAAACAGCATGGCCGCCACCGCGTGCTCCGACATAAAACAGGAGCTCACCGCGCCGAAAAAATAGATGGAGGACATCAGCGCCCTGGGACGGTGCCCCCACTTCTCCATGACCCAGAAAGACATCCGGGCGCTCAGCCCGCAGGCGATCATCGAACCGGATAAAATAAACGCGCCCAGGATAAAGAAAACCGCCTTGTTCCCGAAAAACGCGTACACCTGGGACGCATCCATTATTCCCAGCAAAGGCACCGCGCCGATGGCCAGCAAACTGGTGGCGGAAAGCGGAATCGCATTGGTCGACCACAGGCTCACGCACAGGAAAAACAGGCACAACACCTTGTAGCCCTGGTCCGTCAATCCCTCGGGCGTGTCCCGCCCCAGCAGAATAAAGAACACCCCCAACAGCACCGCCACCAGAACGCTGAAGCGCATACGGTCGAGGATCACAATCCACAGGGGACGCCGGTCAAACACCACTTGCGGTTGATCGCTTTTTTCAGTTTCGTTCATTGCAGGCGTAATAAATTGAAATTCAAAGACAAAAGGGCAATCGAACTAACCTACAAGAAATCAAAGGGGGATTCAATAGAATTGATCCAAACCGGCCTTTCGATCTTTTGCCAAGGGGGCCTCCCCGGCATTGCCCCCGTCCTCGTGACCGACCCGGCCGGAAGCACCCTTCCCAATCCCTGAAAACAGCCCCATGGCCACCCCCTGCCCGCGGAAGAAAAAAAATCCGGTTTCGGCCTTGACAAAGTGTGAAAATAACACTATAGTTAGTGTATAAATAACATTATGTGAGCAGAGACCCATGGTTACTTATCAATATCCGCATCCCGCTGTCGCCACCGATGTTGTGATCATGACCGTGCGCGACGAACAACTGCAATTGCTCCTGATCAAACGGCGCGGCAGGCCGTTCAAGGGTAAGTGGGCCCTGCCCGGAGGATTTATCCGGCTGGACGAAGATCTCACCACCGCCGCCGCCCGGGAACTGGCGGAGGAAACCAACGTCAGCGGCGTTTTTCTGGAGCAACTGTACACCTTCGGCGCGGTGGACCGGGACCCCCGGGAACGGGTGATCTCCGTGGCCTATTACGCCCTCGTCCCGTCGGACAAACTCCAACTCCGTCCCTCCACCGACGCCGACGCGGTGGGATGGTTCGACATGAACGATTTGCCGGAGCTGGCTTTCGACCACCAGGAGATCGTCGACCTGGCGCACCAGCGGCTGATCTCCAAACTGGATTATTCGACTCTCGCCTTTCAATTTATGCCGAGGGAATTCACCCTGGGGGAATTGCAGGCGGTTTATGAAATCATTCTGCAGGAACAACTGGATAAAAGAAATTTCCGGAAATCGATGCTGGCGCTGGGCGACATCGTCGAAACCGGCAAAATGAAACGCGACGGCCCGCACCGGCCGGCCCGGCTCTATCGTTTGAAAAACCCGAAAAAGGTGAAGTTTCTTAAATAACCTCACCCGCCTGAGAAGTTAAGCAGTAAAGGAGGGACACCATGTTCATCAAATATTACAAGGGAAAACCCAACACACACGTCATCGCCTACCGTAACGGCATCATCCATAAACAGGGCCGAGGCATCACCCTGTGGTATTCCCCTTTCAATACCACCATCGCCGCGGTTCCGGTCATGACTCAGGATGCGCCTTTTATATTCCACGAGATCACCGCCAACTATCAGGAAATCGCCGTCCAGGGTCAGTTGACTTATCGGTTGGAGAACCCGGTCCTCGCGGCGGAACAACACGATTTTTCCATCCACACCGGAAGCGGACGCTACCTGAACAAGGACCCCGAAAAACTGGTGCAACGCATCATCAACACGATTCAGGCGCTGACCCGGACGCAGGTCAACCAAATGGATCTGGAGACGGCGATCCGTGAAGTCAAAGCCATTGCCGCCCGGGTGCTGGAAAATCTGAAGGCGGAGGAGGACCTGCGCGCGCTCGGGGTCGCCATCGAGAACCTGCACATCACCGCCATCAAGCCCAACCCGGAAATGCAGAAAGCGCTGGAAGCGGACTACCGGGAGGGCCTGCAGAAACGGGCGGATCAGGCCATCTACGACCGCCGCGCCGCCGCCCAGGTGGAAGAGGACAAGCTCAAGCGGAACGAGATGGAAACCGAGGTCGCTCTCGAAGACCGCCGCAAGGACCTGGTGAATATGCAGGCGGAAAACCAGCTCACCCTGGCGGAAGCCGAAGCCAAGGGCGAGGAAATGAAATTGAACCCTTACGGGGAACTGGGTCCGCAGGCGTTGCTGGCGCTGGCGCTCAAGGAATGGGCGGCCAACACCGGCCAGATCGGGACACTCAACATCAATCCGGATCTGCTGGGACAACTGGTCAAATGGACCGGCCAGGGAGATGCGAACCATGGCTAAATCCACCGTACATCCGGGCCGGTTTGAAAAAGCGGTCCTTGTGACGCGCAAAACGCATCTCGAGGAACTCATCGAGCGCTTCAACACACCGGCCCAGGCCCGCTTTTACCTGGAGCATGCCGGTGAAGATTTTCAGCCGGTGGAAACCGCTCATCTTCATTACCATGCAGTGCTGAGCCGGGTGCGCGAATGCATTCCAAAAAGTTTGAAGCAACAGGTGATCGACCGGACCTATCTGCCGCAATTCCTGTTTGGGGATCACGATCTGGTGATCCCGGTGGGCATCGACGGGCTGGTGGTCAACACCGCCAAATATTTAACGACGCAACCGATCCTGGCGGTCAATCCGGACCCCGCCACGATTGACGGCATCCTGTTGCCCTTCCACCCGGACACGGTCAAACCCGCCCTGGACCGTGCTGTCAGGAATGAATTCCAGACGCGGCAGGTCACCCTGGCGGAGGCGGCTTTGAACGACGGCCAGAACCTGCTGGCATTCAACGATCTGTTCGTCGGCGCGCGGTCGCACGTCTCTTCCCGCTACCACATCCAACAGGGCGGGCGGGATGAGGAGCATTCGTCCAGCGGTATCATCGTCTCGACCGGTGCCGGCTCCACCGGCTGGCTGCAGTCGATTTACACGGGGGCGGCGGGGGTGATCCGCGCGCTCGGCGGAAAGGTCCAACCCCCTCCCGGCGGCGGCCGCTTTCCCTGGGACGCCGACCGGCTGGTTTATGCCGTGCGGGAACCGTTTCCCAGCAAAACCACCCAGGCTTCCCTGGTCTATGGAGTCATCACCCCGGAGAGCCCTCTGGAACTCACCTCCCACATGGCGGAAAACGGCGCAATCTTCAGCGACGGCGTGGAGCAGGACTATCTTTCCTTCAATGCCGGGACCACCGCCCGTATCGGCATCGCCGCGCGAAAGGCGCGATTGATGGTTCCTCACTGATCCACTTCCGAAACCCCTTGATTCCAGTCCCGCTCCTTCAAAAACCCGCCGGGAAACTCAAGATTTTTATTCGTTCCCGGCATCTAAAATGTTAAGGTACTACCATACCCGGGAGGCCCCTTCCGGCCTCGGCCAAATACTGAAAATCATTGAACCTGCTCCTGCTGGAGAAAAAATATGGGAATGACTGTTACCGAAAAAATCCTCGCCGCTCACGCCGGCAAAACTTCCGTGGTCCCCGGCGACAACGTCTGGGTGGATGTCGACGTGCTGATGACCCACGACGTCTGCGGGCCGGGCACCATCGGCATCTTCAAAAAACAATTCGGCGAGAACGCCAAGGTCTGGGACCGGGAAAAAGTGGTGATTATTCCGGACCATTATATATTCACGTCCGATCCCCACGCCAACCGCAACGTCGATATCATCCGCGAGTTCGCTAAGGAGCAGAACCTTCCTTATTATTATGACGTCGGGACGGACAATTACAAAGGTGTGTGCCATGTCGCCCTGGCCGAGGAAGGCCACAACGTTCCCGGGACGGTGCTGTTCGGTACGGATTCCCACACCACCACCTCCGGCGCGTTCGGCATGTTTTCCACCGGCATCGGCAATACCGATGCGGCGTTCATTCTCGGCACCGGCAAGTTGTGGGTCAAGGTTCCGGAAACCATGCGTTTCGAATTCAACGGCACCTTCCCTCCCTATGTCATGGCGAAGGATATTCTCCTGCAGGTGATCGGCGACATCGGCTGCGACGGCGCCACCTACCGCACCATGGAATGGGCGGGCGACGCGATTTACAAATTCTCGATGGAAGAACGCATGACGCTGTGCAACATGGCCATCGAGGCCGGCGGCAAAAACGCGGTGATCGAAGCGGACGACGTCACCTATGACTATTTGAAGGGCCGCACCGACCGGAAGGGAACGGTGCACCATTCCGACCCGGACGCGAAGTACTGTTTCAGTAAATCCTATGTCGCCGACGAAATGGAACCGGTGGTGGCCAAGCCGCATTCCCCGGACAACCGGGCGCTGGCACGGGAATGCAAAGACATCAAGCTGGACCGCTCGTATATCGGCTCCTGCACCGGCGGCAAGATCACCGACTTCATCGCCGCGGCGGAAATTCTCAACGGTGAAACAGTGAAGATCGAAACCTATATCGTCCCCGCGACCCGGGACGTCGAAAGCGGCCTGCAAACCGAAACCATCGACGGCAAAACCCTGGCGCGGATTTTCGAGGAAGCGGGAGCGCATATCGGAGAACCGTCCTGCGCCGCCTGCCTCGGCGGCCCGAAAGATACCTTTGGCCGGACCCAGGGCAGTGAGGTGGTCATCTCCACCACCAACCGGAATTTTCCGGGCCGCATGGGGTCGAAGGACTCCGCCGTGTTCCTGGCATCGCCCTACACCGCCGCCGCGTCGGCCTTGACGGGTTATGTGACCGATCCGAGGGAATTTGTTCCCGCCAAAGTGTAACTCTGCAACGCTTTTGATGTTTTTTTTTAATTTGAAGGAAACTCACTCCTATGAAAAAGTTAATTGAAGGACGCGCGTTTGTCCTTGGCAATAATATCGATACCGACCAGATTATTCCGGCCCAGCATCTGGTTTACAGTTTGAGCGATCCGGAGGAAAGCAAAAATTACGGCAAATACGCCCTGTCCGGCGTTCCGGAGGATGCCTCCGGACTGCCCCGGGGCCACATTCCCTTCGTGGAGGAAGGGCAGTATCAATCTCCCTACAACATTGTCATCGGCGGATCCAATTTCGGGTGCGGGTCCTCGCGCGAGCACGCTCCGGCCTGCATGGAAATCGCCGGCGTCGAAGCGGTGGTGGCGGAAAGTTACGCCCGTATCTTTTACCGCAACTCCATCGACGGCGGATTCTTCATCCCGCTGGAATCCCAACAGAAGCTGACGGATGAAATCCAGACCGGGGACGAGGTGTCCATCGATCTGGAATCGTACACGCTGACCAACAAAACGCAGAACAAAACGTACGAGTTGAATTCACTGGGAGACGTGATCGGTATCATCGAAGCAGGCAACATCTTCGAATATGCCAAGCAAAAAGGACTCATTCAAAATTGATCCCCCGCAGGAAACAATTCTCTGACAGGAATCCGGATTGGGTCCGGATAATCTTTACGGGAATGTTCGCGTTGATATTGTTCAGCGAATGGCCCACGGGCAGCCAGGCTTCGCCTTCCGGCTCGGAGATGATAACCATTCCGGCGGGCGAGTTTGTGATGGGCAGTACGGAAAAAGATATCCTGTGGGCGGCGAAAACGTTTTTTTCCGAATCACTGGAATACTATCAGGATGAAACGCCTTCCCATACCGTCCGGCTGGAAACCTTTAAAATCGACAAAACGGAAGTCACCATGGGGCAATACCGGGCTTATATGAAACAGAACGGCAAACCCGCGCCCAAGTTCATGGATAATGAGCGGTTCAACGGAAACGACCAGCCGGTGGTCGGGGTCACCTGGCAGGAGGCGGTGGATTACTGTTCGGCCCAGGGCAAACGCCTCCCCACGGAAGCGGAATGGGAAAAAGCCGCGCGGGGAAGCGAACCCCGTTATTATCCCTGGGGCAATGAACCGGACAAAGGCCGGGCCAACGCCGCCGGGAAAAAAATGGACGGTTACGTTTATACCGCGCCGGTGGGAATGCAAAAGTTTTCCGCCAGCCCGTACGGGGTGCGCGACATGGCGGGCAACGTCTGGGAATGGACCTCGGACTGGTACCAACCCTATCCCGGCAATGGGTATCCCAACCCGAATTACGGCGTACAGTTTAAAGTGATTCGGGGCGGATCCTGGTTTTCGAATATCGATCTGGCGCGGGTTACGGTAAGAGGAAAAAGTTTTCCGGATAAACGGTACCACTATCTCGGGTTTCGCTGTGCCCAATCGTCCTGAAACGGCGATGCGGCCCGGCCACGGGAACACACTCTTTTTTGATCGAAAGGAAATCGGATGAAACGGATAGGGATTTTATTGGGCCTGTTGACCCTCGCCACGGGATTGTTTTTGACCGCCTGCCGAAGCCATGACAGTGTCACCGGGGCCAGCCCCAAAGCCGATATGTCCCTGCCCGAGCGGATTGAGGCGTCCACCAGCAAAGACGGCACCGGGGTTAATTTGAGCGATGCCAAAATCGGAGTCGAGGGAATGAAACTCCTCGCCGATTCGCCGAAGGTAAAAAATGTGGTGAACCTGGCGCTGAAATCCAACCAATTGGGAAAAGACGGCGTTAAAATCCTGGCGGAATCCCCCACCTTCGCCAACGTGGAAAAACTGTCATTGCAGGATAATCAAGTGACGGCCGAAGGGGTTCAAATGATCGTGGATTCGGCCCATTTCAATCAACTCAAACAACTCAATCTGATGAAAAATCAGTTGGGGGATGACGGGGTGAGGGCGCTGGTCCAGTCCGCGAAAACCGATCACCTGACCTGGTTGGACCTCAGCGCCAACCGGATCACTGATGCCGGCGCACAGGCCATCGCCAACTCCGAACATCTGGGGAACCTCAAGCGGCTGGACCTGTTTCGCAATCAGATCGGGCCGGAGGGGATCAAAGCGATTCTCCAGTCCCCGAACCTGCCCAACCTGGAATACCTGGACTTCACGGCCAACGCCGTGGCACCGGATCAGATCGAGGCGCTGGAAAAAGCGGCGAACCTGCCCAACCTCAAAATTCTGATCATTCAATAAAAGGAAGGGACCCGGGTTAAAACCGGATGTGGATCCCCAGCGTCAATACCGGGAAGAACTTCGTGATGTCCAAATCATCTTCCGCCTGGGCCTCTTCGGCGGCCAGATCCGCGGCTGAAACGGTGCCTGTCAGATCCGTCAAAGTCAAATCGGGATCTCCCTGGTAAAACACACCCAAGTCCAGAGAAAAACCCAGCTCCCACGAACCTTCGGTATCTGCCAGGGCGGCATTGCCGTACCCGATTCCCAGATAGGGCGCAAAATCGTTCTTCCACTCCAGATTGCCTTGCAACACCGTCGTGGCTGGGACGGTTGTATTCCCCACCACCGTTCCCGCAGGTACCGTGGCAAATAAATCGACTTCATTCATGTTGTAGAAAGCCCCGGCGGTGATGCGGAATCCGCCGCGGAACGGATGAAAATCCAGCAACAGGGGAACGCTCTGGAAATCGATATCAGCGTCGTAATTGATATTATCGATGGTCCGGGAAGGCTTCAGTACAAGCCAGTTGTACCCCGCCCGCAAATTCAAACGGTCGTCGATCAAGGGCACCGTCAGGTCCGCCCCCACACCGGGCAGTCCGGCCTTCAGGGTCACCCCCATCACCGCCTGAGCCTGCACCGGAACCACAATCAGAAAAAATAAAAGGCACCATTGCGCACCGCGTTTGCCAAAATCCGCTTTCACACCCGATTGAGACATAAGGACTCTCCAGCTTAAGATTTAGTGGTTTGCGTTAACGGCCAGCCTTCCCAGGGGGTGATTGTACCATAAAATTCAATATGTTAGCAATATCTCCATGGGGATATTTCCGGATAAAAATAACATGCACAGTTAATTTGATTTTTTATCCCAACCCATGATAAATTATTTATAAACGCTGTCGTACAACCTGTTAACCTTTCAATTTGATTGAGGAATCTCTCCTATGGCGGACGAGAAACAATTCTGCACCTTTTTTGTGAACAATATCCTGTTTGGCGTGGACGTTCTGGATGTCCAGGAGGTCCTGCGTTACCAGGAAATGACCAACGTTCCCCTGGCCCCGAAAGAAATCAACGGATTGATCAACCTGCGTGGACAAATCATCACGGCCATAGACCTGCGCCGGCGCATGAACCTGCCCGACCGCGCGGAAGGTTTAAATCCCATGAATGTCGTCATCCGCGTCAGCGATGAAGTGGTGAGTTTTCTGGTGGATAAAATAGGCGATGTCCTGGAACTGACGGATGAAAAATTCGAACCCGCGCCGGGCACCGTCGACTCGGCCACCCGCGAACTGGTTTCCGGGGTATACAAACTGGATGGAAAATTGATGATGGTTCTGGATGCGGAAAAAGCGTCCAACCTGAATCTGGGGAACGAATGAGAACCGGTCCTCCAATCAGCCGAAGGGTCATTCCCGTCAGGGCGGCCCACCCTCACGCAAGCTTTGCGGTCAAAATATCTTGGGAGATATTCGAAACCACGGGAGGGACACGAAGGCAACTGAGTGTCCGAGAATAAGCTGTCCAACCGCCGCCTGGCGGAATTGAATAAAAAGAATCTGAACCGGGCCAACCTGACCCGGCAGAACCTGATCGGCGCCAATCTCGCCCGCGGCAACCTGCGCGGCGCGAACCTCAGCAACGCCAACTTGGTCTCCGCCAACCTGCGCGAAGCCAACCTCGTCGAAGCCAAGTTTTACAACACCAACCTGACCGACCCCAAACTGACCCGCGCCAAACTCAACGGATGCGATTTCACCAAAGCAGATACCAAAGGGTGCGATTTCCGGAACACCAACCTCAGCACCTGTAAAAACCTGACCATGCAGCAGATCCGCGCCGCGCGCGTCGACGAAACCACCCTGCTCCCCCGCGCCCTCAAAGACACCATGCCCAACCTCGGCAGTTATTGACCTGCCTCCAGCTTGACAATTCTGCCCATAGAGACTACATTAGGCATACCAAAAATTGTCCTCTTAGCTATTCCATAAACAAAAAGAGCAGGCGGATGCCTGCTCTTTAATTCGGTGGCAATGCCGTAGCATGCCTTGTTACCGGCTAGACCCCAATTGCCTGTTCGGTAACTTTTAAAGATTTAACAATCCAGAGGATATCACAATTATAATATCCTGCAAGCGAAAAGGGAGGGAATATTATGAAGAAGATAAAGTACCGATTGGGTCTGGATCTGGGTACCAATTCCATTGGAGGAGCTGTTTTACCCCTCGATTCCAAGGGCCGCCCCAAAGCCCCCATCTGGATGTTTTCCCACATTTTTTCCGATGGACGCGACCCGAAAAGCAAAGCCTCCCTGGCGGAAAACCGTACTGATAAACGTGGCGCACGCAAAAACCGTGACCGCTATCTGGACCGCAGGCGAAGGTTGATGACGCGGCTTGTGGAACTGAAACTCATGCCGGAAGATAAAACAGAACGCAAGGCACTTGAAAACGCCATCAATCCCTACCAGGCTCGCGCCGAAGCGGTTGAAAAAAAAGTAAGCCCCTTCGAATTAGGCCGCGCCTTGTTCCACCTCAACCAGCGGCGGGGATTCAAGAGCAACCGCAAAACCGACGCGAAACAGAAACAGCAGGCCGCGGCGGAAAAAAGGGATATGAAACAGGAGATGGAAACGCTGGAGGCCGATATTAAAAAATTGGGAAATGAAACCACCTTGGGACAGTTTTTGTGGAGCCGCCACAAGGACGGGCTTCCTGTGAGAGGCTATCCCGGTGAAAACCGCCTGCCCAAGCGCAGTCATTACCAACATGAATTTGATGCGATCCGTAAACAACAGGCCGCACATTTCCCCCATATCAAGCCCGAGGAATGGGATCACCTGCGCGACGTTGTTATTTTTTATCAGAGACCGCTGAAGCCGCAGGAACGTGGCCGCTGTCTCTATCTGGAAACGGAAACCCGCGCGCCCCGCGCCCTGCCCTCGTTCTGGAAATTCTCCATCGCGCAGGACATGCACAACCTTAAAATCATTCATCCAGATCGAACCAAGCATCCGCTGACGCCGAAGCAAAAAGATAACCTGTTCGACAACTTAAGCAAAATCAAGGCAAAAAAGTTTGATGATATTCGAAAACTGAAATTCCTCAAGCTGGGCGAAGAGTATCAATTCAATCTGGAAGGGGACACCCGCAAGGAACTGAAAGGCAACGCAACCGCCTCCCTCCTGGCCAAAAAAGAGCATTTTGGCAAAGCGTGGCACGATTTCGACGACACCACGCAAGATGAAATCGTGGAAACCCTGCTCGAAATGGAGGATGAAGATAAAGATAAACTCGTTAAAAGAGCCATGGATGAATGGGGGCTGGATGAAGAACACGCCCGGAATTTGGCGGAGCTGACCCCGGACGATTTCCCAAAAGGCTACGCCCGGTTCTGCAAGGAAATTCTGCAAAAGCTGGTGCCGCTGATGCGGGACAATCACCTTCCCTACAGCGACGCGGTTCTGGCCTTGGGCCACAAACACTATGACACCTTTCCCGAAGAGATCAGCCACCAGTTGAAATACTACGGAGAACTCATGCCCACGGACGTGGTGGGGGCCAACCCCAACGCCAAACCGGACCCTAAAACCGGCAAAGTGGATGAAGCCAAACGCTGGGGTAAAATCGGCAATCCCACCGTCCATATCGGCCTAAACCAACTAAGAAAAATCATCAACACACTGATCAAGACCTATGGACACCCCGAGGAAATCGTGGTTGAGCTGGTTCGCGACCTCAAAATGAGCGGTGACGAGAAAAAAAATTATAACAAGCAGCAGGCAAGAAACAAAAAAACCAACGATCGCATTAAAAAGGACCTGGCAAAACTGAAGCACAAAGGCGTATCGCCTGACAACCGGAACGATGTCAATAAATACAAATTGTGGGAAGAATTGAATCCCAATGACGTCAATGACCGGTGTTGCCCTTTTTCCGGGAAAAGAATAACCCCGACCCTGTTATTCAGCGAGGAGGTGGAAATTGAACATATCTTACCTCAAGGCAAAACGCTGAACCCTTACCTTTCCAACCAGACTGTCGCCTTTAGAAAAGCCAACCGCCTGAAAGGAAATCGATCTCCCTATGAGGCCTTTGGCCACAAAGATTCTCCTTACGACTACGGGAAAATTCTGGAAAGGGCGGGCAACATGCCCCAAAGTAAAAGTTGGCGGTTCTATTCCGATGCCATGGAATTTTTCGAAAACGAAGACAAGTTCTATGAACGCCAGCTTAATGATACCGCCTATTTTTCCCGCATCGCAAAAAAATACCTGTCCCATATCTGCCTGCACAACAACATCTGGGTGGTGCCCGGCAGGCTGACCGGCCTTCTGCGCTACCAGTTGGGCCTCAACGGCATCCTGGGCAAGCAAGGGGAAAAGAACCGGGACGATCATCGCCACCACGCTCTCGATGCCCTCATCGTCGCCCTGACCGACCGGAGGTTCCTGAACAGCATTCGCAGCGACAATGGAAACAGCGGACCAGATCTTCATGTCAAAGAACCCTGGAAGAATTTCTACCAGACCGTAAAGGAAAAGGTGGACAAAATCATCGTGTCCCACCGCCCGGCCCACAGTATCCAGGGCCCACTTCATGAAGACACCAATTATGGCGTTCTAAAGCATCCCAGCGTATGGGAGAAAGAGAACAACTATAATGTAGCAAGAAAGAAAATGCTGAGAGACCTGAGCGCCACGGAGATTGATAAAATCCGCGACATGCGCCTGCGGGAGCAGGTATTGCAACACACCTACGAACGAACGGGGGAGGATTTCAAAAATGCACTGGCTGAGTTCAGCGAGAAAACGGGTATCCAGAAAGTCAAACTGCTCAAAAAGGAAAACCCCATTATTCCTATTCGCCATCCCCGCAACAACCCGCGCTACGTCAGATACGTGGTTCCGGGAGAAGTGCACCACGTTTCGTTCTGGAAAATGCCCGACGGATCGATCATGGCGAAGGGTTATCGGCTTTATGACGTTAACACCAAACCGTCTCATGAACTGCGGCCACATAAAAATGCCAAACTCATGCTGAAAGTGCACAAGAGAGATTACTTGAAGCTGATTCACGAAGGCCAAGAGGTGATTGGTAAGGTAACCAGTTTAAGACCAAGCAAAGGAAACAGGAAACTATTCTGGATCGATCCAAATAAAGGCGGCAAAGACCAAACAGGGTTTTCTTTATCTTTCAGTAAAGTTCAGGAGAAAAACGTCCGAAAGGTCCATATAGACTGTATAGGCAGAATCAAAGATTCAGGACCTTTGTCATGGTAGGACGCGTGGTGGAAATCGCCGACACCGGAAGGCACCTTTCGCTGTACCGGGGCTTTCTCGTCGTTAAGGCCGAACATCAGGAGCAGGGCCGTGTGCCGTTGGCCGATATCTCTGTGTTGATGCTGAGCGGTCACGGCAATTCCCTGTCCACCAATACGGTCAACAAACTCCTCGAAAACGGCAGTATGATCGTCTTCTGCGGGTCCAACTTCCAGCCGTCCGGGCTGGTCTGGCCCATGGTCTCCCATCACCTCCAGCAACAGCGACTGCACGATCAAATTGCGGTTTCCAAACCCCTCAAAAAAAGATTGTGGCAAACCCTGGTGCAGGCCAAAATCCGAAACCAGGCGGCCCTGCTGGAAGCCATCGGAGCGCCCGATCCAGCATTGGAATCCCTGGCCCGGCGCGTCGGCTCCGGCGACCCGGAAAACTGCGAGGCGCAGGCCGCCAGGCGCTACTGGAAACCGCTGATGGGCCCTGCGTTCAAACGCGATGTCAAGGCGGAAGGCGTTAACAGCCTGCTCAATTACGGCTACGCCGTGCTCCGCGCCGCCACCGCGCGGGCGGTAGCCGCTTCCGGGCTCCACCCCGCCCTGTCTCTGCATCATCACAACCAAGCCAATCCATTCGGACTGGTCGATGACCTGATGGAACCGTTTCGCCCCTGTGTAGACCAAGTGGTTCGGAAACTCAAGGACGAGGGCCTGGAAGAAGTGATCCCGGATACCAAGCGGCAACTGGCGGCAGTTCTGGATATGGATTTGAAAACCGAAAGAGGAACCACGCCTTTATCCAACACTCTGTTTCACATGGCCCAGTCTCTGGTAACCAGCTACGAAACCAGAAAGGATTGCCTGATTCTTCCCGAAGCGACGAAAGGATGGCCGGGCAATGAAGATTCATGACCGCTTACTTGTCGGGGTATCGCATCTTGTGGCTGCAAGTGTTGTTTGACCTTCCGGTCAAAACCAAAAAACAAAGAAAAGCGGCGACGGATTTCCGGAACTTTCTGCTGGATCGGGGATTCGAAATGGCGCAGCTGTCCGTTTACCAGCGCTGGGCCTCGGGCAAGGAAATGGCGGAAACCCTGATCAAAAAGGTGGAAAGAAACTTGCCTCCGGCGGGAAAAGTCCATATCATCACGTTTACGGACAAACAATACGAAAATATCCGGACCTTCCGGGGCAAAAAAGAGAACCCGCAGCAGAAAAATCCGGACCAGCTGACGTTGTTTTAAAAATGAAACCCACCATTTTTTTACCGCCAGAAAAGAAAAACGCCCTGAAAATCAGGGCGTTATCTTCCCACTAGTATACCAGACAGGAAATTGGGGTCTAGCCGGAACCATCCCTCAGTTGAGGGCAATGCTCCCACTAGTATACCAGACAGGAAATTGGGGTCTA
>JABAHQ010002833.1_pt3 | contig 27384 bp, 36 predicted proteins | sample 7062091 | NCBI WGS metagenome assembly JABAHQ01 (sample SAMN14534359, study PRJNA622989) | marine sediment metagenome | biome: marine biome [ENVO:00000428]; feature: marine pelagic biome [ENVO:01000023]; material: deep marine sediment [ENVO:00002113] | place: India: Gulf of Kutch | collected...
TTGGATATGAGCAAGATCTACTCAAAGGAAATCTCCTTGCACACAAGCTATGCTGCATCTGATCATGATACAAAGGAAGCCTTGAAATTAATCGAGTCATCAACTATAGATGTTAACAAGCTCATTACCCACAAGTATTCCATAATTGATTCACAAAAAGCATTTGATCATGCACATAGTGGTAAGAATGCAATGAAAATTATTATTACAAAATGAAAAGGCTTATCAAAGGCTTCTGAATTTTCAAAAAAACGAAGGCAAATGGATTGGGGATTAAAAAATAGAATTTCTAGTATAATTAAACCGCACAACAACAGAGCCTTGATGTTGGCAGTTGATCATGGCTATTTTCTTGGTCCTACTGAAAAACTTGAAGTTCCAAGAAAAACGGTTGCCCCATTACTGAAGTATTGTGATTCATTGATGCTCACTAGGGGTGTACTGAGAACTTCTGTTAACCCTAACGCGTCAATTCCAGTTGTATTGCGCGTTTCAGGCGGCTCTAGCATTATAGGAGAGGATTTATCTCAAGAGCAAATCACAGTCAGCATAAAAGATGCAATTAGGGTAAATGCAAGCGCACTTGCATTATCGATTTTTGTTGGTTCAAAATACGAGCATCAAACAATAGTAAATTTGGCAAAATTAGTTAATCAAGCTGAAGAGTATGGAATTCCTGTTTTATCTGTAACAGCTGTGGGAAAGGATTTAGGAAAAGACGCTCGCTATTTGTCACTTGCATGTAGGATAGCAGCAGAACAAGGTGCTCACATTGTAAAGACCTATTATTGTGAAAACTTTGAAAAGGTTGTAGAGTCTTGTCCTGTACCTTTGATAATTGCAGGTGGCAAAAAAATACCTGAACGTGACGCATTACAATTGACATTTGATGCAATTAAAGGAGGAGCTGTTGGTGTAGATATGGGACGAAATATTTGGCAATCAGAACATCCAGTGCCGATGATCCGTGCAGTCAGATCAATTGTTCATGGTAACTCTGATGTAGAGCAGGCATACGAACTTTACCAGAAACTGGTTAAGGAATCAGAAAACAAGACAAAAAGCAAGTCAAAAGCATCAAAATCTAAATCAAAATAGGTGCGCATTTGAAAAAATATCGCAATCAACTACCGCTTTTTGATAGATGAATGTGAACTATTTTCCACGTTGGTTCCTTTACCAAAACAAATGTGGCTCTACCATTAATGGTTATGTGTTCGCCAGTGAACGCTTTATTATCTACAACCATTCCTTTTTGCAATAATTCAAAAGCAACAACTGCCGTTTTGTCAAAGATGCTGATTTTGGGATTCTTTATCTCATAATTATAGTCTGATATACTTACGAACCTGAGCTCTTCTAGCGCTATGCTTGTATTGAAATCTTTTAGATCATATGGTGGGACATCACTAAAACTAGAAAATTTTGGGTCATTCATTTGTATGTCTTTTAGAGAAGAGAGATCCTTTGATTTGCCTGCATCAAAAAAAGTCTCAATTACTTTCATTATTTCTTGACTATCTGACAAAATCTAATGAATCCTGCCTTGATAATGAGTTTAAGTCTTGTGTCAAGACTAGGAATCTTTATTAATTATTTCAGATACCTACACCTTGGTTAATTTGAGATCCAGATACACTTCCGACAAATTGGTAGTTCTACTTCTCGGATTGGTACTGTAAAGTTAACCTCTCAAATAAATTATGGGTGAAATAGTGAATTAATATGGAAACAATGCCTGGCGCACGCGCTTTGATGAAAGCCTTGGAGAAAGAAGGCGTAAAGGAAGTCTTTGGCTTACCGGGTGGTGCAAACCTGCCAATGTATGATGAATTATTCAGAAGCAATATACGACATATTCTGGTTCGACATGAACAGTCAGCTGCTCATATGGCTGATGGTTTTGGAAGAGTTAGCAGAAAAGCAGGCGTATGTTTTGCAACATCTGGACCAGGAGCTACTAATCTACTAACTGGAATTGCAACAGCACAAGCTGATTCTGCTCCAATGTTAGCAGTAACTGGTCAAGTGCCAACAAAGATGATTGGAAGAGATGCATTTCAAGAAAGTGATATTATTGGAATGGCAAATCCTGTTGTAAAATATGCATTTCAACCAACTAGGCAAGAAGAAGTTCCAGAAGTGGTAAAAAAGTCATTCTATATTGCCGAAACAGGAAGGCCAGGCCCTGTACTACTTGATATACCAAAAGATGTTCAACAAAATGAAGGAGAAATGAATTTTCCTGACGTGGTAAAGATAAGGGGGTACCACCCATGGTCTGATCCTGATTTAGAAAATACAGAAAGAGCTATAGATCTTGTACTTTCTGCTGAAAAGCCAATAATAATGGCTGGGGGAGGAACCATAATTTCATCAGCATTTTCAGAATTGCAAGCCCTTGCAGAATTGTTAATGATTCCAGTTGTTACTACCTTTAAGGGCAAAGGAGCATTCCCAGAGAATCACCCATTGGCACTTGGACCAATAGGAATGCATGGACACGCTGAAGCAAATAAACTAATGACGGAGACCGATTGCGTTTTAGCTATAGGAACCAGATTTTCTGATAGATCGGTAGGCACGTTTGAGGAATTTGAGAAGAATCTCAAGATTATTCATATGGACGTTGATCCTGCCGAGATTGGAAAAAATCAGACCACTTCCGTTGCAGTGGTTGGGGACGTACGTGCTTCCCTGAGAATGATGGTAAAGATGCTAATGAAGAAATCTATCAAAAAGACAGAAGAGAACAAATGGATAAAACATGTTAAAGAAGTTAAAGAATACTGGCGAGATAATCTAAAACTTCCAGCTGGTGAGATGACAGCTGCTAAAATACTTCGAAAGTTAAGAGATGTCTTACCAAAAGAAGGAATAGTTACCACTGAAGTAGGTCAACATCAGATGTGGGCATCTTTATTCTTTGATGTGATCCAACCTGGAACTTTCTTTAGCTCTACTGGCCTTGGTACAATGGGGTGGGGTTTTCCTGCAGCTATAGGTGCAAAGGCTGCAAGACCCGATGTGCCGGTGGTGGATATTGCAGGAGATGGGAGTTTTAATATGACTGAAAATTCGCTTGCTACCTCGGTATTAGAGGACTTGCCTGTTATTGTATTTTTGATAAATAACAGCTCACTTGGAATGGTTGCCCAATGGCAAAGAACTTTCTATGACAAAAGAATGATTGGAGTTGAACAAAATAACTGTCCTGACTATGTTAAATTGGCTGAATCATATGGAGCTCAAGGAATTAGAGCGCAATCACTAGATGAGCTAGACAAAGCAATTAGAGTGGGGCTAAAAAGCGACGTTGCAACTGTAATAGACATTCCAATTGATCCATTAGAAGACGTATTGCCATTTGTTGCCCCAGGAACTCCACTAAAGGATATGATATTGCCCTCCTAGTGATGAACATGTGGGCAATTATATCAATTTTAGTAGAAAACAAACCCGGTATTCTGTTCAAAGTTACGCATCTTTTCCGATCAAGAAGTTTTAACATTAGTAGCATATCTGTTGGCGTAACGCCTGATCCAGAAATATCTAGAATGACCATTACCTCCAATGGGGACAAAAAACACATAGAGCAATTGGTAAAACAACTTGGCAAAATGATTGACACAATTGAGGTAAAACAACTAGATGAGCAAAGAACAATCTATAGGGAGTTGATCCTTTTTAAGATCAAAGTATCTAATGCTAATGATAGTATGGAAATTAACAAACTAGCAAATGCGTATAATGCAAAGATACACGATGCCAGAAAAGACTCTATTATAGTGGAAATGACTGCAACCCCAGATCAGATTAAGGCATTTGAGGATCTGGTCAAACCATTTGGCATCATAGAAACTGCAAGAACTGGACTTACGGCATTAGAGAGGGGAGGAGAATGAAAGTACGAATCTTTGATACTACACTAAGGGACGGAGAACAAACACCAGGAGTAACACTGTCTGTTGAAAAAAAGGTGTTAATTGCAAAAAAGTTAGACGAGTTAGGTGTTGATGTCATAGAGGGTGGATTCCCAATCATCTCAGAGGGGGAAAGAAAAGCTCTCAAGTTGATGGTCAAAGAAAATCTAAATGCAGAAATTTGTGGACTGGCTAGGACCAACAAAAAAGATATTGACGCTGCAATAGATTCTGACCTAAATTACATTCATACTTTTATTGCAACCTCTGACATTCACCTAAAGTATAAGCTAAATATCTCAAGAGAAGAAGCAGTATCAAAAGCAATTGATGCTGTAGAGTATGCAAAATCACACGGCTTACAGGTAGAATTCTCAGCTGAGGATGCTACAAGAAGTGATAGAGAATTCCTAAAACAAATGTTTGGCAACGTAGCAAAAGCTGGAGCAGATCGTATCGACATTCCAGATACTGTGGGTTATGCTACTCCGCAATATATGGCCGATATAACCAAAGATGCCATTCAAGCTTCAAATCTGCCAATCAGTGTACATTGTCATAATGACTTTGGTTTAGCTGTTGCAAATGCATTATCGGGAATTCAAGCAGGCGCAGAATGTGCACATGTAACTATAAACGGAATTGGAGAAAGAGCTGGCAATGCATCATTAGAAGAATTAGTTATGTCGCTGAATTGTTTACAGTTTGATAAAAAATGGGAGACAGGTATTAACACAAAGCTACTCTATGAAACATCACGATACATATCCAAAATGGTTGGTATGCCTGTTCAAGCAAACAAAGCTATAGTAGGTGAAAATGCCTTTGGTCATGAATCTGGAATTCATACTCATGGCGTACTAAGTAACCCATTAACATACGAACCAATTAGCCCTGAACTAGTTGGAAGAACAAGATGGCTTCAAGTTGGCAAACATGCTGGCATACATGGTCTCAAAGCGATGCTAAAAGAATACGGAATAAACCCAGAAGAAGGCCAAGGCAGACAAATACTAGAGCGTGTAAAGAATCTAGGCGACCAGGGCAAACGAGTAACAGATGTAGAACTAATTTCTATTGCAAGCGATGTAATGGGTGACCGAAGCATCAAGAGAATTGTTCAACTGCAAGGGTTTTCTGTATCTACTGGTATTGGAACAATGCCATATGCTTTTGTTAAATTAAACATAGATGGTACTGATTTCTCTGCAACAGATTTTGGAGTAGGACCAGTAGATGCTGCACTTAATGCGATTCAAAAGATAACTGGCAAAATAGCCGAAGTCAGAATCAAAGAATATGGACTGGCCTCAATTTCAGGGGGATCTAATGCATTGTGTGAGGTGACAATAAAGGTAGAAGATGCTAAAGGAAATATTTCCACTTCAAAGTCAATAGGTGAAGACATTGTAACAACTAGCGTTCAAGCCGTTATTGATGGAATGAATAGACTAATGCTAAAAAAGGAAATCAAAGAGAAAATAGAGAACTGATGTTGATTCCATATGTATCGTATTTCTCTAATTACTGGAGATGGAATAGGTCCAGAACTAGCTAAATCTGCAGTATCTGTACTAGAAACAATCAATGATAAATTAGATCTAAGGGTCTCAACAGAATTAGTTGACGCTGGTGATTCTGCACTAAAAAAAACAGGGAAGGCTTTGCCAGATGATACTATGAGTTCTGTCAAAAAATCTGATTCTTGTCTTAAAGCTCCTGTTGGAGAAAGTGCAGCCGATGTAATCATTGTCTTAAGGAGGGATTTAGATCTTTACGCCAACATAAGACCTGCCAAATCGTATCCAAACATGAATGCTCTAAGAGATGATGTTGACTTGGTAATAGTAAGAGAAAACACCGAGGACCTTTACATTGGAAAAGAGTTTGAAATAGACGATACTATTGTTGCTTTGAGAACCACCTCAAAACATGCATCAAGAAGGATTGCAGAGCGAGCATTTGATATGGCAAAACAGCGTGATGGAAAAAAAATTGTTACCTGCGTTCACAAATCAAATGTCATGAGAAAATCTGATGGTTTATTTGCAAAAACCTGCTCGGAGGCAGTGCAGAATTATCCTGAAATAAAATTTGAACAAATGTATGTAGATGCATGTGCTATGAATCTAATACGACAACCTCAAAAGTTTGATGTAATTGTGACCACAAACCTGTTTGGAGACATCCTTTCTGATGAATCTGCACAGGTAGTAGGAGGTCTTGGCATGGCACCAGCTGCAAATATTGGAAATGAGTTTGGGTTGTTTGAGCCAGTTCACGGTGCGGCCTTTGACATTGCTGGAAAAAATATAGCAAACCCTTCTTCGTTTATTTTATCTATAAAGATGATGCTAGATTGGCTTGGAATCAAAAACGATGACAAAAAATGCTTTGATGTATCAAAGAAATTAGAAAACACAATTTCTGGTGTAGTCAAAGACGGCATTAGAACAAAAGACATAGGTGGCACAAAATCTACAACAGAATTTACAGAGGAAGTAACCTCACGTCTAGTCTAGTCTTTTTCTTTTTTTAAATCTGAAGAAGGGGGATTAAGTGACCAAAAGAACAATGCAAGTCCAAGTGGAATCATTATTAAAACAGCCGCAATTAATGTTGCAGTATAATATGTAGGATCAATTCCTGGAATAAACGGACCAGGATACACTGCATAAAACCAAAGAAATCCAACAAACCCAAGAATTATTTTGTTTTTCTTTAACAGCTGTTTTATCCCCAATTTTCTTTTTTGAATATAACATGTTTTGCACCTAGAACGATCATCGGTCATGCAGGAGGTACAGCATCTTTTTTCGCAGAAATAACATACTCTCTCACCAAATGCAGAAGAACAAAATTCACAGCTTTTCAATTACTGGTTTTACATTTCTTTGGATTTAATTTTTTATTCAGAATGGTTTTTGTTCTTCTCGACCCATTCTTGGTACATCTTTAACAAGTTGTCCACATCTTCATCGTTTTCTGAATAGGTAACAATAAAACCGAATTTTCCCTTTTTATCATGACCTCTTGCATAATAGCCCCAAAACTTGTCAGGAAGTTTCTGAAAACTATCAGAATTTACAGAAACTCCACTTAAATCTCGGATTATGGTGGATATGACCTTTTTTGCATCGTCTTGTTCTAGCATGGATAAAGATCGATTCTTTTAGATTTGAATATTTGTTACTAGGGGGTCAATCTCTCAGGATCACGAGGATACAGGATTACCTCTCTAACATTGTCTATGCCCACAAGAATGGTCATTAACCTTTCAAAACCCATTCCCCAGCCTGAATGTGGCGGCATGCCCCACTCAAATGTTCTTAGATGATCCTTGAACAAGGCTGGATCTAATTCTTGTTCTTTTAATTTAGATTGGATCATTTCTGGGTCATGCAATCTGGTCCCTCCTGAGGAAAGCTCCAAGTAGCCATATTGTAAATCAAAGGATCGGGACAGTTCGGGACTTTCATCTTTTGCCATTATGTAAAATGGCTTTAATTTTAATGGCCAATCTGTAATAAAGTAAAATCCTGGATGTTTTTTACCAATTATTCTCAAGTGTGAATCCAACAAATCATCGCCAAATTCTACATTTTCGCCTTCCTCTTTAAGCTCATCTAAAACATGAGAATAAGTAATTCTATCAAACTTTTCACTAGGTGTATCTAGATTGTGATCCAAAACTTTGAGTTCGTTTTTACAATTTTCTGAAATTTTTTTGTAAACTGATTTTACCAGTGATTCAATAACATCCATTACATCAGTATAATCCATAAATGCAGCTTCTATATCCACACTTGTAAATTCACTTAGATGCCGTCCCGTGTGTGATTTTTCGGCTCTGTAAAAAGACGATATCTCAAAAACTCTTTCAAGGCCTAGGGTCATCTGTTCTTTGTATAGTTGTGGGCTTTGTGCCAAATATGCAGTTTTTCCAAAGTATTCTAGTGAAAACAAGTTTGCACCTCCCTCACTTGCACTTCCAATTATTTTGGGAGTGGTGATTTCGATGAACTTCTTGTCAACTAGCGATTCTCTTAATGATGCCAAAACATGATGTCTTAATTTAAAAATTGACGCAGTTTTTTGAGTACGCATATCTAGTGCCCTGTTGTTTAATCTGTTATCCAAGCTACTTTCTAATCTGCCAATAGGATCAATTGGCAGTGGATGAACTGCCTTTGCTAATACATCTATAGATTCAGCTGCTATTTCAAATTCAAAATCTTTTGCTTTTGTCTCCTGAACTGTTCCAGATACTCGTACTACACTTTGACGATTAGTCTCTTCAATCTTTTCATTATTTTTGCCCTTTACAATGACTTGAGTTATTCCTGTGACGTCTCTTACCGTGAGAAAGGTCATCTTTCCCAACTTTCTAAGATCTTCAATCCAGCCACAAATAGTGACATCCTTGCCAATCATCTGCGAATCAATGTCTTCAATATTGTGAGTTTTTGTAAATTTCATAGTCTTACCTGCCTTCTTCCTCAAACTCTATTTCAATGTCCAGATTTCTTGCATTTTTGACTATTTGAATCACTTTTTCAATATCTATTGGAAATTTAGGCGTCCATCTGCCAGAGATTACAGCTTTGGTCTTTTTTATACCTCCTGGTGCCCACACTGAATTTATCGAAAGGACTTTGGTTGGAAAAAGTAGGTCTTCGATGAATTTTTTATCAGTATCTTTTGCCTCTACAAGCCATATCTTTCCTGGAAATCTCTCTTGTAAAATACGATATAACACTCTGCTTTGCCGTACAGCTAAAATGTCTTTTTTATCTAAATAAAGAACATAATTTCCATCTATTTGCTTGCAACTTGAAAGGCTAAACCCATCTATTGTTCTGTTATCCTTTGCAATTTTTGCCAAATTAAAGGCAGCATCGATATCTGCCTGTGTAAGATCCCCTGTTTCTAACTTGGACTCACATTGAGGACATAAGATCGCATTTTTTGCATCAAAGTTACAAATCGGTAGTTTCATGAATCGACTTTTTTTCGTTCATTCAAAGTCGAATATATCCCTTAGTGCAAAACAAAAATCTAACCTTAGATCAACAACTATGTGGAATTTTTATCAGTAAGAGATCTATCTGCAGTGTATCCTACTTCAAAAGGGAATGTTTTGGCATTAGATAATGTCAATTTTAGCCTAAACAAAGGAGAATCAGTTGGAATAGCAGGCGAAAGTGCCTGTGGAAAAAGCACATTAGGACTTGCTCTTATCAGGATGCTGCAAGGTGGCAAGATCACTTCTGGTAAAATAAAATTTGAAGGAGAATTAGTTTTAGATTTGACTGAATCTGCCTTCGATAAAAACTACCGATGGAAAAAGATTTCTATGGTGTTTCAAGGTGCAATGAATTCGCTTGATCCTGTCTTTACTATAGAGGAACAATTTAAAGAAGTCCTAAAACAGCATAAATTCAAAGGAGATTACTCTAAAACCATACATGATGCAATGGCATCAGTTAATCTTGATGAATCGGTTTTAAAAAAATATCCGCACGAACTCTCAGGTGGAATGAAACAAAGAATCGTAATTGCAATAGCATTATTACTAAAACCTGATTTTGTTATTGCTGATGAGCCAACTACTGCACTTGATGTTTTGATACAAGCTCAGATAATTAACTTATTAAAACAAATGAAAAAGGATGGAATGTCTATGATGATGATTAGCCATGATTTAGCCATATTGTCTGAGATCTCAGATAAAATAGGAGTAATGTATGGAGGCCAAATTGTTGAATTTGGCACAGCACAAGAAGTCTACAAAAATCCAAAACACCCTTACACACAAGGATTGTTAGCTTCTATTCCCACACTTCATGGAAAAAAACCATCGTTCATTCCTGGTAATCCTCCCAGTCTATTAGAACCAGAATCCCGATGCAGATTCATCGATAGATGTCCAAAGGCAATGGAAAAATGCAAAAAAGACCCTCCAAATTTTAATAGAGAAACAGGCTATGTTAAATGCTGGCTGTATGAGTAGATTGAAAAAATTAACTCTTGGCAGTAGTGTGACTGCCAAGCAGTCTTGCATCATCTAGTGTTAGTTTTTCTAGGTACTCAAAAATTTCTATTCCATTTTTGGTCATCGCGATTCATTACCATATCATTAAAGATAACAAATCGTTAGTTAGAGTACTAACAAGTTATAACAAGAGCTAACTTCACTATAACTATAATTCATACAAATATTGATTGTGAGTCTTTGCAAATTCGAGTTACCTGAATATATTTTGAACCATGTAAAACATCTTGAGGAGGAATTGTTTGAATCTGAATCAAAAAAAGATATGGATTATGTAATACATCTTTTGTTATGTTACATTATAGGAGACTCAAATTCGATCAAAAGTAAAGAATTCTTCAAAATTGATGAGCATTTTAAACAAAAAGAACATGTCCTCTCGGAGTTTTATTCGTGGTTTATAATGACTGCGCGATTTGCCTCTGAGGATTAGACACAATAATATCAAATTCCTCCAATCTCAACTGAGATCAGTTGTACGACAGGTACTAGCAAAAATAAAAGTTACAATTCAAATGTTATAATATCAGCTAACAAGTTCTATTTTGAATAAACCAGATTATATTAAATTTTGAACCGTAGATTTAGCATGAGTCAAATCACAAAAGACTTCAAATCACTGTTTGGCTCAAATTACTTTTTTGATTATTCTGATACTTCATACCAGGCAACTTCACAATGCATCTCCAGAGATAAAGATCAAGAAAAAGAATCCTCAGAGTACCTAATCTCATTTTCTGATGATACAAAGAGCTTTTGTGTAGGAATGGTCGATATGGTAAACTCGACTAAAACTTCTGCAATGTTAGGATTAGTAAAGAGCTGTAGATACTACCAAATATTCCTTAATTCAATGTCACGAATATTATCTAAATTTGGCGAACATGTGATAAAAAATGTAGGAGACTTTGTTATTTTACTTTCCAGAAACATCGAATCAGCTCGAAAAAAATCTTACCTCTTGTATGGATTGTTGTCTGTATATGATAGATGTACATGAAATAATTTGTAATAAATTGAAAATAGACTCGTTGCCTTCTGTAGACTATAGAATAAGTGTAGATTATGGCCAGGCTGTGATAATGAAATCAGGTGATAATATAGTGGACTTGTGGGGTCCTCCTGTGAACATGTGTTCTAAGATAAATAGATTAGCAACATGCAATGGGATTGCAATTGGTGGGAATTTATACCAAATTGTAAAACACATGAGGTCATACAAATTAAGTCCCATCCAAGGATTCCCAGTATGCTTTAAATCAGAATACCCTGTCTATTGTCTAAAAGACAAGCTAGGACAAGAATACTAGTTCAAAATTTAACTACAACTACCACTAACAAATGAAGTTGGATTTTAATCTACAAGAATCTGCAGAAGAGTTTCTGGAGCTTGCAAGTGAACAAAGACTATCAATTCTAAATATTTTATCAGACAAAAAAGCAAGATTGACTGAAATTGCAAAAACTCTGGATTCTACCAAACCAGAGATTCACCGTAATCTACAACGATTAGAAAATTCTGAAATAATAACAAAGGATGTTGACGGATTTTATTTTCTTACCACATATGGCTTGTCTTTATGTACCCTGATGCCCTCTATAACTTTCATATCAAAAAATAAACAATATTTTAGAAACCACAATTTTGGAAGTTTACCACTTAAATTCATACATAGGGTAGGAGAACTTTCAAACGGAAAGATGATCACTGGGTTCTCACGAACATTAGATCATTGGAAGCAAATATTTGAAAACTCTCAAAAATTTATCTACGGAATACTAGTTGAAGAACCCTCTTCTTTAATTGAACCTCTCATAAAAAAAGGAAAAAAAGGAATTAAGATTAATTCACTATTTTCCGAATCTGCAATAGTTCCTGAAACAAGAAAACAAGTAATAAAAAAACTATCTATACAAAAACTGATCACCTCTGGTATATTACAAAGGAGAATGAAAAAAGATCTTAATGTGATGGTTATCTTAAACGAACAAGAAGCTTGTGTTTCTTTTCCAAATTCATCAGGGGAAACTGACATTAGCAAGATGTTTTATGGTTCCAACTTTGAATTTCATGAATGGTGCCTTGACTTTTTCAGATATTGTTGGCATAATTCAAGAACCTTTGATGAAAATAAATTATTAAAACAATAATAATTAAAGCGAATCTCTACCTACTTTTGTCTAAGATACTTTCTATCTAGTTCTTTTAGATAGGCATCTTGAATAGCCAAAATTTGTTTTTGTGTTGAATTTTTACAAACAAATTTGGCATAATCAATAACATCTTTGCTAGCTCCTTTTTTTTCAAATTTTTCTAATTCCTCACTGATTTCCTGTTCGTAAGTAATTGCCTCTCTTAGTCTCTGGCTTAGTTCTTCAATTGACATTGTTTTGAATTTGGTCATATCTGATTGTCGAAGTTGGGTTTGAGTGATGAGATCTCGAATTTCCTCTAGGCCGTCCACGATTTTTCTCTAATCTAGTAGATTAAAAATAATTCTAAGAAAAATATCGATCTTACTCTGAATGCTTTTTTACTATTGGCAGGCAAGAGTCAATTATTCTCAACATTTCAGTTCTGATTACTTTTTTATCAATTGAGATCCAAATGCGAAGTTTTCCAATTGCAAATGATATTGTCTGAACCTTTTTTCTTTCCTCCCAAACAAATTCCACCTCGCCTAGTTTTTTATCAAAAAATGATTCCATGTCTGTCTGCATTGCAATATGAGAAAACTGATACTGTGTGTCCTTTGCATCAAGTAGGGGCTCCATCTCTGGTCGTCTGTAATAAGCCAGTAACTCTCCTCTTTCACCTATTACTCCTATAAATCTGATATAAGGGCTAATTTTTGATACTGCATCACAAATTTCATGATATTTTTTTTTATTCAAATTGAAAAGCTTGTCAGACGATACTATTTTAATTATTGTACCGTGCCATTCCCTGTTTTTAATTTCAGTTAAATATCGTATAATAATTGATGATTCGTGGATCTTGCAGATCTTTTTCCATTTGCGCCAGAATTGGGTTATCTTAGTTTGGGATTGGTGAGTTTTCTTGGTTCGCTTGTCCCTTTTGTTCCCCTTCCAGCATTTTTACTCTTAGCAACGATGGCAGTAGGAGATCAATTTGATATTCACATACTTGCATTTCTTTCAGCTATAACCGCTACAGCTGCCAAACAGATAATATTTTACATAAGTTATGGTGGCAGAAGAATCATAAATAAAAAAACAAGATCAAGAATGAGGCCATTTGAAAGACTAGTGAAAAGATATGGGGCAGGGGCTGCTTTTTTTGCAGCAGCTACGCCAGTCCCAGATGATCTGGTATATGTCCCACTCGGACTAGCAAAGTATAATCCAAAAAAATTCTTTATTGCCACACTTGCTGGAAAAATTGTACTTAGTTACGCTATTGTTCTGATTTCGCACTTTTTGGGTCTGTCTTTATTGGATCCTTTATTGAAAGACATTGATGATGCAACCCCTCTATACGTTGGAATAGTTGTTTTTGGTGCAATAATGACTATTGTAATCATCTTGTTACTCCGTCTAGATTGGGCCAAGGTATTGGGTAAAGTAGCTCCTTGGACATTGGATCCTAGTGAAAACGAGGACAAATAGACTAAATTTTTACACTAAAGTTCCATAACCTGTCAGCTGCCACTTTTATTCCAATACGTGGCTTGGCTTTAATTTGATTTAATCTCATTCCTTGAGTTATGAATATCTCATTATTAGAAACAAGGTCTATCCCATAGTGTTTTTTTGATATGACCAATGCTTGGGTAAGTTTGGCAGGACCGTTGGTTAGATTCTTAATATCTGACTTGTTTCTGTTTTTAAGCATTGTTTCAATCCCTTTTTCTGGCTCGATTGCCCTAAGTAAAACTGCTCCTGCTTTGAATTCTTTGGACTTTGCAACAACATTCATGCAGTAGTACATTCCATATGTGAAATACACATAGGCTTTTCCTACTTCTCCAAACATAGCTTGATTTCGTGGAGTTATCCCTCTATATGCATGACTGGCAGGATCATCTTGGAATCTGTACGCCTCAGTCTCTGTAATTATTCCAGATAGTTGCTTAGAACCTATCTTTCTGACAATACGTTTTCCTAACAAATCTCTTGCTACAATACATGTATCTCTACAGTAAAATTTTCTAGGAAGTGATTTCAATGTCTGGTTTAACAACTTTGCCATTTTTTAGATGCGTTACTGTTTCTCTTAATTTATCAAGGTCTTTTTTTAATACCTCAAACAAATTCTTGTTATATATTACAGCTGCAGGATGATACGTCAAAAAGTAAAGAACTCCGTTTCTTTCAATTATTTTTCCCCTGTTTTTTGAAATGTTTGCTCCACCTAGAAGTGAACCATATGCCGTATTTCCCAATATGCAAACTATTGTTGGTTTGATTAATGATATCTCTTTATCAAGATAATCGTGGCAAGATTCTACTTCTACAATATGGGGCACTCTATTGTTTGGCGGTCTACATTTTACAACATTTGTTATGTATACAGAATTTTTATCAAAACCTGCTTGTCTTAGTGCTTCATCCAGTTTTTTTCCAGCAGGGCCTACAAAAGGCTCTCCTTTAATGTCTTCAAACCTTCCAGGTGCTTCACCAACAAATATTACTTTGGCATCGTGGCTGCCCCTGCCTGGTACGGCATTGATTCTATTTTTACAAAGATTGCATAACGTACAAGATACTACTTGGTTTTTTATCTTGTCCAACTCATCCATTTTCAAGTTATGCTTTTCACCGTTGCTTTTGACCTTACTGTTGGGCCTCCATTGCCCATCCGCATTATTTGCATTGGATCGCCTTTACCACAATTTGTAATGGGTCTAATCTCAAAATCCTTTCCACATGCATCAATTGATTGAAAAAAATTAGGTGCAATCCCTAACACTAACACGTCTCTGAGCATGTCTGAAATCTCTCCATTTTCAATTTTGTAGGCAGATTGACATGAAATACTCCAATTGTAACGTTTCATATCAATTGAAGGTATTTTCATATTTGAAACTAGTATACCATTTTTAGTCTCTTTTATCATTTCATCTTTGTCCCAATCACCAGGAGAGATACATGTACAAGCCATTCTGATGAGAGGAAGAAACTTGTATGATGTTGCCCTCATGTTCGCAGTTGGGTTTGTATTGAAATGAGAAGCTGTTTCCCTATTTTGAAAGTGGTTTAGCAAAATGCCATCTCTTATTAATTCGGTTTTTTTTGCCTCGATGCCTTCATCATCAAAGTAATACCATCCAAGAGTTTCTTTTATTGTTGGATCATCAAATACAGTCAAATTCTCTGATCCTATACGTTGTCCTAACTTGTTTTTCCACCATGCGCCACCTGCCCATGCCATTTCTTTTCCCAAAACTCTGTCTGCCTCAGATGGATGACCTAAAATTTCATGAGTTAACAAGCCAACAAAATCTGGATTAAAAATAATGGTGGATTCTTGTTCTTTGACTGGTTTTGCACTCAGAAGGGATACTGCCTTTTGTGAAACAAACTCAGAGGCATCATAAACACTTTTTTTATTTATGATCTGTTCAATTCCGCCTCTTCCCCCCTCTGTTGTATTAACTGATTGAGTAAGACCATTGTCATGTGCAGTTCCAGCTAAATCTGATGTTACATCGGTGTAGCACTGATTAATTTTAGATCCTTCGCTATTTACAAAATATTTATCTATCCTTTTTGATGCAACATTTACACTTGATCTTATTATTTGCGGTCTATTTCTAATTATTTTATCGCATTCTATTCCAATTGAAATCATCTCATCAAGAAGTGATTTCTTTTTTATTGGAAATTTTATCTTCCTTTGATGAGACTTTTCTGTTTTGATTTTTACTTTGTTGTGTTTGAAATTGGAAGAAATTTCAGCATTCCTGTATGCTTTTTCAACAGCGGATCCAAGTGTATCTGAGTTGAGATCTGATATTGCGCAAAATCCCCACGCCCCACCTTTTAAAATTCTAACACCCAATCCTTCTTCTTGTATTTCTTTAATGTGCTCTATTGAGCCATTTTCAATATGAACAATTTTGCTTTTATTGTATTCTGCGCGTATATCACAATATTCTACTCCAAAATTCTTTGCTAACTCAAGAGCTTTGTCTGCGTGTTCTTCTAATTGTTCCACAGGGATGGTTCTTTTGAACCAAGTAATATCCTCTTTGACTATTTTATCTTAGATATCGCAGGTAAAGTATAGAAGAATTCATCTTCAAAGGCATCATCTGTTTTGCCATTTTGTCTTAATGAAGCAAAATACTTTGTACAATTTTTGTAAAAATCTTCATTTTTTGCCATACCAAGTTGATTTAATTTTCCTAATTTTTTGACGAGGGTTTATGGTTTTTGTGTTCTTGGTACGGTTTCTTTTAGCTAATGGGCGCGCCACCAACAGGCTTGTTTTCCTTAGGCAGAGTAAAAGTAAATGTTGACCCTTGGTGAGGAGCACTTTGGACAGTTATCTTTCCTCCATGATTTTCAATTATTCCTTTGCAAATTGCCAAACCTAAACCACTTCCGCCCTTTTCTCTTGTCAATGAGGCATCAACTTGGTAAAACTTTTTGAATAACCCATCTTGCTTGTCTGTGGCAATTCCAACTCCGTTATCTTGTACACTGACTTCGACATGATCGCCTTTGTCTTTAGATTCTACTTGAATTTCTCCAACACCTGGTTTAACCGCATTGATGGAATTTTTAATAAGGTTGGATAGAACTTGTTTGATTCTTTCTTGATCATGACTTACCTGTATGTCTTCTAGATTTGTTGAGATTTTGATATTGTTCTTTTCAAGTTCTGTATCAAAGGATGTTACAGCATTTTCTATGGTTTCTTTTATGTTGGATGGCTCTTTTCTCATACGAAGTTGTCCCAACTCTAATTTTTGTGCATCTAACAAGTCCGATATAATCTCAAGCAAAGATGCAGCACTAGTTTTTATGATCTGTAATCTTTCTCGTTGCTTTGCAGTAAGCTTTCCCAGGTGTTCACTAAGAAGTAAATCTGCATACCCTTGAATTGGTACCAACGGTGTCTTTAATTCATGTGTAATCATGGCAAGAAACTCATCTTTGGCCAAATCATTTCTTCTTGCCTCTTCTTCTTTTTCTTTTATGGTGTCTGACATGAGGTTGAATGTATCTACCAACTCTTTTACTTCGTCTTTTCCACTATACTCCACTTTCTCTCCATAAAACCCCTCTTTGACCCTAGAGAGACCCCTTATTATGAAATTTAGAGGATTCAAAGATTGCCTAACAATCACAACAACTAAAACAAACACGACAATATCAATACCAAGAAGTCCTTGTACTACTCTTTGCTGTTCTATACGTTGTTGTGCAATGTTTGCGTTCCATGAATCTAACAACTGATCAATATCATCAAAAAACACTTGTTTTTTATCTTCTAAATCATTTCTCAATGTTATAAAATCCGGTGATAAAACCGGTTTGTTTTCTAAAGTCAAGATTCGTAATCTGATGGCCTCCCATAATGGATCCAACTTTCGAAGTGATTCAGAATTTTCTCTTGGAATCGGTATTAATGATTCATCCTTGACTCCTATTTCTTCAGTGTTAATTCCTTCTAAAGGAATTTGGAGTAATTTTTTTAATCCTGCCTCATATTGCAGTCTGTGGTTTTCTAATTGCTTTTGAACATCTTCCTCACCAATTGAAATCAAAAGTGCGTCTTGTCCAATTTTTTTTGCTAAACCAACTAATTCTTCTGAAATTTCTTTATGTCTTTTATAATCTCTATCTAATGTAGAAATTTCTTTTGAAACTGAATCAGTAACAAGAATCAAGTCTGCATTCTTTTCTAAAACATAGTTTAACGATTCTACCACTTCTTGATCAAAGACGGAGGTCTCTTGTACATCATCAGCTGTATTTTTGAATTCAAGCCATGAAGTATTGGTTTTTTGGTATTCATCAACTACTTCACTAGGTATTGGTACTATGGCTTGGTTTCTTATCTGTCCTCCTTTTCTAAGAGTAGTAATTACTGATTCAATTTCTGATATTTCTTCTTCTAATTCAGCTCGTTCCTCCTCGTTTCCCGCTGCAATGGATCTTGCAAGACTTGAAACAGTTTCAGCTTTCACCTTAAGATCTCCTGCTCTTATGATCGAGTTTGACTCATTGGCTGCAGAAATTTGAGATTCAAACAAAAGATATAGATTAATTGCTCCTATGGCAATTAGAACACCTACCAAAAGGTAGGTCTTACTAATTATTTTCACACATTAGCAAAATATTTGAAGGGTATAAAAATAATGGGTATAGATTTTTTAATTAATTACAATGTCTGATGAGTTTTTTAAGATAGGGAAGGAAGAATTGGATAAAGATCTAAATGATATTCAGAAAATCTTGGATCAATGCAATGATGACAACGATATAATGAAGAATTCAGGTGATATTCAAAAAAAGACCCACAACATAAAGGGGTTGTCACCTATGGTGGGCTTTGAGGAAATAGGAATTCTTTTTACAAATTTGGATAAGCTACTCAAACAAATGATTGATGGTAAAAAGTTTGAAGGCATTTTCAATCTGGTAAGAGATTCAAATACTGAAGCACAAAAATCAATCAATGGGAAGAGCTGCGAACTGAATTCAATTAACCAAGCATTAAAGAGTAAGTTTTCACAATTTTTAGACTAACTTTTTAAGCTGTTGTTAAATTTTGTCATATCATGGCAAACATTTTGGTGGCTGATGATTCTGAATCTATAAGGTTAGTCCTAAGGGATATTTTGACCATTGGAAGCCACGATATTGTAGGAGAAGCAATTGATGGCAAAGAAGCTGTTGAAAAATACATTGAACTTAATCCAGATGTGGTTTTACTTGATTTAGCAATGCCAAAAAAGGATGGTTTGGCAGTAGTAAAAGAAATTATCGGACACGATCCTAACGCAAAAATAATTTTAATCACAGCTAGTGACGACCAAAAGATCATTAACAATTGTCTTTCAGAGGGTGCAAAAACTTCAATATCAAAACCTTTTGATTTTAATAACGTCTTAAATACAATCTCAAAGTACCATTCTTGATTTATTACCAGATCGAATATATGTTCACTTGAAGAACTTGAAATGACTTGGAAAAAATTGTAATTGATACAAGTATATTGATTAATGGGCAACTTATTGGACAAATTGAACTAGGTCAGCTTCAAAATTCTGAAATAATAGTTCCGCAACCTGTACTAGATGAGTTACAATCTCAGGCCTCACAAAAAAAAGAATCGGGGTTTGTGGGATTAGAACAATTAAACAAACTTCAAGAAATTTCTTCTAATTATAATCTAAAAATTAGTTTTAGTGGTATGCGACCAAGCATTGAGGATATTAAATTATCCTCTAGAGGACGGATTGATGCAATAATCAAAGATTTGGCAAGGGAAAATAGTGCCATCCTTTACACATCTGACAGAGTACAGAACTTGGTTGCAAAAGCAGAAGGAATTGAAACTAGATACATAAGACCCAAAATGGAAGAGGCCAAACTTGAATTTCTTCAATATTTTGATGAGCACACAATGAGCATTCACTTAAAGGAGGGGTTAAAACCATTGGGAAAGAAAGGTAAGCCAGGTGCCTTTCAACTAGTAGAGATAGGCGAAAAAACACTTTCAAAAGAATATTTAGATTTTGTATCTGCACAAATATTTGAAGCTTCCAAATTAAGTGAATCTAGCTCTATAGAAGTATCAAAACCTGGAGCATCAGTTATTCAATACGGAGATTATAGAATTGCAATTACCCGTCCGCCCTTTTCTGAATCAACTGAGCTAACCATTGTCCATCCCATTGTAAAATTATCATTAGATGAATATGAAATTTCAGAAGAACTGATGAAGAGATTTTCAGATAGGGCAGAAGGCATATTGATATCAGGACCTCCAGGATCAGGCAAAAGCACTCTTGCTTCTGGACTGGCCAATTTTTATCATCAAAAAGGAAAAATTGTAAAGACGTTTGAATCTCCAAGGGATTTACAAGTCGATCCTGGGATAACCCAATATACAAAGCTGGATGGAAGTTTCGAAAATACTGCAGACATTTTACTTTTAGTTAGACCAGATTATACCATTTTTGATGAGGTAAGACGCAGAGAAGATTTTGGAACATTTTCCGATTTAAGATTAACCGGAGTTGGCATGGTGGGTGTGGTACATGCCAACTCTCCTCTTGATGCTATCCAGCGGTTTATAGGAAAGATTGAACTGGGCATTATACCAAACGTGCTGGATACTGTGGTGTTTGTTAAGGATGGCAGAATTGAAAAAGTATACGAGTTGGAATTAAAGGTCAAGGTGCCATCAGGCATGATGGAACAAGATTTGGCAAGACCAGTAATTGAGGTAAAGAACTTTGCCACTAGTGATCTTGAACATGAAATCTATACATTTGGAGAAGAGAACGTAATTGTTCCAGTTCAAAAAAAAAAGGCTAAAAGCGGCATCGAAGGTCTTGCAGAAGAAAAAATTCAGGAAACTTTTAGGAGATTTGATCCAAAAGCTGATGTGGAAATTATTTCTGAACATAACGTAAAGGTTGCTGTTCAAAGACAGTATATTCCATCAATAATAGGACGCGGCGGCTCTACCATTAATGATCTGGAGAAGAGATTAAAAGTTCACATAGATGTCGTAGAAAAAGATAATTCTGAAACATCTTCCAGCAGCGGTGAAATACAATTTTCCTTTTCAGAAACTAAAACTGCTTTACTTTTGACTGTAAACAGAGAATACACGGGCCTGTATGCAGAAGTATTCGTAAAGGACACACTAATATCTTCTTTTAGGGTAGCAAAGAAAGGCAAAATAAAAATCCCAAGGCGCTCAGATGCTGCAAAGAAGTTAATGAAACTAGCTTTCTCTCAAGATGACATTAGAGTAGTAATACGAAACTAGTTTCCACCTTTAGTAATTTAGGGGAATTATAATCTTTGAGATGTAACTGATTATTGACCATAAAGTAACGCAACTTGATCTTTATTTTTTATTTATTTTTTACTAAATACAGGAACAAGGTATGAATGATCCTTTAAAAAAAAGGCTAAACAAGATAAAGCTATATCGTAGCTCCCTTAAACGACGGACTAGTTTGTATACAGACTTGGCAAAAATTGATGACAAAAATACCGCAGAAAGTATTGGTTCTCTTAATAGGGCCCCTGCGCCAGGTAAGAAACTTCAAAAAATTGGCTTTATTTTGTTGTGGATACCAGAACCAACTGGGGCCACGATTGCAGCAGGAGGTCCTATGATACTTGCAGGGAGGTTCCTTGATAAAAAATACAATGGGGCAACAATAAAGGACATTGGTGAGCATACAAAGCGTTCTCTGACTTCATTACATGATTTTAAAAAATCTATTTTCTAGAGGAATGCTTTCAATAACTATCCAATGCTCCAATGAGATGGTGTGAAACAAGCAGTTTTTAAACGGATGTAATAATTTCAATCTGTGGCAACTAGAACCCAAGTTTTGATTCCAATCTCAATTGCCGCATTTATCATAGGGATCGTAGGAATCTTGTCTATACCTAGTGAAAGCAAATTAGAGTCAGTAGAATTTCCTAGAGGCACTATTAAAGTAGATGGAATTATTCTTGAGGTACAAATAGCAGATACAGAACCTAGACGTGTTAGAGGATTGATGTTTCAAGATCAACTTCCTTTTGATGAAGGAATGTTTTTCATTTTTGAGCAACCAGGAGAACATTCTATGTGGATGCTTAACATGCAGTTTCCATTAGATATAATTTGGTTTGATAGTAATGGTGATGTAGTCCATATAGAAAAAAATGTACAACCTTGTAAAACCGCAGTTGAAACTATGACATGTACTGGTACCGGTTCTCAAGAAGCAAAATATATTTTAGAAGTTACTGCAGGCTTTGTTGAAAGATTTAACATTACCACAGATTCAAAATTAGAGATAATTTCTGTCTAGTTGCAAAACCTTATCTTGTATTTCTAAAGGAGTCTACATTGTGAACAACAAATTACTCATATTACCTGTGATCGCATTGGCTATAACTATTAGTGTGATTTTTCTTCTAGTTCCACAAGAAGAAAGAAAAATTCAATCATTTGATAACACATATAAAGAAATTAACTCTAAACTGCAAAAATCCTTAGAAAAGAGAAATATCTCAATGTCTACTCCCATTACCTTCTCAAAAGATGCTGCAATTTCCAAATATTGTTCATTTTTTGATGACCAACAAAAACAGAGTATAATCAAGTATTGTACATCAACTGAACTGAAAAACGAATCAAAAGAATTCATGGGCAATATACATTTGATTGGAAAACCATCTTCGCCCATGCTTGTAATAGGTTTGGTCCAAGTAGATCCTTTTATGTCTAGTTTAGATTCTGTAAAGATTGTTTTTGATACTATGGTAATTGATGTAATTTGTGATTGTTGGGCAGAACAAAAGCCTGATGGCTTTGACTCAATAGATTCATGGATCGATGCAATGCGAGATTTTCACACATCAGGCAGTACTCCTAATTCAAAATCAAAAATTCTTTCCTTGGATGGTAACACCCTTCAAATGGAATTGACCACAAACAAAGATGGTTACTTGTGGAAAATTTTTCTTAGCGAATAAATCAAACAGGTAATATAGACTGATTTAGGTTACTGATAGGAATGATAGATGCGTTATGGTTAATACCATTGGGTTTTGCAGCCGGCATTTTAGGCTCTATGATCGGACTTGGAGGGGGTATTATTGTAGTTCCAGTACTCACATTTGCAGGATTTCCTCCTACCATAGCTGCAAGTAACAGTCTGTTTGCAGCATTTAGTAATGCAATAGCCTCTACAATATCGTACTCAAGACAAAAAAGAATCGTATATTCAACTGGATTCAGACTAGGCCTCTTATCAGTTCCTGGAACTATACTAGGAGCATATTTTTCAAGTGATGTAACCCCCAACCTATTCAAAATTTTGTTTGGTTTGATCCTTTTGAGTTCAAGCATTTACATTTTTCTTAAACGAAAATTACACACAAAAAAAACCAATTCGAAACAGGTATGGATACTAGCTACTGGAGCAAGTTTCTTTGCTGGAATAATCTCAAGCTTTTTTGGAATAGGTGGAGGCATAATTTTTGTTCCTTTGATGGTTGTAACTATGGGTATGATGATGAAACATGCAGCACCAACCTCTCAATTTATTCTGCTATTTGCATCTTTTTCAGGTCTCTTGACACATTCTTTTCTAGGACACCCTGATTATCTTCAAGCAACATTTCTTGCACTAGGTGCATTTGGAGGTGGACTTGTTGGTGCAAGACTATCACTTGATATCAAAGAAAGATATCTTCAGATTCTGGTATCAGTTGTTATTATGATAGCTGCAATTAAGCTGTTCATTGACGCAATAGAAAACATGATTACTTTTTAGGTTCTTTTTTAATCTGATACAAATTTTTCTTAGAAATAACTACAATTTCAGAGTCCTTTCTACCCTCAAAATTAACCGCAATCCGTCCATATTCTTCATTGACGTCTTTTTTATCTGATATTGAAAATTTGATCTCTAGTTTTTCATCTGTGAACAATGATTTTAGAAAGCGTGTATTTCTATTATCCAATCCTTGTCTCCGTCAGTTCCAATGAAAATCAGATGGTTGCCATATATCTGATTTAATCGTGTAAACTCTCCTTCCATTCTTGCAAGAATGGCACGACCTAAAATGATTTGTTGTTTGTTATCAGAGTCTTCTAAAAATGCATTTTTTACTCTAGAAAAATCAAGATAATCTTTTAGCTCCTTTTGTGAGATACTACAGGTTGAAAAGAACTTTCTCCAACATTTAACTCTGAAAAATTTTTCAATTTTTACCTAGTTTCATCAACGCAGAAAACCACTTCTGATGATGAAAGTGAATTCTCTGTTAGAAAATAGTTGAATGCCCTAAAGATGTTTTCATCTTTTGGGTCATTTCCATCTACTGACCCAGGAAGGATTAAAAATGCTCTAATCTTTGATTTTAAGACATCGCTAAGCTCTTGATTCAGTGTGGCAATAAATGGTCTTAGGGCACCTCTGAACACGTCTACTTTTGCCCTTTCGCTTCCAGGAATCTTTCTTCCAACAGGCAAATCTGGCCCAATTATAGTAATCAATCCGCTTGCGTCATTGAACAATCTTGGATCATTTGACCCTCCTGAAACAAATTGTTCTAAGACGCGTTGAATGATATTTGCAGGATTGTTTATGAATTTGTCAACTAGCTGGTCCCACTCAGATCTTGAAAGCTCTGTCAGATTTGAAACAGACGGAATGTCCCCTGTAATATGTACAAGCGAACTTATTTTGCCCATGTTTTTTGCAGCATCAAACCATCTGTCAATTTCATCAGAATTGCCAAGGTCAGCTACATGGGAATGAAACTTACTACTAATGGACTCCTGTATTTCTTTTGATGTTTTGTTTGAAATGATGCAGACTGGTTTTCCGCTATTTTTTTCAACTTGTTCAGCTAGAAACTGGGCTCTCTTTGCGTCTTTGTCATTTGTAGCATCTATAGTAAAGATAACAACTTGGTCTGCTAAGTTAAGTTGGTGAGAAGAAGGTGATTGACCTGAGATGTGTGGTTTGACAGGATAAAATACTCTGTCTCCAGGAACTACTTTTCCATTTAGAATCTTTGATATTTCTTCATCGCAAAGATTAAGCACAGATGTTGCAACTTGTTCTTGGGATAGAAATTGGCCATCTGTGATCATCTTTGAAGTGTTTTTTTGGATTTTTTCTGCAATTGTTTGTACCTTTTCCATCAAGTTTCTGAGTGTTTTTTCTAGCTTTTTTTCTTCTATGCCCAATTCTTTTGAAAGTTTGTTTACCGCAGAAGATATCCCATCATTTACTGTTTTTTCATCCTCTCCTAACAGTAGCAGGATTTCTTTGTTTGCAGCTTCTACATCCTTTGGAGCTAGTTCCTCAAAACCTGACACACGTAAAAACTCTGCAGCTGCTTTAGGATAAACTGTCTTGTAAATTCTATCAGAATGAACAGGACCTGGGTTTGTAGCTATGGAAATTATTTTCTTCTCAGCTAATTCCCATCCCATTGCCTCAGCTAGTCTATTCTTGGCACCTTGCGCGGCTGTATATGGTGTTCTAAACCTATACGGTCTTTGTTCTAATGGTCTTTCTTCTGTAAAGAATGTGGAAATTGTTATGATCTTTGAATTTTCATCCATTACCTTTAATGCCTGAACAGATGTCCAGAATGTACCAGTAAGATGTATTTGTACTGCACTTTTAAAGTCATTCATTGATGCGTTTACAAAGCATGTAACAGGGCCTGATACTCCTGCATTGTTTATAACAAAATTAACTTTCATGTTTGAATTTCTAATTGAATCAAACATTTCATTTACACTTTTTTCATCACTCACATCTACTCCCGAAAATATTTTGACAGTAGCACCACTTTGTACTTTGGAGATAATTCCCTCTAACATTTTGGCAGTTTCTTCAAGTGGTTCTCTTCTCCTACCGAGGATTACAACGCTAGCTCCATTTTCAACAAATTTTTTTGCTATTGCTTGTCCGATTCCAGTTCCGCTTCCAGTAACTAAAGCTACTTTGTCCTGAAATTTGAGCATATAACACACCATCGTCTTGATTATTTATTTGGATTGCTTGATTTGATTTTGATATCTTTATTTGTGGGTATTTTTAAGAATACTTGATGTATGATACAGAGTCTGAAACTGTCGTTCTTAAAACATGGCCTGAAAAATTTTCTGAAATGCTAAAGGAGATTGATGTTGATTCTGAACCAAAAGAGATTGGTGGTTTAGATATTGAAAAAGGTGATTATTATAGCAGATATTTTCCAAATTCACCACGAATGGTTACCAATAAGGGCTGCTTGGAAGTTAAAGGAACTAACATAGACTTGGTTCAAATCATACAAAAGGGGTAACTAGAATTGCAAGATCCTAATCCATTACCATGGGGTGCCTTAGATCGATTCCAAGCCCACTTTATCATAAAAAAAACATCACAATCTTCTGATGTGAATTATATTGCAAAAACAAAACTTTCAACAAAAGGTCACTTTGGATCAAAAAAAGTCACAAATATCAAATGGGAAGGCGGCAGATTGGCTAGACAACTAAATGAGGATGCTGAACTAAATGAAATGATCTCAAAACAGTCAGTAAATGACGCAAATATCTATGTGGAGCCAACCAATGATGTAATAAGAATTAGAAACAAATGGAAAAACCACATGGAGTTTGGGATAACAAAAGAACTATTTTCAATTTATGACAGAATAGCTGGTCACATAAAAGAAATCTAAGCCTTCCACCAGTCTAGTGCAATATACTCGACTTTCTTTTTGCCTTTTGGAATTGCCAAAATGAATTGCTTTCGCACAGTTGTAGCTAGTCGTCCTGCCAAAACAACTGAGGTCGAAGTTAGAATGTCTTGTCTATTGTAAACTTGAACTAGGTATGGTGCATGATCTATGCCAGGACCTTTTTCATATACTGCAAAATCACAACCAAACTTTATTCCAGGATTAACAATGTACCCTTTATCACGAAAATTTTTGTAAACCTGATATTTTTTTTCAAAGTCATGATACTCTTCTTTACAAATATCTCTCATTTCATCCAACGATACTTTTTTTCTTGATCTTGATATTGAGATCTTTTTGTTCTCTAAAAGATAGTAACCTTCTATCAAGTCCAGAACAAGTGGGACATTGATCTCTTCGGGCTTTGGTTTTGGAATCCCAATTGGTTTTCCATAATAACCCTCCTTGAATAATTTTCTTGAATTCTTTATGTCTTTAACAAGTAGTCTATTCTCAATTAATTCAGTTTTCATGTATGCTTGCTTGTGATTCTTTTCAATAAATACAAACCTATTGAAATTAAATTAAAAAAGAAAATGTATTTGATTATAGGCTTAGAGCCAGCAAGATAAACGAATCTGAAACCCTTTGGCATTTGTCTGCCATTTCTTCTATTCCCTCAATCACATCTTTCATCAGCATAAGCTCTTTGGTGTTAGTCACTTCGCCTAACAATTTCAAAGTAGCTTTTCTGTACTTTACATCGATCTCTCTTTCTATTGTCTGTGTTTCTTGGGCTAGTTCAATAGCATTAGCAGTGTTGTTATTCAAACTTCTGATTATTTCATTTAGTTTGTATACTTCATCAACAACTAGTTCCATCAAGGCAGTCAATTCTTTATCCAACTTTGAACTTTTGAGGGTAGTTGGTTTTACATTTGAGAGCTTGAATGAAATTCCAGTAATGTATCCTGCAATCTCATCCATTGTATA
>JABAHQ010001313.1_pt2 | contig 27333 bp, 23 predicted proteins | sample 7062091 | NCBI WGS metagenome assembly JABAHQ01 (sample SAMN14534359, study PRJNA622989) | marine sediment metagenome | biome: marine biome [ENVO:00000428]; feature: marine pelagic biome [ENVO:01000023]; material: deep marine sediment [ENVO:00002113] | place: India: Gulf of Kutch | collected...
AAATTGGAACAGGCCAAAAAAGCGATTACATTTTGTGTGGAGAATTTGAATCAGGGTGATCGATTTGAAATTGTTCGATTTTCCACTCAGGCTGAAGCTTTGTTTGAAAAACTTGTTCCGTTTAAATCAGCTACTAAAAAACAAGCCACAAAATTTATTAAAAACTTAAAGGCGATCGGCGGCACCAACATCGAGGGTGCGTTAGAATTAGCCTTGACGCCTCAGAACCAGTCTGCTCGCCCACATTTTGTTGTTTTTATTACCGACGGAAAACCAACCATCGGAGAAACCGATGAACAGAAACTATTAGAGAAGATTCAGACAGTGAATCAGGAAAATCTGCGCATTTTCACGTTTGGTATCGGCGACGAGATTAATACCCATTTACTGGATAAAATTACCGAACAGACCAGAGCCTATCGAACTTATGTTCATCCAGAGGAAGATATCGAAGTTGAAATTTCAAACTTTTATACCAAAGTCTCATCACCGATACTTACCAATCTTGAACTGTCCTTTTCTTCACCGGTCAACGTAAGCGATATTTATCCGGTAAAAATGCCTGACCTGTTCAAAGGATCATCGCTCTCACTGCTGGGACGCTATCGCGGTAGCGGGAGCACCGCGATCCAACTTGCCGGGAACCTTAACCGCGAAGCGAAAAGGTTTGAGTATCAGGCTGAATTTAATAAAGAAAGTGAGGCATATTCATTCATCCCCACCTTATGGGCGTCGCGGGCAATTGGGTTTATGTTGGATCAAATCAGGTTGCATGGAGAGAGCGAGGAGTTGAAAGAAGAAATCGTTGATCTGGCCCGTACCTACGGCATCATCACCCCCTATACCAGTTATTTGATTGTCGAAGACGAGGAAGAAAACATCGTTCGTGGCACAGTCCCTCCCGAATTTGCGCCGTTCGGCAATGTCGCGGAAAATCGTCATTTCAGAAAGTCAATCGCAGATGATTTCCGCAGTCTTGAAGCAAAAAGCGGTGAGGCGAGTGTAAAAGCCAGTGAGGAAATCCAAAGTCTCAATATGGCCAGCAGTGCCCAACAAATTCATCAAGGTCAATCACGACTCTATTATCAAGACAACAGCGGCGCAAAACAGAATCTGGCTAACCAATATCGACTGATTCAGGGCCGAGCGCTTTATCAAGCGGGAAATTTCTGGATCGATTCGAAAATACAGTCATCTGATACAAAGACGGTCAAACGAATTCAGTTTGCCAGTGAAGAATATTTTGAGCTGCTTCAGAAGGAACCGAAAGTTGCCCCGTTTTTGGCACTGGGCAAAAATATGCGGTTTTTGTGGAAGGATGTGATTTATGAGATTTATGAGTGAAGTTTGATATCACTCAACCTCAGAGCATCTCATTGGATGAGATATTGTTAGAAACTGCCTGGTCGGGATCTTGCTGTGATAGCGCAAGGAGCCGGTTCTCGGCAAGCTTACGAATACACAAATCGAAATCCACGTCCAATTCCGCTGCCTTTTCAAAGAAGACTACCGCCTCCTCATATTGACGAGCATCCTCTTTGGCCAATCCCGCCGAATATGCTAAGAATGCATGTAGGTTTTGAGTCGGAATTATGAAAATCTCTTCTTTCAATTGCTGAGAAACATTCACTTCTAACTTGCGGAGTAAAGCTTCCTCGATTGCATTGACAGGATTGTAAAAGTTCTCCAGACTATCCACATGGGTGGTCGTATTCGGAATTTCTTTACTCGTTAAGTCCCAAAAAGCAACATCTAAAACTAATTGCTCGCCATCCAGTACATTATAGCCTGCCCGAACCACAGTCCCGGCACCAAGTAGCTTCCCGGTTAAATAAATAATATTCGGGTGTGTTCCTTCAGTTAGCTTCTCTCTTACTGCCTTATAGAGAAATGCTACTTTGGAATCATCGACAACACTTAAACCATCCACTTTTGTTAAATCACCGGTTATCAATCCCATTAAGCCACGTTTTAACGTAAAATAAGTTTGATTTTCCCCGTGATAGGTGAGCGGAAGGACGACTACTTTGTACGGATCAAGCTTGATACTATCGGCATGCTCAGAGTTTTGCAATAAAGCAGCCATCTGCTGTTTCATGACAACCTGTTCTAAATAAAGCAATCTGCCTTTGAGCCATTGGCGATAGTCTGAACCATAGGGAATGTTCGCATAATTTTGATAATATTCCATCGCCTGTTTAACATTACCAATCTCCTCTTCACATAATCCCAAGTAACAGATGCTGCGGTGCTGATCCGGCGCCTTCTGAATTGCTTGTTTAAAGATGGCAATAGCCTCTTTATACCGTTCGGCTTTATAATAGAGTTTTCCCAGATATTGGAGGGCCAAAATGTCACCAGGACTGTTACGGACTTTTTCTTTAGCTGAAGATATGTCATCCTGGTGGGGATACTTTTCATTTTTATGAACTGTTTTTGTACAAAACGTGGTGAAGATTATTGCAAAAAGTATAATGTGGCTTACGATGATGATTTTCTTTCTCATCAATTGAACCGAGAATAATGGATAATAGAAAAAAGAAAGAAAAATNNATTTTCTTTCTCATCCTTTGCACCGAGAATAATGGATAATAGTTTCAAGAGAGAAATATCGTAAAAAAGCGGCAAAAATTTAGAAGGAAGTGTAGAAAGATGGGTGAGAGAAAAATCAATCACCAATCTTTAACAGTACATCATCTTTTTCTACAGCCTGGCGGGGTTCTACCAAAATTTCTTGAATGATACCGGCGGAAGACGAACGAATTTCATTTTCCATTTTCATTGCTTCCATGACTAAGAGTGGTTGGCCGATTTCCACCAGCTGATCGGTTTCTACTTCCACTCTTAAAATCATACCGGGCATTGGCGCGCGTATCTCTCCGATTGAGGCATTATGGTCATCTGCGCCGAAAATTTCTGATTCAATTCGTTGCCGCTGATTTAACACCTGAACGGACTTCGTCCATTGATTCACAATCATGTGGATCGCCTGACCTTCTGAGTTTGCTTCTACCCAGTAAGAACAATTGTCAATGATAAAAGAATAACGGGAATCATCAAGCTGGATGAGATCTGCTTGATAGGTTTTGGAAGGCATTTTAATGAGGAGAACTCCATTTTTATCCGTAATATCAACTTCCAGAAATCCATTATCTTTCGCGATAAAATATTTCATTTCATCCTCGTCATCTCATTTAAGGCGCGAATTTTCCAGGGAGATATTTGGTTCAGGCTGCCGTTTTTTTCTGTGGGCGTTATTTGATGCTGTTTTTTCATATCGCGATGATACGCAATAGCGGCGGCAATAACATCTATAACATCTGCCGCTTCCTGCTCCTGCTGCAATTTATCCCAATAAAGCTCCACAAATTTGGTCGAAAATGTTCCCTTCACAAATTCAGATTGATTTAAAACTGCCAAGCAGAAGGGAATCGTTACCTTTACCCCTTCGATGTGGTATTCATACAATGCCCGCTTCATCCGCTGAATGGCTTCTTTCCTGGTCTCCGCCCAGGCAATTAATTTCGTAACCAGGGGATCGTAATGGCGGGAAATTTCCACGAAATTATCAACGCCGCTATCCACGCGAATGCCAGCGCCTTCAGGATGTTTTAGATAATTAATTTTTCCAATGGAAGGCACAAAATCGTTAAACACATCCTCCGCATTAATTCGGCACTCAATGGCATGACCGCGAGGTGAGAGGTCTTCTTGCTTTAATGGTAAGGGCTCTCCCTGGGCCACTTGTATTTGCATCTTAACCAAATCTACTCCCATCACCATTTCCGTCACCGGGTGTTCCACCTGCAAACGGGTATTCATTTCCAAAAAATAAAAATTCCCTTCTGTATCGAACAAAAATTCCACCGTGCCTGCGTTGACATAATTACAGGCGCTTGCTGCCTGAACGGCAATACTAGCCATCTCTTCCCGTTTTTCCGGCGTCAATACCGAAGAGGGGCACTCTTCGATAACTTTTTGATGACGTCGCTGAATCGAGCAATCGCGCTCCCACAGATGGATGGTATTCCCATGCTGATCGGCTATAATTTGTATTTCAATGTGCTTGGGGGATTCAACGAATTTTTCAATATAGACAGTTGCATCGCCGAATGCCTTTTCAGCTTCGCCTTTGGCTGCCTGCAGGGCCCTGCCCAGGTCATTGGGGTCTTTAACTACGCGCATGCCTTTCCCACCCCCGCCGGCTGCTGCTTTAATTAGAATCGGATACCCACCAAGATCGTCAATAATTTTGTGCACTTCATCAACCGTCTCTATTGACTTTTTGGTGCCGGGCACCACGGGCACTCCGGCATCGATCATCGCTTGACGTGATTCTGTTTTGTTACCCATTAGTCGGATCGTTTCCGGTAAGGGACCGATAAAGATGAGGCCGTTGTCAGCTACTTTCCGGGCAAAATGTGAATTTTCTGCCAAAAACCCGTATCCGGGATGGATGGCATCAGCGCCTGAGGTTTTCGCTACTTCAAAAAGCTTGTTTATGTTCAGATAACTTTCGGAAGCCAGTGCCGGACCGATATGATAAGCCTCATCAGCCATCAACACATGGGGCGATAATCTATCTACTTCTGAATAGACTGCCACGGTACGTATATCCATCTCCCTACAGGTTCGAATAACCCGCACCGCAATTTCTCCCCGATTCGCAATTAATATCTTTTTAATGGATTTTTTAGACATTTTTCAGGTCAGTTGATATTAACTTAGTAAATATAGGCAGATTCCGGTATATGACTGCCTGTCGTTGCAACATTAATGAATAAAGAGTTTTTGACTGGTCTAACTTAACCGACTTAATGTTATATTCAAGTCCCTTTTCTACACCAAACTTTACCAACCGTTGACTTAAGCGGCGAAATAAGTAGAAGGTTTTTGCTTCAGTGAGATTTCCAGGGCCAATCGATCCATATAACCTAATTTTAATATCCTGCCGCTATATTCCTCCTGAACAATCACCGGTATAAATTCTCATGATAATTTAATCAATTAAAATCTGTCATTAACTTTGATTAGTAGCTACTGCAGGACTCAGATGTTTTTTAAGTGTTTCCAGAATTATTTGCAGTTGCTTTTTCATTTTATTGGAAAAGCAGGATGGATTAGATGCGAGGCAAGTTTCGTTGTAGCAAGCCTCCAAAGGCTCTCTACAATCTTGCTTGTAGTAATAATTAGGAATGGGTTCAAAACCAGACTTTATTTCTGCCGGAGTTAAAGGCTTTTCATCCTGCAATGAGGATAAATAGACAATTTGATTTTCCAAATAGTCTCGCAATTCCTGCATTTGTCGGGCAGTCAACTTGGGATAAAGTTCGCTAATCTCACCTTTATTAATGAGTCTTACCATAATTTCAGCCTTTTTGGTGACACCTAATTTATGCTTAGAAGTCTTTGCTAACATACACTCCTCTCTTTCCCATAACATATTATAATTTAATTATTACATAAACAATGCTCTTTTTATTTTGTCTTCATGAATGTTATAAATAAGTCGGATAAGCTGGCGACACCTTTATCAACTACATCCCTTTTTTAAATGAATAGACGGTCGAGTTTATTAGTGAATCATGCCAGGTTTGGTTACCTCGTTCTTTCTTTGCCAACCAAAACCCAAGTCCGACCGGAATGATGGAGACTATATAGAAAAGCCACCGCATAGCCGATTTTTGCAGGTTTAATAAATTTTGTTGATTGTCCAACACTACAATTCGTTTGAGCATTTTGCCCGGCGTTTGTCCCTGTCGATGGGTAAAAATGGTGTAATAAAACCCATAGAGTAGCCAAAATAATGGGGCGGGATGATTTAAGTAAATGGTTTTTCCATAAGGTAGGGCCAGTGATGAATACCCTCCGCCCCACAAAAAATCCGACCAAGCGGGGCTATAGCCAGGGTTGATTTCCAATAAATATTCCGGGATCATCGGAGAAACCCATATACTATAAATGTTGCCATTGCTAAGAATAAATAATATCACGCTACACAGGGCACCTAAGATGATGCCATCAATTAATTGGGCAACGACTCGATCCCGCAGGCTCGCCGGTTCAAAAGAATAATAGTGTTTCTTTTCAATCTCAAAATGGTGAAAGATGGATGAAAAACGTCCTTGCAAGATGGAATCCTGATTTTTTTACGTACAATTTATGTCTCTGGTTAAATTTAGAGGGAGTCTTAACAAAAGTTGGCAATTGGCAATAAACAGTTGGCAAATTAAAAAGTCAATTGATAATCCCGAATAATCGATATGCCAGTCGCTTTCCTGCTCCCTCACGAGTGGCGTCTACCAAACCCTGGTTCACCACATTTTGATTGATAACAACCTGGTATTGCAAGTGGGTGGGGTTTTTCAAGCCGATTCGGACTTCCGGGTAATTGCTATCTTCTGACGCTTCCCAATCGATATTACAGGCAGAAAGTTCATCGAGCGTACCCAGAATACTTTCGTCTGTCGTAGAGTGCAAATCATCAGCAAGTTGCAGACGAAAACGCATTTGTAGATCAGAATATGGCACCAGTTGCGGATATTCCTGGTAAAAACGATTTAGATGATAGGCCTTTTGTGGTGTCCAGCCTTCTTCGCCGGCAATTTTGGCGCAGCTTTCATGAATTCGAGCGATCAACAACTTTTCATACTCTCTATCCAATGACGGATCGTTTAAAATGGCAGTTAACTGATCGTAAGCGAATTCGTTTTCGTCAGCAGCCATTTTTAATTTGCCCAGAAAATATTCATAATATCTCTGCAAATTTTTTCGCGGATCCGTTTGAGAATATTTTCGGAACGTTTTTTCAAAAAAATTATTGCTGTAGTTTTTGATTATCTCCCACAGTTCATCAAAACTAATAATGGATTCGGTGTGAAAAATATGATAATAAACCATCTCCCGCTCAGGATTCAAGGCCAGCTCATTCGCCAACTGATAGACGGTTTTATATTTCTTCAAGGTAAGCGGCGGCATTTCTTTCCACCAATTCCAACTCATCCATTTGTTCTTATTCTCAAAATGTGTGGCTTTCAATTTAAATCTCGCCAACATCAGCCGCAGCGTTTTTAACATAAACTGGTATTGATCCTCCCGAAATGAAGTGTTATAGTGTACTTCAGAAAATTCTGCGGCCTTATTTAAGGCAGCCTCGCATTCTTCTAACTGACCGCTATATACATACATCCGTGCCAGGCATAAATTGTCCCAACCATAGCCGATTGTGTAACCATGTTCATCCCGTCTTTCCTGTAATCTAAGTGCGCCTTCCAGCGGTTGTCCCTTATAAACAAAAATGGTTGAATAGCCCTGCCAATGCGATCCTCGGCTCTTCGAGCCCTTATCCGGAACACTGGAAAAATATTCTTCAGCTTTACGAAAATTAATGTCAGAATGATAAGTATATCCCAGGTTAACAAATTTAGCCAGATTATCTTCCCCGCTCATTTTCTCAAAATAATTGACTGCAATTTGCGGACGAAGATTGTATCCGTATAAAATTCCACGCGTATTGGCGATATAACCCGACGGCTGTTCCACAAACGATTCCTGAAAAAACTGATGCACACCGGTCCCCGGTGCATAGGCCTCTAATATTTGAGAACGAACATAAGGAGTGTTCTTTTGATACTTTAGCTGCAGCGAATCGGTATAAGCCAGGGAGGTTTGCAAATTGCGCTCAATAGTATTTTTCAGAAAGGCATATTTTTCATTGTCATAGATCCTGCTGCGAAAATAAAGCCAGGCCAGTCCCTGAAAGGAGCGATAGTCATAAGCCAAGTCAGTGTCTTTAAGCCGGGATAACGCTTGATAAACTTTATCCGGCTGCTCAAGCGAAAAGTAACAATCAACTAAAGTGCTGCTGATAGTGAGATAATCAATTTGGCGAAGCAGGTCCCGGTAAGCTCCGGTGTAAATATCTCCTTTGCTGTAACGTTTATTCAGACAGTAGCCAAAGTCATTTTCAAATAAATCGAGGGCTTTATTTAACGGCGGCACCGCTTTGGCAATTCCGCGCTGATCTTCCGCCTTTTCAAAAAAATGGTATCCCTCGATCAGATAACCCACATAATAGGTGCTGTCGAGATACTGAGCGCGATTCGCATTTCGATATGCTTCCGCAGATTTGTAATCAAAACCCCAGCGCAACGAATCGATGGTCGCTCGTCTACTTTTTTGGTCACCCCTTACATTATTTGCCAGTACGATGATACCAAGTAATAATAATGTGACCAGAACTTTGATTCGAATCATTTATTCAGTCAGTTTTAAATTGGCTAAGCGTTCTACTTCTTTATGAATAATCGACTCCAGGATAGCCGCAGCTGTTTCCTGGTCTTTAAAAATCAACCGATGGTTGAGGATATCCCGCGCCATTGTTTTGACATCATCTTCAATAACATAGGAGCGGCCATTAAGTAGTGCAAAGGCACGCAAACACCTGAGGAAAATGATTCCCGACCGCGTGGACCCTCCCAGATGGATGTTCGGATCATTTCTTGTGGTGCGGACAATATTGCTGACCGCACCCACAATTTCAGGATGGATATGCACTCTCTCTGCCGCCTGGCGCATTGACAAAATATCTTCGTAACGTAGCACCGGCGCGATGGTTTGCGGTATTTTGTTAATCCGGAGATAGTCATTATAAATTTCAATTTCTTTTTCCTCAGACACATATCCGAAATTGATTTTCATAAAAAAACGATCCAATTGGGCGGCCGGCAACGGATAGGTGCCCTCGAACTCGATCGGATTTTGAGTAGCAATTACAAAGAAAAAATCATCCAGTGTAAATGTTTTTTCCCATATAGTGATTTGATTTTCCGCCATACATTCTAACAAGGCTGATTGGACTTTGGGAGAAGCACGATTGATTTCGTCCGCCAAAATGATATTGGCAAACAGCGGCCCCGGTTTGAAGATATATTCGGTCTGATTGGCGTCGAACACATAAGTGCCGGTTAAATCCAGTGGCAGTAAATCCGGGGTAAATTGAATTCTTCTGAAAACAACATGAGAATCTTCTGTTTTATGGTTGGTGTGTTGTCCTTGAATAGAAAATGCAAGGGCTTTGGCCATAGAGGTTTTGCCTAAGCCGGGTAAATCCTCTAGTAATATATGCCCGCCGGCAATCAGGCAGGTGATAACCTTCAGGATTTCCATTTCTTTGCCACGGATAATCTTGCCGATATTGTCAGTCAGAGCAACCGCCTTTTCTCGATAGGTCGTCACTTGCTCAATATTCATTATCTCGCTATCTGTCATTCAAATCTCCTTTTTTATTTCGCAAAAATGAACCGTAAAGTACGAATAAAATTGGCAAAACTCCTGATCACCTGCTGTTTGGAATAAGCACTGAAAACCTTCTGCCGAAACTGGCTCCTGAAGCGTTCCACAAATTGAAGCTCATCAAATGCTAATTCATAGGGTGAATATTTGGCTTTAAGATAAATGTCCATGAATTCACCAAGCTGGGTCCCAAACTTGGGATCGATGCTCTGCCGGGCATACTCCAATGGCGTTTTTAAAGCGCGGTAAAAACCCATTTGATTCAACACCATTAACGACATTCGATAAACCCAGTAAAGCTTTTTCTTATCTTGGGACAAATCGATGCGCCAGGCAGTATAGCTGTAAATAAACAAACCCAGGAACAATAATACGATAATGCCGACCCCAAGGAGGATTAGTAGAGCCCAGGCAAATTTGGTAAAGAATGGGGTCTCTTCCGTTTCCAGTGTCACCCGATCAACCGGAATAATTGGTGGAAAGGTGTTGGTGAACCAGGTCAGGAAGGGCTCGGTGGCCAGGAATGGTTGAAGCTGGCGTAGCCTATCTTTACTGGATTCCGCCTTCACCAGCATCGAATCCCCCACTGTCAAATCTCTTATGGGCTTCGGGTTGTTTTTTGAATAGATGACCGCTTCATCCGGCCTGATATGGATTTTGGGGGCTTTGTCTTTACCGATTTGATAATTCTTTCCACGATAAAAAATATTATTGGGTATCACGGTTAATCCTGAGGTGTCCGGCAAGATGGAATGAATTTGCCCGTCAACCGCAAATATGGGCTGATCGGTTGTTTCTTCCTCTTTGTAAACGATCCTTGCTTCATCCACGGGAATGGTCTCCGGAAAGTTTTGCACGAACCAGGACATAAACGGTTTCCGGGACCTGTATGGACCAATCTGTTGCAACTCAAACGAGGATGAATAGGAAGACAGCACCATAGTGCTTTTGATGGGAAATTCGCCGATCTTATGCGCTTCCTCATCAATCGTTACCATTGCTTTGGGCGGCTTGATGCTAATTACCTGTGCCACATCATCCGCTATTTCATGGCTTTTACCGCGATATCTGATACTGTAAGGACGAACGAATAAGCTGGTTGAATCTGCCGTAATTCCGGTTAACTTGCCAAGAACTGCGAACATCGGCTCGCTGGCGTGTTGCGGTGGGGTGGCATCCGGTTTTGGTGGCCGACTGGGTTCGCTGTCTTCGCTAGGCGTGGTATCGAAATCGATCCAGCCGTAGCGCGGAAAATAAACCTCCACCCAGGCATGCCCCTGATCCGCATATACCCAGTACCAACCGCTGTTCTTATTGCTGCGGTCGAAAATGGCGTAGCCCACCGCCATCCGACAGGGGATGCCAGCCGCGCGAAGCAACAGCGTCGTGGCACCGGCAAAATATGTACAATAGCCCTTTTTGTTCTCCTGCAAAAAATAGTGCATTAAGGATTGATTGGGGTTGTCCGGCGCGCCGGGTTTAAGTGAATAGGTAAAACGGGGATTACCCTGTTCATCTGTTCCCAGGAAATAATTGACGATACTCTCCACCTTATCATAGCCAGTTGGCTGCCCTTCGGTCAACTCGCGGGATAAATTCATGATTACGGAATCGGTGGTGTCAACCCGGGTGTAATACTCAAGAAAAGTTGAATCCAGCGCACCATGATTGTTGTCCGCGCGCAGCGCTTGAGCCCGCGCTTCCCGAAACTGCACCAATTCCGGTTGATTGGTGCTATAAACAAATGGCGGTAAGTTCCAGATAGAAATCAGCGAGGAACATTGATACACGGTATGAAAGGTTTCCTGATCTTCCGGCGGAACCGGCAATTTTTCATAATAATAGCCGGTATTGGGTGCTATATATGCATTGGGATCGAGCGACTGGATATACACAGTTGAGGAGATGTCCTTCCGTTGAGCATAATGTGCTGTGCTGGTTTCTATCACCGAATCTTCCACCGGAAATCCAATCGGTATGTCTTTTGTCGATGGAGAAAAAAGGTCGTTGGGGATTGCCGAGGGTGGATAAGCATCGAGCACAAATTTTTCCGAACCCGGCTCATAACGATTCAATACGTAGCGGCGAAAGTGAACCGGTAATGGTATTTGCCGGCCATCCTCCGTGGGGAAAAAATTGTCAATGTAGGTACAAAATACCGTCTCGTCAGATAGCTTTACCTCCGGTTGTAACTGAGCATACTCCTGTAAATCGAATTGGGGCTGATTGGTTGCCGGATTATAGGTTTTCTTCAAAAAGTCAGCTGAATTGACCTGAGCATCATTGAGTCGCTCGTATAATAGGTCATTGAATCCAACCATGCGTACAATCAAAAGCGGCGATAAAAGGATTAGCAGCAAAATGACTGAGGCCGCAATGGTGCGCTTGACCAGATGTCCGATATTTTGAAAACTGAACGCATCTATCTTCCGCAGCAGTTCATTGATATATATAATGTATACGCCGTAAAACAGCACCGGTGCAAAAAGGCCCAACAACACCATAAACAATCGATGCAGTTGGGAATCTTGTTCGAGCAGTTTAACCGTCAGTTGCTGAACTGATTGGTCGGCAATGATTTTTTGCAACAGTTGATAATCATCCACAAAAACAAACAGAACCGAATAAAGAAAGGTGGCAATGGCGGCAATCCAGGGGAAATAGGAAAACCTGACAAAACCGTACCCGATCGCCCAGGCGATCAAGAATACCGTTCCATAGAAAAGAAAAGAGACCGAGAGGTAGAAGGCGTCGAATTCGCCGAAAGTGCTTGAGCCGATTACTTTGTAGAGGACAAAAAGCAAGGTAAGAAGCAATAGAAACGTCACCGAAAATCGCACCCGATAGGAGTATAAAAAGAATGACACAATCATGCCGACGGATAGGGCTGTGAGCGCCAGGCCAACATCGACATGAAATTCCGTTATCGAAGTAGCAGTAAACGTCCAGAGGTAGGCAATGATTAAAATCGTGGGGATTAATTTAAACGCTGCTCTGGTCAGCACCATAGAAAAATCGATATAACGCATATTAAATCACAGACAACTTAGATTGATGAAATTGACTCTTAATTTTCTCACCGTTATTTGAAATATATTTTATGGTATTTCGCGCATTAAGTTTCCGTTGCGCTGCGGCTAACGGCTCCCAGGCATCGACCAGGAAAATTTGTTTGAGTATGGAAGGACGATGATTCATCGATAGCGTTTGCGAAATATCATAGAGGAACAAATTGTAATCGGCGAAACGTCCGTTTCTTAAGTTTGTCAATGTATTGACCGGACAGAGCGAGCTAAAGATTAGCAAATTTGATCCACTGCGCAGCCGTTGAAAATTTTCCGTCAAGAATCTATCCGCAGGAAGCTGATATTGCCAGGTGGAAGCGCTAATCTTATACAAAATCTGCTGGTATTCATCCAATTGGTAGTGAGTGTCAATATTTTGATCGGGAATAAAATTGATGTTAAATTCCTGTTCGATCAGGGCATCGACAATCTGGCGCAGTTTTTCCTTGTAAATATCCAGCAAAAAATCTTTTAATTCAAGCTGCTGTTGAGAAGGCGATCCGTCATAAAAACTGGTCAGGACATTAATATGCGAAACATAGGGATAATTGCGCTCCGGTATTCGCACCGTCAACTCGCGGTTACGGGCATAGTTCTTCCAGATGATGCGGCGAATGTCATCGCCGGGGGCATACTTTTTATAGTCGATCATCTCCCCCCGCGCCACTTTATGCTGCTTGACCTTTAGCACCGCCTCCTCCGATTTATCGCTTTTTATATCCACCTCCTCCGGTTCTTTGGCCGGCGGTTCGGTAAAGACGCCGATGTGTTCAACCTCTTTGTAAGGCAATGAAAAAAGATGAAAAAAATCCTCAAAATGGATGAAACTGGCCTGAATACGATAGTCACGAATATTGGGCAGTTCAATTGCCCGCCGGGTCATAATTCCCACATTTTTGCGCCCCTCTTTGATGCGCTTCTCCAAGAGCAGATTCTTGGATTGCAGATAATCATCGAATATCAACTTGACCCTGGCAAATCCAAACCGGGGTTTACGCACTCCGAAAAGGCGGATTTCCACCTTGACCGAACCGGCTTGCGGGTGAGGGTCTTTAAAGTTAATTTTGATGATGTCTTCACGCTCCTCATCTTCAGTCTCCAGAACACGTTTTTTAAACCAGAACCACAAATACGGCGGTAGCGCGGTTAAGAGGCTAAAGGCGAAGATTATCCCACAGAAGCCCAGCGTGATCATGCTCAGGAAAATTTGTACTTTGGCGGTATCCCCCTGCAGCGAAGTATAGTGATTGAACCAGTAAAACGAGATGGCGGCGATAATCAGCAGGAAAAAAAAGTTCCTCTGCAAGAAATTATAGTTGGCGTAGTATTTTAGCTTAGGCAAATTCATACATACAATTTAAATATTTTGGGCAAACTTTACTAAACTTTCAAAGTTTAGTAAAGTTTTATAGATACTTTTTTAAAAAGGTCTGAAATTCGTTACCCATCCATAAATCAGCAAAGCGTTCTGTCTCTTCTTCAACAACCATTTCCCAATTGGCAAGTTCTGCCAGCATGGCCAACTCCAGAAATTCTTCCACTGCCTTACGTGAATTTTTATTGATTTCACCGGCCAAATCAAGCGCACCGGCCAAAAGCTCAGAGGCATCTACCACTTGAGTGACAAATCCGATCCGCAGCGCCTCTTCCGCATCAATATATTCCCCGCTCAATAACAAGCGTAACGCCTGTGACTTTCCAAGAAGGCGTATCAGGCGGCGTCCCCCGCCCCATCCGGTGATGATCCCGTTCGGTGCCTGCCGAAACGCAAAACGGGCCGAACGAGCAGCAATCCTTAGGTGACAGGCAGTTAGAATTTCACAACCGCCGCCCAGTGCCTGACCGTTAACTGCTGCAATTACGACCCGTTTCCCAAGCCATAATCGATTCAGTATTGCTTGCATCCGCTTCGACATAGCTAAACAGTCTTCCCGGGTAGTCAATGTGGCGAAGTAACGAAGATCGCCCCCGGCACAAAACGTACCCGAACCGGCTCCGGTAAGCACTATGCAGCGCGTCGACGAATCTGCTTCAATTTCATCGATTCGTTTTTCCAGTTGTTGCATCATCTCGGCATTTATTGAATTATGCACGGTGGGGCGATTTAAGCGCAGAATAGCGGTTTGCTGCTCATAGTTTTCAAACTCAAGAATGTCGTCGGACTTCATATCTGTTTATCATTTTATGTCTGGAACCAATTCTTGTTGGTAAGTAGCGTTACTAAACTTTGAAAGTTTAGTAACGCTTTGATTACGGATTGCCAGGATCAGGCCTATAAATTTACCGATAAAAATCCATCCCGGACAAATCGTCGTCGTCTTCCTCGCGGCCACCCATAGTGAACATACTGCTTAACAAATCGCGGAATTGCAGGCCGGAGTCGAGCAGATGTTTGCTTAAGAATGAATATTCGGCCATGCCATGCAGAGCGAATTCCATCAAGAATAACTGCAAATCTCCATTTGCCTTGGGATGATATTGTTTAACCAGATCATACAATCCGTCTACACTCATCAATATTTTTTTATAACTATTCAAGGGATAATCATTCAAAATGTCCACTGTGTTACCGGCTCCGAACCAGTTAATAATTCTATTATAAGGATTCGTATCGGACTCCTTTTTAATTTTTTCCGGATCTGGGAAATAGTCAGGAAAGAGGCTACGTATTGCTTTACCAACCAGAATCTGGGCCACTTTGTCCGGCCCTTCCTGTTCGCCTTCATAAACCAGTTCAATCTTACCGGTGATAGACGGAATTACTCCCCAAAAATCCGAAATACGAATGTAGGCTTTTTCATCATCAAACAGCAGTGCTCTACGTTCGGCAGCGCTGATCAGATTTTCATAAGCGGAAATGGTCAGCCGCGCTGAAACGCCGCTGCGGGAATCCACATATTCACTTTCTCGGGCCTCAAAAGCAATTTGTTCAACCAGGTCTTTGGCTAAATCCGGTACCTGCACTTTGCTCTTTTGTTCTTCAACGATATTCGATTCCTGTTCGGTGATTTGTCTGGCAATTTGCAGGGTCTGTGGATAATGGGTCAAAATTTGACTTTCAATGCGATCTTTTAGCGGTGTGACGATGGTTCCCCGATTGGTATAATCTTCCGGATTGGCCGTAAAAATAAATTTGATATCCAGGGGAATACGTAATTTAAAACCTCGGATTTGAATATCACCTTCCTGCAATATATTGAATAATGCCACCTGGATGCGAGCCTGCAAATCCGGTAATTCGTTAATCACAAAAATCCCGCGATGAGAACGCGGCACTAATCCGAAATGGATGACGCGCTCATCGGAATAAGGCAATTTCAGGCTAGCAGCTTTTATGGGATCGGTATCGCCAATGAGGTCTGCTACCGACACATCCGGTGTGGCTAATTTTTCCGTATATCGCTGCTCCCGATGTAGCCAGGTGATGGGAGTGCTATCCTCTAACTCTTCAATCAGGTCTTTCGCATAGCGGGATATCGGATTTAGCGGATGGTCGTTCAATTCAGCCCCCTCAACTACCGGAATATAGTCATCTAACAAATCGACCATCACTCGCGCGATTTTCGTTTTCGCCTGGCCGCGTAATCCCAATAAAATAATATTATGACGGGATAACAGCGCCCGCTCAATATCCGGGATTACGGTTTTGTCAAATCCTAAAACGCCTTTAAATATCGGTTCTTTTTTCTTCAGTTTTTCAATTAAATTACTGCGAAGCTCCTCTTTGATAGATCGTGGCCGATAACCACTTTCTTTGAGTTCGCCCAGGCTTTTTATCTGTGTATATTTTTGTGCGTACATTTATTTATGTTCTCCAATTTTTTCGTTCATAATTCTGCTTAGTCAACACTCGGGCAGGCTATTTTTGCCTTTTAACTTTTCCCTTTTTAATTAATTATTTTCACCTGACTCGTCTGCGACGATTGCGAACGTAGTCTTCAAAAATATATTCGCCGAGACCCTGCAGGCTTGTATAAAACGCCCGACCATTATTGACCCGGGTAAAATCACGCACGAACTGTTGCAGATACGGATCTCGAGCCACCATAAAGGTTGTAATCAGAATGTCCTGGCGTTGACACTGTTTGGCGAGCCGTAAGGTGCGATTAATAATTTTACGATCCAGTCCAAAGCTATTTTTATAATAATTCAATCCCTCTTTAAGACAGGTGGGTTTGCCGTCCGTAATCATGAAGATTTGCTTGTTCAAATTCTTACGTCGTCGCAGGATATCCATAGCAAGCTCCAGTCCCGCAACAGTATTGGTATGATAAGGACCAACCTGGAGATAAGGCAAATCTTTGATCTCGATCTGCCGGGCGTCATTTCCAAACGTAATAATATCCAGGCTATCTTTCGGATAACGGGTGGTAATCAATTCCGATAAGGCCATTGCCACTTTTTTGGCCGGCGTGATGCGATCCTCCCCGTAGAGCACCATGGAATGCGAAATATCGATCATCAGCACGGTGGAAGTTTGGGCTTTATACTCGTTCTCCACTACTTCCAGGTCATCTTCGGTAAGACGAAAGTCATCGATGCCGTGGTGAATTTGAGCATTGCGCAGTGAATCGGTCATATCAATCTGCTCGATTGAATCACCAAATTGAAATTCCCGGCGATCGGTGGTCTTTTCATCCCCTATACCGGCAAAGGGTGTTCGATGATTACCCGGCTTTGATTTTTTCAGTTTGCCGAAGATCTCTTCTAAAGAGCGTTTCCGAATGGTTTGCTCGGATTTTGCGGTCAGCACAAACGTATTGCCGCCGGGATCATCCTCTTCGATATATCCCTTATCTTTTAACTCCTGAATAAAATCGCCCATCCCGTATTCATCATCCGTGAGACCGTATTTGCGGTCTAACAAATTAAGCCAGTGCAGGGCTTCGGAAACATCGCCGGCCGTATGGGCAAGAATTTGTAAAAATAAATCGAGTAACTTCTGGAAAGGAGTTTTTCCGGCTAAGTTGGGGATGTACTCTGTAAATCTATATCCAAGCATAATGGTCAGCCTTTTTCTTAAATTTGTAACTGTTAATGGAAACAGAAGCAAATATCTAAATTTAATTCTAACTAAATATGATAAGAATAAGTTCGCAAACCAAAAAAGAATTTTTGTGAAAAAAATGAGGGGGAAACTCTAAAGACATTTCTGCGATCTCGCGCATGGGACGAATTTTGACGAATTAAGCGTACCATAATCCGGTTGTCATTCTGAGGGAACGGAGTGACCGCCACATAGTGGTCTCGATGGGAAAGAATCTCTCTCCCAATCACGTGCTGTTGAGATTCTTCGCTATCGCTCAGAATGACAAGCAAATAATAAACTGATTATTTATTCAAAATTCATCCCATGCGCGAGATCGCAACGGTAATCAGGGAAGTGCTGAAATTACATGCTTGCCGCGCTAGCGAGCCCTGCCGACATCTGAGACTAACGAAATCATTGCATCAGACGCTTTGCCCTTCTTTTAATTCACCGGTGTCATAAAGGGCTGAAATATTAAATGCGGGTGTCGCTGCGGAAATATAAGTTAATGTATCATCGGCAATATTCTCAATGCCATGCAGCGTGTTTGATGGAATATATACCAGATCCCCTACCCCAACTTCTTGTTGATGTTGTCCGACCTGCATTTTGCCTTTGCCATGCACAATCACGTAAACCTGTTCCGGGACGTGTCGATGAAGCCGCTGCTTCGAACCGGGGTTAATATCAACCCAGGTAGCGGCGATCTGATCCCCATGCACATCGTTTTCCTGGAGCAAAAGATGACAACTCAATCCGTTGCGGCTCCGGGTCGGGGCATTGGATTTGTTGCGAATAAACATGATGATCTCCGTGCTTAAAAACGAGCATTAATTTTTTATGTTGATACACTAATCAACAGATAAAGAAAGTTACAATAAACATCGAAAAATATTCACTTCACTTTAGCCCGAATCTTGGCACGCCGCAGCAAATTGGCATTACTGACTACCGTGACCGATGATGTGGCCATGGCAATCTCTGCCAGAACCGGATGCATCCAGCCAATGATTGCCAAGGGAATCATTCCCACATTGTAAAAGAAGGCCCAGAATAAGTTTTGCCGGATCTTACGAAAGGTGGCTTGACTTAGCCGAATCGCTTCTACCACGTTACTTAAATCTCCGCTAACTAAGGTGACCTCGCTGGCTTCTATGGCAATGTCGGTTCCGGTGCCAATGGCGATTCCCACGTTAGCCTGGGTCAAAGCCGGCGCATCATTAATGCCATCACCAACAAAAGCGACTGAACCATATTGCTCCTGCAGTTTGCGGATTTCTGCTACTTTTCCATCGGGAAGCACTTCCGCCAGGACGTGATCAATTCCCACCTCTCGGGCGATTGCATCTGCCGTATGCTGGTTATCACCGGTAATCATGGCGGTTTCTAATCCCAGTTCTCTCAGTTGCTCTAAAGCAGATATTGAGTCATCTTTCAGTGTATCCGCCACCGCGGTCAAACCAATCAATTGATTATCCACTGCCACAAACATCACCGTTTTGGCCGCTTCTTCCATTCGCCTTGCTTCTTCGATTAATTGAGACACATCTATCTCATTTTCTTCCATCAATCGGTTCGATCCTACCAGGACTTTTTGATGCTCAACAGTGGCCATAACTCCCCGGCCGCGAATTGCCTCAAATTGTTGGGGTTCGGAAATCGCGACATTCTCTGCCTTGGCTCGCTCCACCATTGCCCGTCCCAGGGGATGTTCACTTACCTGCTCTGCCGAGGCGGCCCATTTAAGCACCGATTGTTGATCGGCACCGTTGCGAGGAATGACATCAGTTACTTCCGGCTTCCCTTTGGTAATAGTACCGGTCTTGTCAAACACCACCATGTTGATGTCTTTCAGGGTTTGAATGGCTTCGCCGGAACGGATCAAAATGCCATGTTGCGCGCCCATACCGGTGCCAACCATCAACGCCGTCGGTGTGGCCAGGCCCAGCGAACAGGGACAAGCGATCACCAGAACCGCCACCATAGATACAATCGCCAGGGTGATTATGCTCAGCTCCGGGGTAACCCACGGTAAAAATGAGCCAGCTGTGACCAAGGTTTGCATGACACCGGGAATGACCAGCCACAAAATTAAGGCAAGTAAAGCGATACCCAGGACCACCGGAACAAAAATCGCCGTGATTTTATCCGCAAATGCCTGAATAGGCACTTTAGTGCCCTGCGCTTCTTCCACCATCCTGACGATTTGAGCCAGAAAGGTATCTTTCCCCACTTTGATTGCTTTGACTTTTAAAACGCCTTCCTGATTGATAGTTGCGCCAATCACCTCATCTCCGGGACGCCGTGTCACCGGCATGCTTTCCCCGGTTGCCATTGATTCATCGACTGCGCTTTCACCTTCGATCACCTCGGCATCGGTGGGAATTTTCTCTCCCGGTCGAATGATTATGACGTCACCAATTTCGACGGCGTCGATGGAGATTTCTTTCTCTTCTCCGTTTCGTAACACCCGGGCGGTCTTGGCGCCCAGCTCCAGTAATTTACGAATGGCCTCCGAAGCCCGGCCTCTGGCGGATGACTCCACATATCGTCCGGTGAGATGAAAGGCCATGATCATCGCGGCAACACCGGCGTAATTGGCTACCGGAAAGAAGAATGAAGCAGGCCCTGTGATCAACGAGGCCCCGGTTCCCAGCGCAATTAAGGTATCCATGTTAGCGTTGCCGTGGCGCAGGCTTAACAATCCGGCACGATAGGTGTCCTTTCCGACCCAGAATAATACCGGCAGCCCCAGCACAATCATCCCCAAATTAAAAACAACAGTGCTTGGCCACATAATTCCGAAGAACATCTCCACAAACATCCACAGAATGATGGGGATGGTAAATCCCCAAGCAACGGTCATTTTAAATTTTGCCGATTTTACTTTTTCTTCAGTTCTGTCAACTTTGGGTTGTGCTTCAGCACTGACGATTTCATCGGTTTCGATCACCTCATAACCTGCATTGGCCACAGCGCGCTTGTAATCAGCCATGGTGGTCATGTCTTTTATGGCTTTGACACTGGCTTTTTCGGTGGCCAGATTAACCCGGGCATCCAAAACGCCATGCAGTTTGGATAACGCTTTTTGAACGTGGTTCACACAGGAAGCGCAGTTCATGCTGCCGATTGATAAATCCACAGTCTCTACCGGCACCTCGTAACCCGCTTCCCGGACAGCATTCACCAAATCTTTGACTTGCGGCTCTCCGTTTTTCAACTGAACTTTTGCTTGCTCTGTGGCCAGATTCACTGTGGCGTCCGCGACGCCGGCGGTCTTTTTAAGCGCTTTTTCCACATGGGACACACACGAGGCGCAATGCATTCCACTTACCGGTAAGGTTAAATCGGCAGAAGCCTCGCTGGTTAAATCAGTTTCCGCCGCCGCCGGTGGCGTTGGACATGACGCTGCTTCAGTTTCAACTGAGGTATGTTGAATGTATTTCTCAGGGTCAGCGTCGAATGTTTCCTTACACCCCCGGGCGCAAAAGTAGTAGAGATCGCCATTGTATTGGCTAACTGCTGCGGCATCTTTTTCTTCTATCATCATTCCGCATACCGGATCTTTTTGCATGGCATTTCCTCCATCTCAAATTGTTGCTTGCAATCATGCTTAATTTTTATCAAAAAAGATAACCATTGTTGTTAAGGAATGCGTTATAGAATTCGGAAAAAGATGTACACAATTTTGGATTACGGGAGCGAATCCAGATAATGTCGGTGAGTGAAGGGACGCTCTTTGTATTCCCGAACCGTCAATCCGGTCACTTTTTTGAACTGATTCGAAACATGTTGAACGCTGCTGTATTTGAGTCGATAAGCAATTTCACTAAGGGTAAGTTCATCGTAACTCAGCAGTTCTTTAATCCGCTCAATTTTCAGATAGATCAAATACTTTTCGATGTTCATATTCTCAAAGCGGGAAAAAAGTTTGCTCAGATAGTCATAGCTATAGCCCAGTTTTCCGGCAAGATATTCGGATGGTTTCATTACCTGCTCGTTGCGTTCCAGTTCAGAAATATATTCAATCAGGTTGGTCTTGATTTGTTCAACCAGCTGCTCATCTCTCCCTTTTAACAGCGCAAAGCCATTGTCCTGTAACACCCGATCGATAGCCTCGTAATCAATCGGTTGATCTCCGGATTCAACGTCTGCCTTCCCCAGTTCCACCTCCCTGACATTCAGTCCTAACTTGCTCAATTCTTCCCGAACTACCCGAACGCAGCGGGGACAAACCATATTCTTTATGCTTAATTGTATGATTTTCATGTTAATATCTTACCCATATTCCAGGACTTCAGTCCAAAAAGTATTAAACCGCGAATTGCGTAAATTTTCGCTAATTGTTTTTATTGACCTTATAATTTATTTAATTCGCGTAATTAGCGAAATTACCTGCCTGCCTGTCCGTTGCCAGGCGGGCAGAAAGCAGGGTGGTTTTTAGAATAGACTCTTCCAACTTTACTAAACTTTCAAAGTTTAGTAAAGTTAGTCTCGCTTAACTGAATATATCAACACCCAATACCAAAATATAATATCGAACGAATTTTCCAACCAGCACTAAAATTGTAAATATCCAAATATTAATTCGGGATAATCCGGCCACAATCGTCAACGGATCGCCGATCACCGGCGCCCAGGCAAGCAGCAAGGAGAAGACGCCGTATTTTTGAAATCGCGCTTCTGCTTTGGTAATCTGCTTTTCCGGTATCCGCAACACTCTTTGAAAAAGCAACCGATTACCACCATAACCGATCCAGTAGTTTAATATTGCGCCCAGCACATTTCCCGCAGTAGCCCACAATACCAGTAGAGCCGGATGATAACCGTTGGCAGCCATCCATACCAGTAACACTTCCGAACTGACCGGCAGCATGGTTGCGGCCAAAAAAGCGGTGATAAACAAACCAATATATCCATAATCCGCAAGCGCTTCCATAATCAGAGTATAATAAAAATTTGTCACGCCACAATTATTTTATTATTAATTGCTTGTGTCTATACCCAGGTACAGCCTTTATAATTAAACAGTTGGATTTAGCAGGGATTATCAGATGTCATATTTAAGCATCGGCCAGGTTGCCAAGAAAGCTCAGGTCAACATTCAAACCATACGTTATTATGAGCGAATTGAATTAATTCCGCCACCGCAGAGACGGGAATCCGGTTACCGGCAATTTACGGATGAAGACCTTCAACGGATCAGGTTTATTTTGAAGGCGAAGGAATTAGGATTTTCATTGAATGAGATCAGAGAGTTGTTAGAACTGCGGGTGGATTCCCAATCCAATTGCAAGGACATCAGGCATCAAACCGAAGCGAAAATCTCCAAAATCGAGAGAAAGATCGATGAGCTTGAACGGATGCGTGAGGCGCTGTTGAAATTGGTGAAAGCCTGTCGGGAAAATACCACCACGGGTGAATGTCCCATTTTGGAAGCGCTGGAGGGCTAAATGTCAAGGTTCGTATTGGTCTCATTGATTTTGTTGCTAGGTAGTCAGGCCAGCGCGCAGATATTCAGTGAGTCAGCCCGCACTGAGTTCTTGGGGGCGCTGGGTATTCGGGCCTTTTATGGCCGAATCAATAAAACCGATTTTGTGAACAATGACAAACCGCCTGTTACTAAGAAGGATCAAAATATTTTTATCAATGTTTTGCCAGTAGCAGTGGTGTACGGTCTCAATCCGAAGCTATCTATTATTGGTATAGTCCCCACCATCCGCCGTTCCTTAGAGCGTACGGGAAGCGGAACGAAACAGAACATAACTAACTATGGCATTGGCGATGTCACGCTGTTTGGCAAATATCGATTTTATAAAAAAGACGCTTTCTTAAAAAGCCGACAACTCGCATTGCAATTGGGAGTGAAAATGCCCACCGGCGCGGATGACCTGGAGGATCAGCAGGGGAATCGACTCCCGCCACCCCTCCAATTGGGCAGCGGCTCGGTCGATTACCGTTTCGTTTTGACCTTCACCGAGGCGCGCAACCGTTTCGTCTTTTCCGGCGATCTGGGCTACAGCCTGAATACCCGGGCCAATAACTTTGAATTCGGTGATATTCTTCGTTACAATCTCGCTGCAAAGTTCAGACTGTACCCAGCAACTTACGGCGACAATTTGCCCACTCATGATCTTTTTGTATTTGTAGAGATGAATGGCCTCAGCAGCCAGGAGTCTCGCATGAAGAATCAAGAAGTCCGGGATTCCGGTAGAGATCAGATTTTCCTATCACCGGGAGTTCAATTTTTGGCCCTGGAAAATATCGTGCTTGAATCGGGCATCCAAATTCCGGTGTGGCAGGATTTAAATGGCGTTCAATTGGGCACGGATTTTAACCTTCGCCTTNNGCTGGATTTTTATCCCTTAAGAGGAAAATTTAGAGATCATTTATAAGCACAGAGGCCAAGAGTATATAGAAAATAAGCTCTGCGCGAAAGAAATATCAGCAGACTTGAATTACTTCAAGCTTTATAAACTCGGCGAGTCTAAGCGACCTTCGCGCATCTGCGTTAAAACAGCAATTGCAGTGCTTAACATAATTAACATAAGAGGAGAATCAATTATGAGAAGAAAGCTGTTTTCTTTGATCATTCTCACCTTCATTTTTGCAATTAATGCAACCTTGCTGGCACAAATCCGGCAAGTGCAAGCAACCGTACCGGGCATGTATTGAGGTCTTTGAGCATTTGGGGTTAAAAAAGCCCTCAAACGCTTGGACAGCGTTCAGGATGTAACAGTGAGATTAAAAGAGCAAAATGCCAAAGTTGTTTTAAAATCCGGCCAACAGTTGATGCCCGCGGAACTTCGCAAGGCAGTGAAAGAAGCCGACTTCCAGGTAAAAGAAATTCGGTTAACCGCAACGGGAACACTCCAAAAGCATAAGGGCGATCAAGGCAACGGGTATACCGGATTTGTTTTGGAGATGCCCCAAACAGAACAGGTCTTTCGCTTATATGTTAACACTTCCGAAGAGGCCGGCACCAAAACCAATCTAAAAACCCAATTAGAAGAAGCTTTTGAGGCCGGGAACAAACGTATAACTGCTGAAGGCCTTGTTAAGGAAGAGGAGAGATTTCCGATAGCCATTGTGATCGCGTCGTTTCAAATTGTTGAGGAAGGAGATTAGCCCTTGAAATGCGTTCATCTGGCAAAATTGCACGCCCGCTTCCTCTGCCCTTTATGGATGGTTGCTATATTGATAGGCGCTTCGTGCACACCGCAAAAACCTCCGGGCAGTCTAGAACTGATCAAAGGGTGGGGCGAAAAGGGCAAAGCAGCGGGACAATTTCATTATCCCATCAGCCTGGCGGTTGGACCGGATGGTTACGTGTATGTGTGTGACTCTCAAAATCAACGCATACAAAAATTTTCCAGTGATGGCAAATTTATCACCGATTGGGGAAAAGCGGTATTGGACAGTCCGATCGGTATTACGGTAAAGAGAAACAGGAAAATTTTAGTTACTGACTTTGTGAAGGATCAAGTTTATCAATTTAGTCCTGAAGGAAAGCTTCTTTTTGAATTCGGCGCCAGCGGTGAAGGGCCTGGCGAGTTTAATGCACCAGTGGCTGTAACGGTGAATCAGCGGGGTGAGATTTATGTATTGGAATTTAACAATCACCGCGTGCAGAAGTTTGACGCTAAGGGCAACTTCCAATTGATGTGGGGAGGCAAAGGCAAAGAAAACGGTCTATTTAATTTTCCCGGCGATATTGCGCTGGATAGCAGAGGAAATGTGTGGGTTCTGGATACCCACAATTCCCGGGTGCAAAAATTTTCTCCTGATGGCCAATTTTTATCCGGTTGGGGGCAACATGGGTCTTCTGCCGGAGAATTTGCCGACGCCAACGGTTTAGCCATTGATAGGAAGGATCGCATCTACATTGCGGACAGCGCCAACAAGCGGGTACAAATGTTTAATCCAAATTTCGAACATCTATTCAGTTATTGGTATGAGCAGAAATGGCAGGGGCAGATATTCTCTCCCACCGATATTGCAGTCGATTCGGCTTTCCATGTCTTTACCGCGGATTTTTCCCATCACAAAATTCAACAATTTTCGCTGGCCAGATAAACAGACTGCACAAAAGTTATGGTGATTGCGCTTGATTTTTGCTGACAGTACATCCAAATTCTGAAAAACCATGGAGAACCATTATGAGCTGCTGTCAGTGCCAGGGAATCGAACAGGAATTTAATGAAAAATACGTGAAAAGGGATCTCAAAAAATACTGCAAAAAAGGGCCGCAAAAAACCACTCGGTTGCTTTTAGAGGCTCTCAAATCCGAGAGAATTGCCGGTGGAATGCTTCTGGATATCGGGGGTGGTGTGGGCGCTATCCAGCATGAACTGCTTGCTGCTGGTATGAGCCGGGCCATCAGTGTGGAGGCCAGCAGTGCTTACCTGACCGCCGCACGTGAAGAAGCCGAGCGATTGGGACTCACTGGTAAGATCGAATTCAAACAAGGCAACTTCGTCAATCTCGCTGAAGAGATCCTGCAAGTGGACATTGTCACCTTGGACCGGGTCATTTGCTGCTTTGATGAAATGACCGCGCTGGTGGGTCGGTCTGCCGAACGCGCCGGGAAATTCTACGGCGTGGTGTATCCCCGTGACACCAGGTGGGTAAAAACCGGCTTCTCGGTCATCAATTTCTTCCTGAAGCTTTTCCGTCGCGATTTCCGCATCTTTATTCATCCGACTCATGCTGTAGAGGCCATCATACGTCAGAAGGGATTGGTTAATAAGACATTTTATCGAACCACACCCCTCTGGCAAGTAGCGATTTTTACCCGGACGAGCTAAATTATTGCCCGAAAAAAAGTAACAGCATGGCGGTTACTGAATTTATTCACCTTGAAGGTAAACGTTAGCTGGAGATACGTTCCAAAATTTGCATCACTTCTTTACCATAACCACGCGCTACAGGAACGGCTTCGGGATAGCCTTTCAGATAAAGTTTATATCCATTGGCGTTGCCAGATACCGAATAGACTCTCATCAGATTTACAATGTAAGAACGATGACAGCGAACAATATGGGCGAATTTAATCTGGGCTGCCAGCCGTTTGAGAGTCGAACGCAGGAGGGTTTTCTTTATCTCCAAACCTTCTTCCCATATAATAGTTGAGTAATTATCACTGGATTGAATGACAAGCAAATCTTCCGGTGAGAGTATAAGGGTATCTGTGTTATTTTCCGAAACCAGTTTGATTTTACTATTTGTCTTATGTGAGGCTTGCGCAGTTAAGTTTTGGGTAATTTTTTCAGCGCGTTGAAGCCTGTTTTTGAGCAGTGACATGTAGGTTAACAATACAATGATCACTACCGGGATGATGGACATCAGGAATCCTCTGGAGTAACCTTTGACCAATTGCAAAAGTGTAAAGGGGCAATCCGGCTGGATGAATTCAAAGGCCGCCGCGCCGGTCACTGCGGCAAAGACATTCCAAAGAATCCAGGCAATTTCTCGCCCAACCGTCCATTTGTCTTCCTCAAATACTTGGCTGAACAACCGTGGCAGGACGTATAGGTTCACAGAGAGGATGATGAATGTAACTAAGCCAAAGCCTGCGATAAACAATGGACGAGTGCGAATATCATCTGCGGTCAGGCCAAAAGGCTTGAATAGCAGCAAGAACAGCGGCACAAAAAGGCTGATACCCACAATCACCGGAAAGGTTTTTGAAAACTCCAGGTAGAGCGGGTAAGGTTGTTTGAATATTTTGAATATATGGATAATTTTGGAGTTCATTAACTACCGGTTTTTTTCTGTATCAAGGCAAAGGTTAATTTATCCGGTGATTGTTAAAAACTCAATCGAAAAAATCCAGTTATTGGAATCGCTCCGGGCTTAATTTGACCTGAGCATCCCTTTGAAAGGCAATTTCGGTTGTTTACAGCATACTCAATATTGTTCGTGTCAATGCAACAGTTTTCAGGT